>QLAH01000621.1_pt1 | contig 15389 bp, 13 predicted proteins | sample 4693081 | NCBI WGS metagenome assembly QLAH01 (sample SAMN09425401, study PRJNA476045) | Lake water metagenome, whole genome shotgun sequencing project.
GTCGATTCCGCTCAGAAGCGCTAAGCTGGGTATAGCTCATAGGGTGTCTTTTTGTTGTAGGAAACATCAGACTATCCTATGAGCCCCTCTACGGGAAGCGTCTAGGTGTTGCACTTCATTCTAGAATTGGCGAGCGTTTATGCATTGCTGCGCGACAAGGCACCATAGATGTAAATCGAAATAATTGCCCCCAAAACGGCAATGAATACTCCCACAATACTTAGCCCAGGTGCTGTCAATTGCAGGGTTCCAGTCTTCAGAAACAGGTGTAAAGTACCGCCAACAAAAGCCCCTACAATACCTAAGATCATCGTTCCCAACCAGCTTCCACCCTGATAGCCGGGAACAATAGATTTAGCAATGGCCCCTGCCAGGAGTCCTAAAATAATCCAGGCAATAATATTCATGGAAAACCTCGTATTCTAGACGTCTATCTACTTACAGCAGAACTCACTCTGGTGAGATACCGTCAAGAGCCTTAAGCTCCTTGTTATTGAAAGATTTGTCTCTATAGGGTGTACCTCATTAGACAGAGGAATGCTATAGCTAAAAAAGCAAAAATTTTTCACGCCCTAGTTCGGCGTGTCGGAGTGCTCACGCAACATTTTTAGAGATGGGAAGGTAAGAACCCAACAATATCAAGCCTTGCTGGGTTCTCTTATGACGCTATCTAAATCTATAAACCTAAGCGTGGCAGGCTACTAATCAAGGGCTTTCTTGACCTCGTCCTTAGTATCCTCAATGTCACTACGAACCTTAGCTTCAGCTTGCTTGGCTTTGCCTTTAACTTGGGCCTCATGATTGTCAGTCATATCGCCAATGAATTCTTCAACTTTTCCTTCAATATTCTTGGCGGTGGCTTTAGCTCTATTTTTTAAGCTCATGGTTAAACCTCTTCTTCCTGTTGATTTGCTTGAGGAGCACTGGATGGAATAAATCGGCTTGCCTCTGAAGAGATTGTGAAAGGTAAAGGTGTCATGTCTTGACTTAGCCATTACTCTATAGATGCTTTGGCAGAATGTCTTGCCATTATGCCGTTTTATTCAGATTTCCCGTATGGCCTTACGAGGATTGAGCTAAGAAGTTGTGCTAATCCCTCCAGCACTTACCACAGGTACACTAGGCCCAATTTTTGACATTAATAAACATTGTTCTCCGATGATGTGGTTATTTTTAGTGTGGTCTCTATGGCCTATTTCTCACGGGAAAAGCGCTCTCGCTAGGTTGTTCTCCGCTAAGCTGCCCCCTCATGCCAAATCCGCATGGAAACCCCCTAAACGAATGGAGGCTTCGACAAGCTCAGCCTGAGCGGGATTAGCGTTTGAATCGGGGGTAAGCAACCGGGATTTAGTATCATCCGCTAAAGTAAAGCCAAGAACGCTGGGATCTGACCCACACGTTTACACCTGGAGAACCCTATCGTGGACGTTTTCCCGTTGTGCTTGTTCTACGGATGGAGCCAGTTATGACCCTGCTGGGAAATAGCCGACTAGAATTGGCGAAGAATCTGATCGAACCAGACTTCAAACCGATCCCCTAGGGCAGCAAGGGAGTACTCCGCTTCGGCTTGGCGGCGGCAGGCGGTTCGATCTAGGGTATCGATGTGCTGTATGGCCTCAGCTAGGGCTGTGACATCATCGGGCTTCACGAGCCACCCCGTTTCCCCTGGTTTCACGATTTCGGTGGGGCCACCTCGGCTGTAGGTAATCACTGGAACGCCACAGGCTAGGGCCTCAATCGCCACATTGCCGAAGGCCTCCACCCAACGTGGGGTCATCACGAGGGCACGGCACTGGCCTACAACGGATTGCAGCGCTTGGGTCGGTAAAAACCCAAGGTAGCTATCAGCCGCCTGGGGAAACCGCTGGCATAGGTCTTGCCAATAAACCTCATCCTCCAACTTGCCCAGAATTTTGAGCGGCACCTGGGCCATATCTGCTGCCGCTAGGGCATCCTCTAGCCCCTTTTCGGGGGAAATTCGCCCTAACCAAGCTAGGGCGGAGCCAGGATGAGCACAAAACTGATACAGCGCTAAATCGATGGCACTGCCTAGGACGGTGAAGGCTTCCCCACAGCCAAAGGTTTCGGCTTGGGTGCGGGTATAGGCTCCCAAGCGACCGGGGTACTGGGCCACCACCTGCTGCACGACCTGATCCATCGCCTCACTTAGGGAACCCATGGTAACGAAGTGAGCCACGGGGGTTTGTAAAAACGGCGTGAGATAGAAGGGTAGCCAATCGTAGGCGAAGTTGACTACGATATCGAACTGCCGCTGATGCTGTTGTACATAGTGCCACATGCCACCTAGGACGCCATTGCCGGGAAGGATGATGGGGGCTTGACGGCCCTGGGTGTGGGCGGTGGGCTGGGGGGCTCCAGCGATTTCAATGACGGGAACATTCCCGAGAACAGACCCGGTTGGGGCCAGTACCGATATTCCATGCCCCCGCCGTTGCAACTCCTGCCCCAGATTCAGCAAGGTTAACTCTACGCCACCGCCTAGCCCTGACCCCAAAGGCCCCACCGGGGTAGAAACTAACAGCACCCGCCACCTTGACTGAACCATCGCCAATACCCTGCCTTAATGTCTTATACCAAATCCGAAGTCCATACCCCCGATTCTTAATCTGTCCAATCTTGCCTAGGGGCGAGGTTTCCGCGCCCGCTGATATCGGGGGTAAGCCAGCCAGATCGAGTATTAGCCCAACCTTGTTTTAGGGTAATGGACGGTTACAGCATGCCACAATAACCTGGTGCTGTTGCTGGATAGCCCTAGGGAGGTAACGGCGGTCGGCAATCCTCCGGGGACGAAGTCTCCATTGCCGAGGGATCGAGGCGGGGCGGAGAAGGTAGGTGGTTGGCCTGTCCCAAGGCCCACTGAGCAATGGCTTGCACTTCTGGGTCTGGATCTTGGGCCGCATGGAGCAGCATAGGCCGAATTTGGCCGATACCCCCACAGATGCGGCTGAGATCGCGAATGGCGTTTTTTCGTACCTCTGGGCTAGGGTCCTTGAGGCCCAGTATCAGGGCGCGCTGCATGGGCTGGAAGGTGCGATGGCCAATTTCCCCTAGGGCGGCAAAAATCAGACTCTTTTCGTAGGAATCTGCCTCCAGCAACCCGTTCACCAAGGGCTGAATAGCGGTGGAATTACCCCGCTGACCCAGTTCCCAAATGGCCCGTTGGCGCACGCCAGCATCGGTGCTGGCGAGCTCGCTCACTAGGGTTTCCACAATATTGAGGGTGGGCAATCGGGCGGGGTTGGCTAGGGTAGGCGGTGGGCCTGACCCAGACCAGGTGGCCAAAGACGCTGAGGAAGGCGCAGACTGAGGGAGGGACGACCCAGCGGGCGTTTCTAGGGGTTGAGAGGAAGTAGGGGGCTCGTTGCTTGTGGTGTGGGTTGCTGGGGTGTGGCTTGTAGAGGATGGGGAACGATTGAGCGCAGCCAGGGCCGATGTGCCGTTCGATCCCCCGGATGGTTCTGCCCAGGTATGGGGTGTTCCGTCGGCCACTCTAAAATCGCCCCCATCAGCCGTTCCGTCGGCCTCTGGAGAATCTGGGCGATGACGGCGCTGTCGCCAAGCCCAGCCTGCTCCCCCCACCAAGCCTAACGCCACAATCGGCAAAGCCCAGCGCAAAAGAGACCACCGCGATTTTGGCGCTGGTTCAGGCTCAGAAGCATTGGCTTCGGAAGCATTGACCTCAGTGAGTTGCGCCTCGGGGGATTGGGCTTCAGGGGCGCTGGTGGCTGACTCCGCCGCCGAAGCACCACTGTGGGCCGTGCTGGAGGGCAGGAGGGAAGGCATTTCAGGCTCAGGTTTAGGGGTTGATGCCTCCGAGAACAGTTGGGGCGTACTCATCCGCTCCCACGTTGCGCTATCGAGCCGTCCCGTGGTCGCTAGGTTGGCGCTGGTCTGAAAGGATTTCACCGCCTCCTGGGTAGCCGCATTGTATTCCCCATCCACAGGGCCGTTGTAGAGCCCTAGCTGCACTAACTGCTGCTGTAGAATCGTCACTTCCTGGGGAGGCGAACCTGGCCCCAGCAGCACTGGGTTAGGAGTTGCCCCAGGGCTAGGCATCGCTGGATTGGCCGTCTCAGTTTGGGCCAACCAGGGGCCATCACCACTCCCCACCCTAGCCATAGCAGCGGTGCCGAGCCCCTCTAGGAGGAAACCCAGTCCAGCTACGCAAAGGCTCATCCTCAAAGAGAGCAGGTTCTTTCGATTGCAAGGGTTGGTTGGCTTGGCCCCGCTCATACCCATTAACCATCTAGGGAATGTTGACTCGGTGCAGACGCCCTCATCAATACTAACTGCCCCTAAGTTAACCTACGACTGCGATGGTTGGACGGTGACCGACCAATTTTTCAATTAGTTGGCCCGTGGCGTTTCATACCCGGCGGGTTAGTCTGATTTGGCGGTGCCCGCTGCGGAGGATCCGGCTTCCCAGGTCAACAGCCAATGCCGCAGCCGCTGGGTGAGGGATTCTCGCCGATTGATCAGGTAAATGCTGACCAGGGTAAAGCTCACCCCCAGCCATTGCAGAGAGGATAGGGTTTCGCCTAGGAACAGGTTGCCAAAGCCCAGGGCAAACACCGGGGTGAGAAAGGTGAGGGCGCTGAGGCTGGTGAGGTTGCCCTGGGAGGCCAGGAAGAAGAAAATGCCGTAGGCCAAGGCGCTACCAAAGATGGTGGAATAGGCAATGGCCGCCCAGTCCAACCCGGTAAGCCCTTGCCATTGCTGGGTTTCTCCCCAAGCCGACAGCCCAAAGAGGGGAATCCCCCCTAGCACCATGTGCCAGCCCGTGGCCACCACCGCATCGGCATGGCGGCACACATAGCGAATCAGAATGGTTCCCGTGGCCATGGATAGGGCCGCTAACAGCATCAGCCATTCGCCCCCTTGCAGCAGGGTATCGAGGGCGGTGCCCGCCGTCAGCCAATCGGTGTTGCCATGGACAAGGGCAAAGATCCACTCGTCGGGTAGGCCCAGCAGGCTAATGCCCGCAATCCCCCAGAGCAAACCAATCCAGCCCAGGGCACCGATGTGTTCGCCAAACAGTCCTCGCGCCATTACCGCCACCGCCAGGGGTTGAGAATCGATCATCACCGACCCCAAGCCTGCCCCGGTGCGCTGTAGCCCTGCCGCCAAAAAGCCCTGAAATAGGGTGCCATCTACCAGGGCAAACAGCAAAATCCACAGCCAGGCCCGCCCATTGAGTTTTTGCTCTCGCCCCAGCCACACGCTCGCGAGCAGCACCAGCAAGCCCGCTGGCACCAACCGTATGCCCGCCATAAAAAAAGGAGCCGTATGGGGCATTGCGCCCTTCATGGCCACCATGGCGGTGCCCCACAAAAAGAAGGGAGCAATCAGCAGGATGGGGTTACGGGTTGTAGGCTGAACAGGGGTGGAGGAATCCATCGGCAAACCGGGCCAAGCAAGCTTAGGGAAAAATGACAGCAGAAGTGTGGAGAAATGTATACCGCACCCTTGGAGACAGCTTAACGCAGTTCTGGATTAGCGGCTGAAACCCTCCCCTAGCCTTTCAGAGAGAGCCCCAGGGAATTGTTAAGATAGCTACAATACATCCCAGGATTCTGGCCCTTGGGGCCAGGGTCATCTCGTAAATCTATTCAATCTCTTCCTCCAACACCGCTATGATTTGGCCTCTCCCCCCCCGTTCTCGCAAATCCATCGCCCGCCTAGAGGTCAATGGTGTGATTGGTGCCGCCACGCGCAAACGGGTGCTCGATGCTCTCGAAACCATTGAAGCGAGAAAGTTTCCGGCCTTGCTGCTACGCATTGATAGCCCTGGGGGCACCGTGGGCGATTCCCAGGAAATCTACACCGCCCTGCGCCGTCTGCAAGACAAGATCAAAGTTATCGCCAGCTTTGGCAATATTTCCGCTTCGGGGGGTGTCTACATCGGTATGGGAGCGCACCACATCATGGCCAACCCCGGCACCATAACGGGTAGCATTGGCGTCATTCTGCGCGGCAACAACCTAGAGCGCCTGCTGGATCGAGTGGGGGTATCGTTTAAGGTGATTAAATCTGGCCCCTACAAGGATATTCTGGCCTTCGACCGAGAACTCACCGACGAAGAAAAGCACATCCTTCAAGAACTCATCGACGTTAGCTATGGCCAGTTTGTCAAAACCGTTGCCGAGGCCCGCCGCCTGAGCGAAGAGACGGTACGAAGTTTTGCCGATGGGCGCATCTTCACCGGCGAACAGGCTCTGGCCCTAGGGGTGATAGACCGCTTGGGCGGCGAGGAAGACGCCCGCCGTTGGACGGCAGAACTGGCTGGCCTTGACCCAGAAAAGGCAGAATGTATCACCATTGGCGAGAAAAAGGGCGGTTTGCGGCGACTGATTCCCGGCAGCAGCGAAGGGGTGGCGGGATCCCTAGGCCAGGGCCTAGCCGCAGCGGGGATTTCGACCGCTACCCTCAACGCCACCCTCGAGTGGATCGCCTTCGAGCAATCCACTAGCGGCCTGCCCCTGTGGCTCTACCGTCCCTAGACGACCTTGCCCAGAGGACGACGCCCCTTGGTAGGATGGGAAACAGAAAAATTCGCTAACATGGGCGCTAGCCAGCCGAATCCTCAGGGGTATGGCGGCTGGTTTACTGTTCAAAGACCTGGGCTGACACACGGTTTACCGTTTAGCAGGTCGTTGTTTTAATTAGCTACTTTGACATCTTGGAGGATAGGGCGTGGACTGGCGAACCTGGGCAATTCGGGGAGCAGTGACCGTGACGGAAAACACCGAAACGGCTATGGCCGAGGCGGTAACAGAGCTGCTAGACACCCTAGAAACCCGCAATCAGCTCGATCCCTCCTGCATCATTAGCGCCACCTTTTCCGTCACGCGGGATTTGGACGCCATCTTCCCCGCCGCCGTGGCCCGTCGCCGACCCGGTTGGGATAGCGTGGCCCTGCTCGATGTTCAGCATATGCATGTAGAAGGCAGCCTGCCCTACTGCATTCGGGTGCTGCTGCATGTGCAGTTGCCCATCGTTCACCCCGCCATTACCCACGCCTACCTGCGCGGTGCCCAAAGCCTGCGTCCCGACCTCAGCCTTACCTCCACCTCGGCCTAGGTTGCCGCTGGGGATAGCTTGGGAAAATCCGCTGTTAGTCGGCCTTGTCCGCCATAATGAACATGGCCCTTCACACTTGTTCACAATGGCTAGAGACCTGCGGCAATTCCTATCGCTACTGGAAGATCGGGGACAGTTACGGCGCATTACCACCCCGGTAGATCCCTATCTGGAGGTGTCGGAAATTGCCAATCGCCTGCTGTTGGGCGGTGGGCCAGCCCTGCTGTTTGAAAACGTGAAGGGAGCCTCCATGCCCCTGGCCATCAACGTGCTGGGCACCGTGGAGCGGGTGTGTTGGGCGATGAATATGGATCATCCCCAGGAGCTAGAAGCCCTCGGCGATAAACTGGCGCTGCTGTATCAGCCCCGTCCGCCCAAGACGGTTTCCCAGGCGGTGGAGTTGGGTAAGGCACTGTTTGATGTGGTGAAGGCCAAGCCCATGCGGGATTTTCTGCCCCCCTGTCAGCAGGTGGTGCTGAAGGATGAGGCGGTGGATCTCACCCAAATTCCGATGCTGCACGTCTACCCCGGTGATGCGGGCAAGGTGCTAACCCTGGGGTTGATGATCACCAAAGACCCGGAGAGCGGCATCCCCAATGTGGGCGTGTATCGCCTGCAACTGCAATCAAAAAACACCATGACGGTGCAGTGGCTGTCGGTGCGGGGCTGTAGTCGGCACCTGCGCAAGGCGGCGGAAATGGGTAAAAAGCTAGAGGTGGCCATCGCCATCGGTGTCGATCCCCTGGTGATTCTGGCGGCGGCGACTCCCCTACCTATCGACCTGTCGGAATGGCTATTTGCCGGACTCTACGCCGGAAAGGGCGTCCACCTAGCCAAGTGTAAGACGGTGGATTTAGAAGTCCCCGCTGATTCCGAAATCGTGCTCGAAGGCACCATCACCCCTGGCGAAACGGCGGTGGATGGCCCCGCTGGCGATCACATCGGCTACTACGGTGGCGTGAATGAAGCGGCCCCACTGCTGCGATTCCACTGCGTCACCCACCGCAAAGATCCCATTTATATGACCACCTTCAGCGGTCGGCCCCCCAAGGAAGACGCCATGATGGCCATCGCCCTCAACCGTATCTATACGCCCATCCTGCGACAGCAAGTGCCAGAAATTAGGGACTTTTTCCTGCCCATGGAGGGGTTGAGCTACAAAGCGGCGGTGCTTTCCATCGAGAAAACCTATCCCGGACAGGCCAAGCGGGCGGCCCTCGCCTTTTGGTCGGCCCTCCCCCAGTTCAACTACACCAAGTTTGTGATTGTGGTAGATCAGTCCATCAACATCCGCGATCCCCGCCAGGTGATGTGGGCCGTTACCTCCAAGGTCGATCCGGTGCGGGATGTGTTCATTCTGCCCAATAACCCTTTCGACAAGTTGGACTTTGCCACGGAACGGCCCGGACTCGGTAGCCGCATGGGCATTGACGCCACCACCAAGGTCTACCCCGAAACCGACCGCCCCTGGAGCGAGGAATTGGTGCCCGACCCCGACACCGCCGCCCTCGTGGATCGCCGCTGGGCCGAGTATGGCCTAGGGGATCTCAACTTGGGCGAGGTGGATCCCAATCTGTTTGGCTACGACATCCGCTAGGGCGATGGCTCCTCCCCCCCCGGCCCATGTTACAAACCGTTGCAGCTTCATTGCGGTCTACAAACCTGTGCAACGTTTCTGGGCAGGGGGTTCCGTCTCAGCAAACTTGCTGATAGAACAGGAACACCAGTCATCTTCGGCGGGTGGTCTTGCTATGGTCAAGTCGTCGCTCACCCCGTTTCGGCAGCGCTGTCAGGAGGGTCTCGAAACACCTCAGACCGCCCAGCTTGCCTTGGCCGTAGCCGATGAAACCTACCTGCGATCCCTCCTAACCGACAGCCTGCCCACCATCGCCCAGCCCCACGAAATCGGTGCGGTTGCGATTCAAGTGGGGGTGCCGCTCAAGGATCATCCCCAGTTCAGCATCGATGGCGTCCTCACCTTCGAGCATATCCACTGCGTGTTGGCGGGGGCTACCCCAGAGGGACCGCCACTGCCAGAGTTTCACACCCACACGGAATATCAGGCCGTAACCCACTGCCATTCTGACCTCACCACCCTAGCCGAAAATGTGGCTCCTTCAGAGGCTGTGGACCTGCTGACCCGCGCCGGATTTGCCCCCGACCAAATTCATCACATTCTGCAATTGCCTGCCCAAGCGTGGCACCATTCTTGGTGGTATGCCCTTGGCCCAGGGGGCTTTTTGAGTGCGCCCTTTCAGCGCCACATTCGCAGTCGCTGCTTTGCCGATGGCACCTTTACGCTGCAATTTAAAGACGACTATGCCCAGGATCGGCCCCACGGATTCCGCAGCCAGTCTCAGCCGTTGCCCGTGATGGTGCACCAAGATAGCCTCAGCTTTGGCGAAAACCTCACTCGCCTCAACCGCGCCCGCCGAGAATTAAACGTATCCCAGGCGTTGCTAATTGCCTCAGACCTAACGGAACTTGAAATCGAAGGCTATATTCGCCAAAACATTAGCCTGGGCACTCAACGGGGATTGCAGCGCTCGCTGTCGGCCAACTGCCGCCGCTGCCACCGGGAACTCTGTCCCCTCCATGGGGTGGATTCTTCTCCGGTGATGGCCTGTCGATCCTTTCTCCCGGCTGAAGCGGTGGTTTAACGGTTCACTATCCACAGCTAGAGCGGTGGCTATACAGGGGTTCTGGGGAACGAGAAATCAAGGATCATAGGTTTAGAAACCAAGGCTAGAAAACTGAAGGGATGGCTTTGTGAGGCTAACGGTGAAGTTGAGCGGCGATAGACAAGTCTGAATACTCCACTAAGATTGCTTCTTTCGCCGCTCCAACGCAGTGTTAGACAGTCGCTTCAACATCCTAATATTTGTCAAAAGCTCTAGTGGTGGAGTTCCAAGTAATTGCCGGAGCCAGATAACAGAATTCCCCCAATCAATACTGGCTGAATCAGGTCGAGGATGAGCACTAGCATTTCGCAAGTCCACAATACTCATTTCTGACTCACGGGCTAAGAAGCAGGTTTTAATACGAGTCACAATTTCTTGAAACTCTGGAAGTAGATTACCAAGAATTAATCGAATCCTAATGAAAGCATCGGTACAACTGTCCATCAGATCATCGTCGAAGTTCTCAAGAAGTACTTGAATTTGTTCAAGGGTTAGTTCTGGTCCTGTTGTGGCAGCTTTCTTCACAGAATTAAACAATTGTCTACGTCTTTCAACCTTTTTTTCCTGCTTTTTGCTGGAAATATCAACTGTTTGAAACTCTGACGAAGCAAAAATTTCTCGCCAAGGTTCAACAAGGGCATGATTCAACTCAGCCTCTGCAACTTTAGTTATTGCTAAAACAACAGGTGACCACATTTTCAGCACCCTATATTCAATCATCCTTTGCATGGAGTATGAATCAACCAGCTCACTTCTTGCTTTATCAGGGAGCATTCGCCAGTTTTCAACTCCTAAATATTGAAACCAAGCCCGCTCTCCTTCCAGCCTTAAATTCTCAAGTACTCCATCTTTCTGAGCAATTCTTAGTCCATTAGCCCTGTTTTCAATCTCAAGAGATATCTTCTCTGATTCTTCTATTCGCCCAATCTCTTTCATGGCTCTGCAAAGCCTGTCACCAGAGTACTCCAACAATACTTCTTCTTTGACTTCGCCACAGAAATAATAGGACAAAAAGAAATCTAAACCTCGTTCATCAAAAATTCGTGCAATAGCATCTAAGCCTGGAACAACTCTGCTCATATCGTCAAGAAATTGTTCTCCAAGCAATAAATACTTAATTTCGTACTCTAAATCAAGTTCATAAGTGCTCTGAATGACGTGTAGAAAAAAATGGGAATAAGTACATATCCAATCGTAATAATGATTTGATTCCCAATGTCCAGAGACAGCAGACCATAGTGATCGCAGCAGAAATACAGCTTCTCGAAGTGCTTCAGTAGTATTTTTCTGTTGTACTTGCTTTAGATACTCAATAGCTTTTGTCACAATCTGAGGATCATTGTATCTTAATCCGAAGTGCTCGTATGTTTCGGTAAGAGCCTCTTCGCGTGTGTAAATTGGTATTCCGTCGATGTATTTCATACCTTCATACTTCTACGCAAAATTACTTTGGATTACCATGATTTTGTCTGTCTAACTACTTGTTAGAGGGAAAATTTCCGCCTAATACCCTCATATGGGATCTTAGGTAGAAATCTGTCCGCCTAAATACCCCTAGGGTGATCTTAGGTGGAAAAAGTTCAGTCTAAATGCCAAATATGGGATCTTAGGTGGAAAGTTTCAGTATAAATACTCGACCCTCTGGGTGCCCCGTAACTTCATGTTTTCTTAGGGTTAGTACGGTGTTACTCAGAAGATAAGTGTGCAGCGCAGTCCCGGAAACGTGATCATCACAGAGTAGGTATCGATAAAGCGAGGCGGCGTTAGTTCAGCGCCTTACGGATTCGACTCGGCGAGTCGCTCGTTCTGCTTCCTCAAGTCGGCGTTGTTCTGTTTTAGTAAGCGGATCTGAATCGCTGGCCTCTTGAGCAAGATGGCTTACCAATCCTCTGCTTCTGCTTCGCCACCGACAACCACGTTTTTAATCCGCAAACTAGGGCCACCACAGCCCACGGGGAGACCGTTTTGGCCCCCCTTGCCGCAGCCGCCCGACTCATCCCAATAGAAATCGTCGCCGATGGCCACAATGTCGGCCAGGGTGCGAAACACGTTGCCCGACAGAGTGACATCCCGCACGGGTTCCGCCAGTTCGCCGTTGCGAATCATCCAGGCTTCTCCGGCGGTGAAGGTGAACATTTCGCCGTTGGTCATGCCCTCTAGCCAGTTGCGAGCGTAGACCCCTTCTTTGATGTCGGCAAAGAGATCGTTAACGGGGGTGCTGCCGCGCTCAATCCAGGTGTTGGTCATCCGCACCAGGGGGGAATAGTGGTAGTTGAGGCAGCGGGCGTTGCCGGTGGGAGCCTCGCCCAGCTTGCCAGCGGTTTCGCGGGAATGCAGCCGCCCCACCAGCACGCCGTCTTGGATCAGTTGGGTGGTGGTGGCAGGAGTACCTTCGTCGTCGTAGCAATAGCTGCCCCGATGGCCCTGGGGAGCGGCTCCATCAAAGATTTGCAGCGCCTCTGGGCCAAAGCGGCGGCCCATGCTCATGGCCTCTAGCAGGTCAGGGTTTTCGTAGGCCATGTCGGCTTCTGAAAGGTGGCCAAAGGCCTCGTGGACAAACAGCCCGCTGAGGATGGGGTCGATCACCACTTCGTAGGTGGCACCGCGCACCGTGGGCAGATCCAGGGCATCTACTGCTCTCCGGGCCGAGGCCGTTACCTGCTGATCTAACCCCTCTAGATCCTCGTAGGCCTTGCGAGACCCGGTGGTTTCACGGCCCGTTTGCACCCGATCAGCATTGCGGGCGGTGGCGGCAAAGCGCATCTCCATATCCGACCAAGCCTGATCGATGTGGCTGCCCTCGGAGGTGACTAGCAGCACCCGCTGAGTCGTATCGCTGTAGCGCACGGAGGTAGTGGTAATGCGGTCGTCGAGGCTCTGCAACAGGTCGGCGTAGTGGCGGCAGAGATCCTTCTTGCGCACCAGGGGAACGTGGCGCGGATCGGTGCCCGTCAGTGGCAGACGCTGCACCACCTGTATCGGATCGATGGGGGCCAGCAGGGTTTCATCTTGGCCCACCATGCGGGCCGCCACCACCGCTTCCTCGACCTGAGCCGTCAGTTCGGCTAAATCATTAAAACTCGCAAAGCCCCAGCCGCCTTTGTAGCAGGCCCGAACATGGCCACCGATGGCCATCCCCTCGCTGAGGGTTTCGATGGTGCCGCCCCGCAGGAAAATGTCGGTGCCCTCCGATTGCTCTAGGCGGATGGCCAGGTAATCGACCCGTTTGCCCCAGGTGGCGCAGAGTTCGTTTAAACGGGTTTTAGCGTCGTCAATGGAAAAGGCCATGGCGATTGCGGCAATAGCAACGAGACGGTTTGCCTTACTTTAGCACTGGCCTATCCCTGCCCTAACCCAGCCAGCACGGCAATCATCCTCGATGTGGAATGTGGAGTCTTGGCCAGTTACCCCTTGCCGACCCTGCGGCCCCTGGGGGTGGCTAGAATGAAGGACATACCCTCAGTAGATCACAAAGATGTCTCTTAGTATGGGCTTAGCCCTCACCCCCAGTCCCTCTCCCAGGAGGGAGAGGGGAGCCGAAAGTCCTTCAAAGTCCCTCTCCCAGCTTGGGAGAGGGATTTAGGGTGAGGGCCAAGCTTAGGGCAGTAAAGAGAGTTTGTGATCTACTGATGCTGCGTCGATTAGCCGTTTAAGCTTTACTTGATAAATGTAGATCTGAAGATCGAATCTTATCTTAGGACAGACTTTTCCCTTTCTTGAGATGATACCAATTTGTGGACATGGGCATGATTCTCCTCAGCTTCCATGACTTAACTTAACCTCAGTTCGGGATAAGCCAAATATTGCAACATCAAGAACCCTGCTTCCAGCTTGCGCTTTAGCCCTAGCCCCTCTCCCCAAGGGAGAGAAATTTAGGGTGAGAGCCGTCATGTAAGACCGCTGAATTTAACCCGAACTAAGGTTAACTTACTTTTCTGAGGTATAGGTGGCGAGGCTGTCCTAGCGCGACTGAAAAATGTTTTGCACCATTTGTTTGTCACTACGGCGGCTGGCTTGATCGAGTTCTTCCACCTCCCCAGCCCCTAGCGACCAGCCCAAGGCCCCCAGGTTTTGCTGCGCTTGGGCCAAGGATTTTGCCCCTGGAATTGGAATCGTGCCCTTGGCCATGCACCAGTTGATGGCAACCTGGGCGGGCGTTTTCTGGCGATGATCGGCGATGGCGGTAAGGGTTTGTAAAAGCGGCTGAATTTTGGGCAGCAGTTGGCGAAACAGCACCCCTCGCACCCCCTGGGGAAAGGGCCCCTGGGGCGAATATTTTCCGGTGAGCAAGCCGAGGGCTAGGGGGCTGTAGGCGATGAGGCGAATACCTAGTTCATCACAGAGATCCTTTAGCCCCAACTCGGTGACGGGGTAGGTGGAGAGTAGGGAATACTGCACTTGCAGAGTGGCGATGGCGATGCCCCGCGCCTGGAACCGTTGGTGAGCAAGCCGTAGACGCTGGGGGCCAAAGTTCGACAATCCGATGGCCTTGACCTGCCCCTGCTCGAACAGATCCATCAACCCCTCCAGGAACGGCCCTTCTTGCCAGGGCGCGTAGTTGGCGGTAGACCAGTGCATTTGGACAAGATCGATGGGGCGGCCTAATCGCTGCACCGAGGCATTCCCGGCCCGAATGACCGAGCCCTGGGTGATGCGCCAAGGGTAGGCCGCCAGCTTGGTGGCTAGACAAATCTGATCCTGATTTGGCCCTTGGTAGGCGCTGGCAAACTGCCCCAGCAGAGTCTCACTGCGGCCATTCAGTGGTCCGGTGCCGTAGGAATCGCCGCTATCAAACAGGGTAAGCCCTTGCGCCACGCAGGCGTTGAACACCTGCTGCAACGCATCATCCATAGTTGGGTTGTAGCCCCACAGCAGGCGATTGCCCCAGGCCCAAGTACCGCAGCCCATGGGGGGAAGCGCGAGGGCAACCTTAGGAGGCGGGGAGGATAGATCCATGGTTGGTTAAGGGAGGATAGGACGACGGTGGCAGGGTGGCGAGGCGAGCCGACTGAAGATAACGCACGACATCGCTGGGGGGCAAGGGTTTGGCGAACAGATATCCCTGGGCCGCCTCACAACCCAACCGCTGAAGCTGGCGACATTGCTCCTCGCTTTCGACGCCCTCGGCAATACAGTCCATCCCTAGGTTGTGGGCCAGATCGATAATGGCCTGAACAATACCCAGCTTGCCCAGTTGCATTTGGTTGACAAACGACCGATCAATCTTCAGGGTTTCTACGGCAAATTGGCTGAGATAGCGCAGCGAGGAATAACCCGTACCAAAATCATCAATGCTGAGCTGGATACCCCGATCATGAATGGCCTCTAAGGTGTGGGCAATGCTGTTCGATTGCTCCAGTAAAATACGTTCGGTAATTTCTAATTTAAGGCGATGCCCCTGCACCCCCGTCTCCATCAAAATTTGATCTAGGGTTTGGATAAAATGGACATCACGAAACTGGTGCCCAGACACATCGCCGATTCTAGAATGAAGTGCAACACCTAGACGCTTCCCGTAGAGGGGCTCATAGGATAGTCTGATGTTTCCTACAACAAAAAGACACCCTATGAGCTATACCCAGCTTAGCGCTTCTGAGCGGAATCGAC
>QLAH01000622.1_pt1 | contig 15388 bp, 13 predicted proteins | sample 4693081 | NCBI WGS metagenome assembly QLAH01 (sample SAMN09425401, study PRJNA476045) | Lake water metagenome, whole genome shotgun sequencing project.
GCGCGAGGGCGCGGCATCGGGCGGCGGCGGGGGGTTGACGCCGTGCTCCGCAAAAAGCGGGGAGCGTAGGGGGGCTATGGGAGAGATTAGGAATCTCGGGAAGCAGTAGCGGAGCAATGGGAGAGATTTTAAGGCGAGAACCTTGCCACTACTCCACAATTGCTCCACTATGGCTCCCCGAGATCCGCGATCTCTTCGACCACGCCGCCCTTACGCCACGCGTTTGCAGAGCTTGGCGAAGCTTTCCTTATCCACTGCGCACATCAGGGCTTCTTCGTAGTGAGCCGCGCCGGTTTGGACCAGGTAGCTCAGAGAGGCGTCCATGGTCACCATTCCCAGGCTCTTGTTCGTCTCGATGATCGAGTACATCTGGTGCGTTTTGCCTTCGCGGATCAGGTTCTTGATGGCCGGAGTCCCAAGCATGATCTCCATCGCCGCGACCCGGCCTCCGCCGACCCGCTGCAACAGTTGCTGCGAGATGACTCCCTCGAGCGTATTGCCCAACAACACTCGGATCTGGTCCTGTTGATCGCTCGGGAAGACGTCGATCACCCGGTCGATGGTGCTCGGCGCGTTGCGGGTGTGCAGCGTGCCAAAGACCAAGTGACCGGTTTCGGCCATCGTCAACGCGGCTTCGATGGTCTCGAGGTCGCGAAGTTCACCGACGAGGATGATGTCCGGATCTTCCCGCAAGACCGCCCGCAGGGCATTGTGGAAGCTGTAGGTGTCGGCGTGCATCTCGCGCTGGTTCACCATGCAGCGCTTGTGGTTATGGACATATTCGATCGGGTCTTCGATCGTGATGATGTGCCCAGGCTCGCGCTCGTTGATGTCGTCGAGCATCGCCGCAATCGTGGTGGACTTACCCGAACCGGTCGGACCAGTCACGAGGATCAATCCCGAGGATCGGTTGCAGATCTCGCGCAAGATCTCGGGCAAGTTGAGGTCCGCGTAGCTCGGGATCTTGCTCGGAATCGCCCGGATCGCGGCGGCCGTGATCCCTCGCTGCATATAGACGTTGAATCGGAACCGCCCCAGGCCCTTGGCGCCATAGCTAAAGTCCAACTCGTGGGTCGTTTCAAACTTGGTGACCTGGTCGTCGTTCAGGATGTCAAAGACCAGCCGCCGAATGTCCATGGGCTTCAGGCTTTGGTATTGCATCGCGACGATGTCCCCGTCGATCCGCGTCATCGGCGGAAGACCGTTGGTCAAGTGGATATCCGAGGCCCGGCTTTCGACCGCTAGGCGCAAGATGTCATCGATGTGGAGCTCTTGAACTGACGGAAAGTTTCGATAAGGATCGTTGACCATCACGTCGCCGCTGACCACCTGCATCTTGGGCGGCTCGGGCTGCAGCTGCGGCGGAGGCGGCGTGACGACCTGCTCATAGATCGGCGGGGCGCTCGGCTCGGGCTCATAAGGAGACATCGCCACGGGCGGGGCCGCCGGAGCGGGCTCGGTGTAGACCGGCTCGGTGTAGGCCGGGGCTGGCTCGGCATAGACCGGGGCTGGCTCGGCATAAGTCTCGATCACCGGGGCCGCAACCTGCTCGACGGGAGGAATCGTGGCTTCGGCATAACCGGTCGGAGCCGGTTCATAGAACTGCTCTTGATAGACCGGATTCGCCGCGGCGGGAGGGGCAATCGGGGCTTGGTCGAAGGCCGCTTCGGCGGCCAGCGGGTCCGCGACCGGCGGAGTCGCCGGCTGCGTCGCAGGGGTCAGAAAAGGATCCTGAGCAGGAATCGCCCCGTTCCGATCCGGAATCTGGTTGAGGATATCGTTGAGTGCGTTCCCTTGAGGGTTGGCAGCATCGCCCTCACCCGGTTGCTGAATCACTTGATCCCAATTGAAATTGCCCGACATCTTCTTTTCTCCCTGTTCTCAGTTAGGCCGCGGCCCCTTGTGCTTGTCCAACGATCTGTACCCCGGCATCTAGCCACTGGGGCAAGGTATCTGCGATATTCAGGCGGTCCACCGCCCACTTATAGAAATAGTCCTGAACCGGACGGTCGCCCTGAACTCCGTGCGTCGCAAGCTCGGCGATGGTGTGGCCGATCGCGATGCAGGCCCGCAGGTCGGCTTGTTCCGAATCCGTTTCTTCGGCGTAGGCAACGGCCTCCACCAATTCGGGCGGAAGGTTCCACTTGGCGCAGATTGCCGCCCCGACGGCCACGTGGTTGCAGCCAAAGAAGTGCTTCTCCGCGATCAGCGTCGGCACCGCCTTTTCGCTGGCCATCATGACCATCGAATACATTTCGGGGTCGCTGCGGTCCATGATCGTTTTGCCGATCAGGTGGAGCAGTCCGGCCGCATAGGCTTCCTCCGGGTTCAGTCCGCGCAGTTGGCTCGCCATCCATTTGGCGCAAACGGCGGTATCCAGCGAATGCCTCCACCAGGCCCGGCGTCGGAGGGATTCCTTGTCTGTTTTTCCGACAAAGAGGTCGAAGACCCCGGCGTGCATCGCCAGTTGGCGAACCTGCTTCAGCCCTAAAAAGGCAATGGCATCTCGGATGGAGGTCACGCGCTTCGGCAGCGCAAAATGAGCCGAGTTGGCCATCGCCAGCACCTTGGCACTAAAGCCAGGGTCCACGATGATGTCCCGTTCCAGTTCCGCCGGGGACGTCTCGGTGTTCCCCGTCGTCTCCATGATCTTGAAGACAACCTGCGGCAAAACCGCCACGTCCTTGACCTGCGAAACGATCTTATCGACCGGATTCTCGGGCTGGTCTAGTGGCACGCTCGACACTTTTTCTCCTCCATTGAACTCATAGTCGTTATTGTCGGGTCCTAACCGACTAGGCATAGATCACCCGAAGAACTTCTTCCACCGTCGTCGTACCGAGCAGGATCTTGGCCACCGCGTCGTCTTGAAGCGACTTCATGTTGTTCTGCTCGGCCAGCCGGCGCAGGATGTGGCTGGGTGATTTCTTCAAAATCTCGTCGCGGATATCGTCGGTCACGGCCATGATCTCATGGACTCCGGTTCGGCCCTTGTAGCCGGTCCCTTTGCACTTATCGCAACCGGCTCCCTTCACCAGTTCGAACTCGCCGTTCACCTCGCCCTCGATCACGTCGGGAATCGGGAAGCCGTAGCGGACGAAGGTGTCTCGCGTCGCCTTATAGCTGGTCTTGCAGTTCGGGCAGACCTGCCGCACAAGCCGCTGGGCCAATACTCCGATGATCGAACTCGAAATCAGGAACGGCTCGACCTCCATATCGATCAAGCGGGTCGGCGCGCTGCAGGCGTCGTTGGTGTGGAGCGTGCTGAGGACCAAGTGACCGGTCAGGGCCGCTTCCATGGCGATCGTCGCCGTCTCGTTGTCCCGCATTTCACCGACCATGATGACGTCGGGGTCTTGTCGCAGCATCGACTTGAGACCAGCGGCGAAGGTCATCCCGGCCCGGTTGTTGACCGCGCACTGGTTGATGCCTTCGAGTTCGTATTCGACCGGATCCTCGATCGTGATGATGTTGCTCGAACCGTCGTTGATCCGGTTCAAAAGCGAGTAAAGCGTGGTCGATTTTCCCGAACCGGTAGGACCCGTGACGAGAATGATGCCGTAGCTCCGGTCGGCAAAGTCCTCGATCATCGCCATGTTGCCGGGCATAAATCCGAGCTTGCTCAGGCCCACGTTGATCCCGCCTTTGTCGAGAACCCGCATAACGATCTTCTCGCCATAGACCAGAGGCAGGGTCGAAACGCGGAAGTCGAACTCGCGGCCATCGATGGTCGCCGAGATCCGGTTATCTTGAGGCACGCGCTTTTCCGCGATGTCCATGTTGGACATGATCTTGAAGCGGCTGGTCAGCGGAGCGATGACCTTTTTAGGAAGCCGCATCACCTCCTGCAAAACGCCATCTTGGCGGAAGCGGATGACCATCTCTTCCTTCCGCGGTTCCATGTGGATGTCGCTCGCCTTGTCGCGCACGGCCTGGGCCACGATCAGGTTGGCGAGCCGGATGATGGGCCCATCCTCGCCCATCGCCTGGAGATCCTCTTCGGAAATCTCCTCTTCTTTGCTATTGCGGACCTCGACATTCCCGTCGAAGTCCTTCATCACGTCGTTGAGCTGGGAGGTGACCTGACTCTCGCCCTTCAAAAACTGGTCGAGCGTCGCATCGATGTCGTCGGCGACCGCGATGAGCGGCTCGATCTCGAGTCCCGTGGCGATCCGAAGTTCGTCGATCGCAAAGATGTCGAGCGGATTGGCCATCGCGACCAAGAGCTTGTTGCCCTGGGCGAAGAGCGGAACCGCCTTGTACCGATTGGCGATCGCCGCCGGGAGCAGGTGGATCGCGTCGGGATGCGGAGCCTTTTGGGAGATGTCGACGAAGGGGATGCCCCAGACCTTGCCCAAGCATCGAACCCGATCCTTCTCGGTGATGTATCCCAGGTTCACCAGGATGTTGGCAATAGGATCCTCGCCGCCCAACTCGATTTGACGAGTGAGCGCTGCCTGAAGCTGATCGTCATTGATCAGCCCCTCTTGCAGAAAGAAATCCCCGGTTAGCATAGTCGCCCCGTATCTGCCATTCCATGACAAAGGCACCGGGAAGCCCAGTAATCTTGCCAGCGCGGATCCTTTGCGCTTTTTTGCCTCATCCGCGACATCTCCTCCAGTTATCGGCTGACTTTTCTGCGATTCTCGTGGAATACTTGAGATGTGCTGAGGAGCGTTGCGATCCTTGCGAGGACCAGGCTCAGCATCCTAGTGAAGGTCTCCGACCGACTAACGGCGCTCGTGACTCGACCACTTCCGGTCGGCCACGGGCTTTTTTTGTGCACCCATGGCGCCGGAAAACCGAAAATCCATGGCAATGAACACGCTCGAAAACCCGATCAAGACCGACTTTCACGTCGCCGACCTGAGCCTCGCCGCATGGGGCCGCAAAGAGATCCAAATCGCCGAGACCGAGATGCCCGGTCTGATGGCCATCCGTGAAGAGTTCCGCGCGACCAAGCCCCTCACCGGAGCCCGCATCGCCGGATCGCTCCACATGACGATCCAAACCGCTGTTCTCATCGAGACCCTCCGAGAGCTCGGGGCCGATGTCCGGTGGGCCAGCTGCAACATCTTCAGCACCCAAGACCACGCCGCCGCCGCCATCGCCGAAGGCGGAACCCCGGTCTTCGCCTTCAAGGGCGAAAACCTGGACGAGTACTGGCAGTTCACCCACCGCATCTTTGAATGGAGCGACGGTGGAACCCCGAACATGATCCTCGACGACGGTGGCGACGCGACCCTGCTCGTTCTCCTCGGGACCCGCGCCGAACAGGACATCACCGTTCTCGACAACCCGGGCAGCGAAGAAGAGACCGCGCTCTTCAACTCGATCCGCGCCAAGCTCGCCGTCGACCCGACGTTCTACAGCCGCATCAAGGCCAACATCCAGGGCGTCAGCGAAGAGACCACCACCGGCGTCCACCGACTCTACGAACTCCAGAAGAAGGGCGAGCTCCCCTTCCCCTGCTTCAACGTGAACGATAGCGTCACCAAGAGCAAGTTCGACAACCTCTACGGCTGCCGCGAATCGCTGGTCGATGGCATCAAGCGCGCCACCGACGTGATGATCGCCGGCAAGGTCGCGGTCGTCTGTGGCTATGGCGATGTCGGCAAGGGCAGCGCCCAGGCTCTGCGCGCCCTCAGCGCCCAAGTTTGGGTCACCGAGTGCGACCCGATCTGCGCTCTGCAAGCCGCGATGGAAGGCTACCGAGTCGTGACCATGGAATACGCCGCCGACAAGGCCGACATCTTTGTCACCGCCACCGGCAACTACCACGTGATCACCCACGAGCACATGGCCGCGATGAAGAACAACGCCATCGTCTGCAACATCGGCCACTTCGATAACGAAATCGACGTCGCTTCGCTGGAGAAGTACACCTGGGACGAGATCAAGCCGCAGGTCGACCACGTGATCTTCCCCGACGGAAAGCGGATCATCCTGCTGGCCAAGGGCCGCTTGATCAACCTCGGCTGCGCCACCGGCCACCCGAGCTACGTGATGAGCAGCTCGTTTGCCAACCAGGTCATGGCCCAGATCGAACTGTGGACTAAGAAGGGTGAATACGCTCCCGGCGTCTATGTCCTGCCCAAGATCCTCGACGAGAAGGTTGCTAGGCTCCAACTCGGCAAGCTCGGCGTGGAACTGACCACCCTCAGCCCGCAGCAAGCCGCCTACATCGGCGTCCCGACCGAAGGCCCTTTCAAGACGGAAACGTATCGGTACTAAGAAGTAGAGTGCTCGCGCCCCGGAGGTCCACCTCCGGGGCTTTTCTGTCGCCGACTCCCTACCCCCTACCCCCTACCCCCTACCCCCTAGGTAAATTACGGTCATGGAAGAACGTGGCTTTCAACCCGTATCGTCCTGCTCACTCTCCTCCGCGAGACCTAGCGTCTCCCCCGAACAAGAGACCCGAGCCGGATTTGTCGCCGTCAACTACATCGACTGCAAGCCCAACTACGTCGAGCGCTTCGAGTGCCTCTTCTGCTCCCGCGCACGAATGATCGACAACATGCCTGGCTTTATCGGCATGAAGGTCCTCAAATGCGAAGAGGAGGGCCAGCCCTACCTGGTCGTCAGCTACTGGGAAACCAAAGCCCACTTTGAAGCCTGGGTCGGCTCGCCCGAATTCCACGCAGGCCATAAGCGAGCCTTTGCCGACCTGAAGGGATACCGCGAGCGGGGTGAAGAGCCACCCATGTCGAGCTCCTTCAAGACCTACACCGTCCTCGCCCGATAAACAAAAAGAGGCCCCCTCCGGACCGATCCGAAGGGGGCCACAATACGAGCCTTAGCGCGAGATCCGCAGCACCCGGCCGCCCGGTTCGTCGGTGATCACGTAGAGCCAGCCGTCCGGACCTTGGCGGACATCCCGAACCCGCGCCCCGATCTTGATGCTCTCTTGCGAGGTCACTTTTCCGCTCTTGTCCAGCACGATCCGGCGCACGTCCCGCGTCACCAAGCCACCGCTAAAGAGGTTCCCTTTCCATTCCGGAAACTTGTCGCCGGTATAGATTGCGAGTCCGCTTGGAGCCTTGCTGGGGGTCCAGATCAACATCGGATCGACCATCCCTGGCAAGCTGCGATCGGGGCTGATCTCGGGACCGGAGTACTCCTTGCTATAGGTCGCCTTGGGCCAGCCATAGTTCTTGCCCGCTTCGATCTTGTTGAGTTCGTCTCCGCCCCGGGCGCCGTGCTCGGTTGCATACACCGTTCCGTCGCGTGGGTCGATGCACATACCCTGGATATTCCGGTGACCGTAGCTATAGATCTCCGGCCGACCTCCGGAAACCGCCGCCTTGGCCGGTGGTTTGCCTTCTTCGGTCAGGTGCAGGACCTTACCGAGGTGGTTCTGAGTGTTCTGGGCATTGTTGCGAATCCATTCACCGTTCAGCTTGGTCGGAGGGTTGCCGCCGTCGCCGATCGCCAGCAACATCGTCTTGTCTTTTCGCCAGACGATGCGGCTGCCAAAGTGCTGTCCGCCGTTCTTGAGCGGAGTGACCTCAAAGAGGGTTTTGACGTCGGTCAAGCGGTTGCCGGTGAGCTTTCCGCGAATCAAGGTCGTGTGGTTGGACTGACCCGAACCGGTCGAAGCGGTGAAATAGACCCAGCCATTCTTGGCGAAGTCGGGGTGCACCGCCACGTCCATCAGCCCGCCCTGGCCACCGTCGTAGACCTCCGGAAAGCCGACCAGCTCGACTGGGGTCGAGGTGTCGCCGGTGACCGTATAGACTCCGCCAGATTTGGTGGTGAGGAGCATTCGCCCATCGGGAAGCCAGGTGAGTCCCCAGGGGCGGTCAAAGCCCTCGACGACCATTTCAACCTTGTAGCCCTTGGCCTCGGGCGCCTTATCGCCGTCGACCCCGGCCGGAACGGCCCCCGAACCGGCTGATTCAGAAACGGAATGCGACCCACACGAGACAATCGTGAGGGCCGCAAGAATTGATGATCCCAAGCAAAGTGAGAAGCACTTCATGGTTTACCTGCGTATGCCTACGTCGGTAAACCGCTCAGAATTACCGGCGTCGGTCGCGTCCGCCGCGTCCGCCGCGATCACCATAACCGCCGCGTCCGCCGCCGCCACCACCACCGTAGCCGCCACCGCCGCCGTAGCCACCGCTGCGGCCACCGCCGCCACCACCGTAGCCACCGCCGCCGCCGCCACCGTAGCCGCCACCCGAGGGTCGCGGTCGATCTTCTTTCGGTCGAGCTTCGTTCACTACAAGCGTACGGCCATCCAGGGTTGCCCCATTCTTCTCGTCAATCGCGGCTTGCATCTTCTCTTCGTCCACATCCACAAAGCCAAAGCCTCGGCCTTCCATGATGCGGGCGGAACTGGCGCCATAAGCGCTAAACGCGTTGAGGAGTCCTTCCTCGGTCGTGGAGTACGAAAGGCTCCCGACAAACAATCTCTTCTTCGACAACTTACTTTTTCCTTATCGCGGTCACTAACTTTCAGGGACGATCCCTCTAACTTTCACTTTTCGGATGGCGATAAGAACGAGCTTTCGATCAATCGGAGGTGAAACGAGCTTTCGCGACTGCCCTTATGATACCAGGTTTGGCTCCAAAACCCAAGTTAATTTTTTCGATCCGGCACCAGGCATTCCATCACCCGCAGGCCAAGTTGCTCGCCGACGAGGCTTTCTTCGTCCACCACCAGATCAGCACCCTTGCAATCGAGCTCCCCGACCATCACGTGATAACGCCCTCTCGCCACCACCGGAACGTGCGGCGCGAGAGTCTTGCACAGCCCTACGATCCCTCCGCTCAAGACCGGCTCGGGAATCGTGATGACCACGCTGACCGCCTCGGGCAGGTGGCATTCCATCAGAATCTCTGCTTGACTCGCATCCCCCAGGTGCGCATGGAATCCGCGCTCCTTGGCCAGCGCCACCAGCCTCCGGTCGTAATCCACCACCATGATCGGGCGCGATTGTTCGGTCAGCTTCGCCGCTGCCTTCTGGCCCGATTCACCAAACCCGATCAGCAAGATGTGGCCTCCCAGCTTCGGGACTCCGGCCTCTTCCGCTTCGGCCAGCTTGCGCGTGGGGATCAACCGGATCGCCATCCACCGCGCCACCGGATTGGCCCTTGAAACAAGCCACGGGGTCATCACCAAACTCAAGACGCTCACCGAGATCACGAGTTGAAAAAGAAACGGCGAGAGCAACTTGCCTTCGTGGCCGATCTTGGTCAACAGGAACGAGAACTCCCCGACTTGGCAGAGGATGATTCCGGTCGCTCCACTGGCGATCACACTCGGCAAAAATGGCTTCACCGCCACCGCCGTCAGAATCGCTTTTAGTATCAAGATCAATACCAAGACTCCGATGACCAAGGGCAAGTTTTGAACGAAGAAGTTGACGTCCAAAACCATCCCGACACTGGCAAAGAAGACCGTGACGAAGAGGGTCTTGAGACTATTGACGTCGCTGCGCATCTGGTCCGCAAAGACGAATTCCGCCAAGAGCATCCCACTGAGAAATGCCCCCAGCGCGGGGGACAATCCGGCAAAGTGTGCCCCCCAGGTGGCCGCGATGCACGTACAGATCGCCGTCAAGAAGACGAACTCCCGATTCCTTGCCACCAGCCGGGCATCCAGCGCCCTCGGCAAGATCTTGATCACCACCAGCCACAGGGCAAACAAAAATACGACCGACTTCAGCAGAAGCTCGCCGACCGAGCCGCCGCCCTTGCTCCCGCTTCCGATGCCACCGGTGAGGAAGGTCGCCATCATCACCAGCGGAACGACCGCAATGTCCTGGGCCAAGAGGACCCCGATACTTGCCTTGCCGGCCGAGCTATCGAGTTCGTTGCGCTCCTTCAAAAGCCGCAAAACGATGCTGGTGGAGGCCATGCTCGCAACCCCGCCGAGCAAGAGCGCGGCCCGCCATTCGATCCCAAAGAGCATCGCCAGCCCCATCACGGCCGCCATCACGAGCCCGATCTGGACCGTCCCCCCAATGAAGGCAATCTTCCCCAGCCGCAAAAGTCGCCGCCAGCTGAACTCGAGCCCGATCGTGAAGAGCAACAAAGCCACTCCCAATTCGCTCAGGAGGTTCACGATCTCGATGTCCTTGACCCACCCGGTCAGGCTCGGCCCGACCAGAACCCCGGCCAGCAGATAACCGATCACGGCGCTCTGCTTGAGCTTCTCGAGCAAGAGCCCCAAGCCCAGAGCCGCGCTCAGGGTGATGATCAGATCAAGGAGAATTGTCCAGCCGTTTGGCATCCCTCGCTAAGATAGCCGACTCCGCCCGCGCAACGAACCAGCCATACTTTAGAGTGTGGAGAAAAGCGAAATCAAAGGGAGAATGAACGCCACCGATAAGCACATCGGGGTGATCGTTGGCCGTTGGAACGAGATCATCACCGACCAACTGCGGAAAGGTGCGCTCGAAGTCCTTGAGGATTCCGGATGCAAAAAGGTCACCCTCGCCACCGTCAGCGGTAGCTGGGAGATCCCGGCCGTGGCCGCCCAAATGCTCCACAAAGACTGCGATGCGGTGATCGCTCTGGGGTGCATTCTCCAAGGCCAGACCCCCCATGCCCAGCTATTGGCCGGAGATGTTGGGTCCGCCCTCATGCGACTTCAGGTCGAAACCAAAAAGCCCATCGGCTGGGGCATTTTGACCCCCGACACCCAAGAACAAGCCCTCGACCGCGCGGGACTCAAGATGGGCAACAAGGGCCGCGAAGCCGCCGCTGCCGTCATCGAAGCTCTCAGCGTGCTCGACCAAATCTGAGGCGACCATGGACCACGCGCTCCGAGTACTTGAGTTCGACCGCGTGCTCCAACAGGTAGCAGCCCACTGCCAAATGCCCCTGGCTCGCCAGCGGGCACTCGACACCCTCCCGACCTTTGATCCCGAAGCCGTCAAGGCTCAGCTCGACCAGACGCTCGCTGGGCTCAAGCTCCTCGACCAGGATCCCGCGCCGAGTCTGCACGAACTCCCCGACCTGCGCCAAGAAGCCAAAAAGTCCGCCCGGGGCGGGGTGCTCACCAGCTTGCAACTAGCCCAGATGGCCCGCGTGCTCAGCGCCATGCGCCTGATGCGCCGCTACGCCGAATCCGCCGATGCTCTGGCCCACTGGACGACCGAGCTCACCGAGGACACCAAGCTCGAGACCCGCTTGCAAGAGAGCCTCGACCCCGATGGCGAGATCCTCGACACCGCCAGCCCAGAGCTCGCCCGGCTTCGGCAAACCAAGCGCAACATCGCCCAACGGCTTCAAGAGCGGATCCACAGCTACACCACCGGGGCCAGCCGCGACCTGCTGAGCGACCCCATCGTCACCACCCGATCGGGGCGATACGTGGTCCCCGTCAAGAGCGAACATCGGGGCAAGATCCGCGGGATCGTCCACGACACCAGCTCCACCGGCGCCACCCTCTTCGTCGAACCCGAAGACGTGGTGCAACTGGGCAACTCTCTCCGCGAGACCGAATCTGCCGAGGCGGCCGAGATTGAGCGGATCCTCACCAAGCTCAGCGGACTTGTCGGGGTCCACGGCGACGCCATCGCCGCCGGGATCGAAGCTCTGGGCTGGCTGGACCTCACCTTCGCCAAGGGTCGCCACGCCCAAGAGACCCGGGCCTGCGAGCCCCGCCTCCGGGGCGAGGCCCGCATCGTGATCCACCAGGGCCGGCACCCACTGCTCGACCCCGCCCAAGCCGTACCGCTCAGCATCGACCTCGGCTCCCAGCACGATGGCCTGCTGATCACCGGCCCCAACACCGGGGGGAAGACCGTCACCATCAAGACCGTGGGGCTCTACGTCGCCATGATCCAATCGGGGATTCTTCCCCCCGCGCTCGAGGTCGAGATGGGTCCGTTTAGTCAGATCTGGGCCGACATCGGCGACGAGCAGAGCCTGCAACAATCGCTCTCGACCTTTAGTGGCCACATCCGCAATATCGCCACCGCCGTCAAAGAGCTGCAACCGGGGGCCCTCGTCTTGCTGGATGAAGTCGGCGCGGGCACTGACCCCGCCGAAGGGGCCGCTCTCGCCCGGGCCATCTTGCTCACGATCCAAGCTCGCAAGGCCAAGGTCATGGCCAGCACCCACTATGGCGAACTCAAGGTCTTCGGCACCAATACCCCCGGCTTCATCAATGCCAGCATGGAGTTCGACCGCCGCGAGCTCCGCCCGACCTATCGACTGCTGATGGGCTCCCCCGGCGCCAGCCATGCCCTGATGATCGCCGAGCGCACCGGGATGCCCAAAGAGGTCATCGAACTCGCCCAGAAAGAAGCCGGAGTGCAACAGCAGGAGGTCAGCCAGATGCTGGACAAGCTGGACCAGGCCGAAAAGCGCGCCCGAAAAGCCCAGAGCGAAAGCGACCGCCTAGCCGCCAAGCTGCGCGAAGTCGAGCGCGAATCGGAACGGAAGCTGAGGGAGATCGAAGAAGCCCGCCGGGAGGTCCGCCGCAAGGCCGCCGAACAGCTCGAGGAGACTCTCCGCGAACTTCGTCTCGAAGCGGAGCAGATCTTCGACCAGATCAAGGCCAACCCAACCCAAAAAGGGATCGAACAGGCCCGGTCTCGGTTTAAGGATCTGCAGCAGATCGGCCAACAGACCGCCCGCGACCTGCGCCCAGCGCCCCGGGCCAACCCCAAGACCGAATCCGCCCCCCTGCACAAGGGGGCCAAGGTCAAGGTCGTTGGATTTGGCCAAGTCGGGACCGTGGTCGAAGAGCCCCGCGACGGCCAGGCCTACGTCCAGCTCGGCAGCGTCAAGATGCGGTTTCCCATCGCCCAACTTCAGCCCACCGAAGAGGCCATTGCCGCCCCCAAGCCCCAATCGCGCCCGAACCTCCAACTGCAAAAGGTCCAGAGCACCAGCATGGAACTCGTGCTGATCAGCATGAGGGCCGAAGATGCGCAGGTCGAACTCGACAAGTTTCTCGACGAATCCCTTTTGGCCGGATTCCCCAGCGTCCGGATCGTCCACGGCAAGGGTGAGGGCATCCTCCGAAAGCTGACCCACGACCGGCTGCGCGCCCACCGTGGAGTCGCCAGCTATCGGGACGGCGAACCCAGCGAGGGCGGATCGGGCGTCACGATCGCGGTGCTGCAATGATGGATTGGAACGCTTTATTGGAAGCCGCGGTGGCGACCCAGGCCCGGGCCTATGCCCCCTATAGCCGCTACCACGTCGGGGCCGCACTCGTCTCGGGCTCGGGGCAGGTGTTTACGGGTTGTAACGTGGAGAACATCAGCTTTGGCGGCACGATCTGCGCCGAGCGAACGGCGATCGTCAGCATGGTCGCGGCCGGGGAGCGCCAGATAGCGCAGCTCTTGGTGGTCACCGCCGACGGGGAATCGCCCTGCGGTATATGCCTTCAGGTCATCGCCGAATTCGCCGGCCCGGATCTGGAAGTGGCCCTCGCCACCCCCGCCGGGGTGCAACGCGTCCTGACCCTCGGCGACCTGCTACCGCACGCCTTCAAGACCGACACGCTGGGTTGAGCGGTCCTAGGCTTTCGGCCGCCGCCGGCGAAGCACCGCGGCGAGGCCCAGCCAGAACTCTGCGCTAATCACATTCGACGATAAGGAAAAGCCACCGTTACGTCGGTCGTTTCATCTTCATCTTGCCGATTCACCTTGGTCGCTTTCCCGCCATCGTCCTTCAGATCCTTTCCGGGACTGTAGAGCAGAATTCCTTTCTGATCTTTTTGATACAGGAAGGGAGCTTCCGTGAAAGGGTCGGCCATAAAGCTGTTGTTTGGATTGAGTCGCTCTGGCCAATTTGATGGTGCACCATACTGCTGAACGCCCTTGAGTAAGTTCCAAGTGAGTCGAAGCCTCGCTTCGCGAGCAACCGTGGCGGCGTAGAACTCTGCAACTATGGGCGTCAAAACCGCAAACATGATCCACGAAGGATCCCAGCGGAAGCTATCTGGATTGTCATCCATCAGCGAAGACAACTCATCATAACGCTCACCGAATTGGGTCGGTCTCTCAAGAGCGTCAAAGATGCGAAAGCTTCCCTGCAAAAATCGGGTTGCAAAGCCTCTTTGTACTGTCTGCCGGTCGTATCTTCGAACCACATCGTGAATGCGATCCTCAGCGCCTACCTCATCCGCTTCAGACTTTTTCGGAGTCTTCAAATGAATACAAGTCGCATAGCCCAACGCCGTTTCGCCTTGGAGGAATCGAAGGCTATTGAAGTCTCTGTCGAGCTTCGATTCCGTGATTTGGAGTAGCTTGGCCACGAGCTTACGATTGCCAGATTGGCTCGAAACGAGTCTTTCAATCGCCCTCACGGAGATAGATTCGCAGGCAATTCGAACCAAACCGCCGACGAATGTAGGATCGCTGCCGGCCATGACCGAAAGCAGAGAGGAAGCTTCGATGTCTTGGATCGATAAGTCTGTCCGATCCGCCTCGGCGTGGAGGACGGCCCGAACCGCAAGGTAATGGACCGAGGACTTCATGAACGCCAATTCTGGGAACTGAATGTTGGTGGGTTCCTGAGTCCCCCAATCACGAGGGAATCGCATTCCCTTCATCCGGCTGAGCGCTACAAACTCATCCAGGATGGGGTCAAGAATCTTGATCGTCTCGATGGCCGCCTTTCGATTCTCCTCCGTGGGGTCTCCCAAAAAATCCCGTGCCTTCTTCCCTCGGTCTGCATTGCCTTTGCTCGCCGCCTGGAGGCGCGTGATCAGGGGCGGAAGCTTGAGGGCCGCATTCTCTTCATCGGCGAGGTCCGCATGGAGCCTCGGATCCGTCAGGCTCAGAGGAATTCCGCGCCGCCGGGCCTCGGCCTCCGCTGCAGGTAGTTCACTCGCCGCTCTCCGGAAACTCGCAGCCGGGATGCTGAGCACCACGACTGCTCCTACCACGACAGCCGCAACCAACCCCGAGGCGATTATCCATCCCTTTCTCATAAAGGGTATTTTAAGTGAGTCGGGACTCAGAATACAAGGCTTGAGTGTGCCCGCCACGACACTGGACACCGAGTATCTCGAGACTTCGAAGAGAACGTATGAAGCCAGGTCAATTGCTCATTTGGATCCTTATCAATCTCTCTGTCTTGATCATTACGTCACCGGGTTATGAAGGCTGGAGTTTGAAAAGCCATTTCTGGGTTGTGAATCTCCTCAAAGTTGGTACCGATCATGTGGTGCCGGATCTCGAAAAGATTGGCAATTTTTCCCGCAAACTCCGATAGGTTCTCTTGCCACTGCACAATCTCGCCTTGTTGATTTTCTTCTTGGCGGAAAAGGCAAACCGCTAGATCTTCAACGATTATTGATTTGTTAGGCCGAGGACCTCGGGTCGGGTCCAGATTGGAGCTTCGCGCCGGGCGGGGGCGAGACCCAGGGCGATGCGCAGCGTCGGGGCCCCTGGGTCGGGAGTGGCCCCGGGCC
>QLAH01000624.1_pt1 | contig 15306 bp, 13 predicted proteins | sample 4693081 | NCBI WGS metagenome assembly QLAH01 (sample SAMN09425401, study PRJNA476045) | Lake water metagenome, whole genome shotgun sequencing project.
CCAGCCGGTTCGCTTGCCATTCGACCCGACCCAAACAGGCTCTCACTGGGTTTGGAAACAGACGATGGTGCTGACAGACTATCAGCGCGAGCGCACCATTCCCGTCGATCTGTACTGGTCTCGTCGCACCACAGGTCCTCTGGTCGTAATTTCCCACGGGTTTGGGGCAGATCGACGGTTTCTCGGCTATCTGGCTTATCATTTAGCCTCCTACGGTCTGACGGTAGTGGCTTTAGAACATCCGGCAAGCAATGTGGCTTGGCTGACGGGGAGCCCCTATTCCCAGCGCGCCCAGTCCAGGAACAACATTTTGCCAGCCAGCGAGTTTTTGGACCGGCCTAAAGATGTCAGTTTTGTCCTGGATCGACTCAGCCGACTGAATCAGTTTTCCAGCACTTTGAAGGGTAAGTTCAATACCGAACAGGTGACGGTGATTGGCCATTCTCTGGGTGGCTACACGGCGCTGGCTTTAGCGGGGGCAAAGCTGAGCCTGGGTCATCTACGTCAGTTTTGTAATGACCCCAAGCCGCTTGTGGTTTCGCCGGCTGATTTGCTGCAATGTAGTGCAGCGGATCTACCCGATCCCCAGGAGAACCTGCGCGACCAGCGGGTTGTCCAAACGATTTTGTTGAATCCTGTGATTGGTCAGTTATTTGATCAAAAAAGTCTGGCCCAGGTAAAAACGCCTCTGCTGATGCTAGCAAGCACAGATGACACCATTACGCCTGCGATCAGCCAGCAGTTTCTGCCGTTTACCCAGCTTCAGACCTCTAAGGTTCTGCTCACAGCAATTGGTGGCACCCATCTCAGCGTTGGCGATCCGGTTAATCTGAATCGTGGCTTTACGCAAAGTATTTTCTTAAGAGAACGTTCGGAACAGGAAACAGAACCAATTCGGCAGCTTTTGCGCGGAATCAGCTTGGCCTTCATCCAACAACTGACTCCCGAAGCCGATCGCTATAAGCCGTTCTTGACCTCTGCCTATGCCCAGTCTTTTTCCAATGCTGATTTGAAGCTGCGCCTCAATAGCAAGCTGTCGCCCAACTTCTCTAAGCAGCTCAAGATAGCCGCTCTGCCCATGGAACAGTTGATCTCAACGACGCTAGCCAAGGGTCGAACGGCATCCAATCAGGGTTTCTGCTACACCAGCCCTGAGTGTCTGCTGGGCAGCCTGCCTCTAGTGATGTTTATCCTGCCGGGCGGCCTACCGCTAGCCGTAACCCAGTTCTTCAAATGGCGACGCATGACTCGTCGGATGGTCAAATCAGACCCTACCCAACAGACAGATTGACACTGACCGCTTGAGCCGACCGCTTGAGGTTACGAGTCACGGTTAGAGAACCACTCGCTTCAACGGGACAAAATTATCGGGACAAAATTACAGAGATGCTTGGTTACTGCGGCGAGGCCGTATTCAGGCCAGTTCCAGTACGGAGGCAAGATACTGGCTGTATTCGCTACATTTAGAGAATGTGGGCGGCGGCTTGCCCCTTTTCCAATCACACATTTTCCTTCATCTCCTTAATTTTGTTCCTAGGGTGTCCTCCACCGTGAATTTGCTCCAAGTTGCTGGCAATACCGCTAATTCTTCTGGTTTTACAGTCTGGATTATTTTGGGTTTTATATTCCTGCTGCTTGGCGTTTCGGTGGGGGAACCGACAGCCGCAGCGCTGGGAATTGCGGCCATCATTACGGCTATTGCAGCCCTCACCGTCTCCTCAACTGCGCTACAAGTTGTTCTGTGGGGCATTCTTTCGATTGCTTTGACAATTGTATTGCGGGGCATGGTACCTATGCCCACCCGCGACGAACAGCCCGATACGGAGGCCGTCGTCTCTGAAACAATCCCCAAGGGTGGGGTCGGCTGGGTTTCCTACGAAGGGGCGCTCTGGAAAGCCCGCTGTCAAATCTCTGATATTGAGATCACGCCTGGAAAGACGGTGCATGTGGCAGGCAGGCAAGGTCTAACGCTGATTGTTCTGCCCATCGATTTTCCAGATCAGTATGATACGGTTAGCTGAATCAAGCGTCCTGCACTCATTGCTCCTGCACCCGTTGCTCCTGCACTCATTGCTCCTGCACCTATTAATTTCTGCACCTATTGATCTAGACAGCCGAACTGCTCACTCTATCGCCAATACGCCACCTCGCCTGCTGGATTAGGAGACAAGAAGCTATGAATACACTTGTTTGGGTCTTTGCCGTCGTACTGACCATTGTGGGGGCCACTGTGGGATCAGTCAGACGGATTGACCAAGGAGAGGAAGCACTCGTCCAGAGATTGGGGCGTTATCACCGTAAGCTCACACCAGGACTGAATTTTGGCGTAATTCCAATCATTGATGAAGTCGTGATTGAGGCCAACACCCGGGAACGGACCCTTGATATTGAACCCAACGAAGTAATTACCAAAGACAGCGTTACCGTCATCATTGACGCCGTCATTTTTTGGCGGATCATCGACCTCTATTCGGCTTACTACGAGATCGACAATGTTGAGATTGCCCTGAGAAACTTGGTTGTGACTACATTGCGCTCCAAGATTGGCGAGATGGATCTGCAAAGGACTTATTCTTCTCGTGAAGAAATCAATAAAGCCCTGCTGGAAAGTTTGGATGAGGCCACTGAACCCTGGGGCGTTAAAGTGACCAGGGTTGAAATTCAGGACATTAAAATTCCGGAGGACTTGAGGAAATCGCTGGAGAGCGAGCGGGCTTCCCAGAGCAAAAAGCGGGCTGCAATCGAAGAAGCACAGGGTGAGCGGGAGGCCGCAATTCTACGAGCCGACGGCGAACGGCAGGCGGCTATCAAACAGGCTGAGGCTATTTCTGAATCGATTAAACGCATCGCCGATGCCATGCCTTCCGAAGCCAACCCTCATGACATCCTGCGATATCTGGTCATGCAGCGCTATGTAGACGCCAACATGCGCTTAGGAGAAAGCCAAAATTCTAAAGTGATCTTCATGAACCCACGAGATATTACGGAGAACATTGATGCCCTGCTGCGGGATCGGTTAGTACAGTACACGCCCCCGCCCTCACCGCCACCTAATCCTGAATCGGGCCAGTCCTGAATCAGTTAACCCCCTGAATCAGGCAGTTCGGCGGCAGAATCCGTAGCGGCTAGCAGATCGCTCAAGGCTAATCAAAAGGCTAATCAAAACCATGGAGGGACAGCGTTGAAGATAGCTTGAGCTTGGGTACGAAGACTGAAAGAATGCGGAGATGAGTGCGGCAATCCTGGTCTATTGTGGGCATACTCCTAGAGACAGGACATGAGAAGATAGCAGCTTTATTGGGCTAAAGAAATATTAATGAAATGAAGGGTTGAATCTACCAGTACTGCTCTGATTGTTGATTATTCTATTGACTAAGCTCCGTAACCCTACCAGCTATCTGTCATCCATCTCCTACATCCCTAGCCTGTACCGTTAAAGCTGAGTCTTGAACTATAAACTCATGTGGTCAGGCTGAATTGACTTAATTCAATCCATTTGCGAATAAATCTGCGTTTCAGATTTGCTCTCTCGAAAAACTCTGTGATGAGTAGAAGATGCTATGAGTACAGTCTTGGTCGTTGATGACAGTCAAACCGTGCGACAGTTGCTCTCAGAGCTGTTGCAGAAAGGTGGGCTGACAGTAGTTGAAGCCGCTAATGGCGTAGAGGCCAAACAAAAAATTCAAGCCAAGGTGCCTGACCTCGTCATCACGGATCTCGTCATGCCCGAGATGAATGGCTATGAACTATGCCGCTGGATTAAGAATGATCCGGCGGTTCAAAAAGTGCCGGTCTTAATCTGCTCAACGAAAGACCAGGAGTTTGACCGCTATTGGGGTATGAAACAGGGGGCCGATGCTTACATCACTAAACCATTTCAGCCCGGAGAAATGCTTAAAACCGTCAAGCAACTTTTGCGGCCCAAATAAGTTTTAGCCCAAATAATAAGCTGGAGAGCACGCCCTCCAGCCTATTTCGAGGTGGAATCACTCACCTCATGTTGTTAGCGATCAACTGAGTAATCAACCGCGTTTGACCTGACGCAATACTCATTACACGGTGGAGAGCAACTCACTGGCAGCCTGACGCAGCAGATCGGCTTTGTCAGTTTGCTCCCAGGGCAGATCGAGGTCTTCTCGACCCAAATGGCCATAGGCCGCAACCTCTTGGTAGAAACGACCACCTCGCTCAGCGGGAAGTTGACGCAGGTTAAAGGTTTGGATGATTCCAGCGGGCCGCAGCTCAAAATGCTGCTTTGTCAGTTCTAGAAGCCGGTCATCTTCAATTTTGCCGGTTCCAAAGGTATCGACCAGAATGCTAACCGGACGAGCCACCCCAATTGCGTAGCTAAGCTGAACCTCGCATTTTTCTGCTAACCCAGCCGCCACAATATTTTTGGCAACATGGCGGGCCGCATAGGCTGCACTACGGTCTACTTTAGTGGGATCTTTACCGGAGAAAGCGCCACCGCCATGTCGTGAATAGCCGCCGTAGGTATCCACAATAATCTTACGACCGGTCAGGCCCGAATCGCCCTGAGGGCCACCCACAACAAACTTACCAGTCGGGTTAACCAGGAAGCGAGTTTGCTCATTTGGTTTCAAAGCAATATCGCTGAAGATGGGCTCGACCACATAGGTCCAGAGGTCTTCCTTGATTTTGGCCTGAACAGCAGCGCCATCAGTGATATCACCGATTGTAGCGTTGTGCTGGGTCGAGATTAGAATTGTGTCGATGCCAACCGGACGACCATCTTCGTAGGCAACTGTAACCTGGGTTTTGCCATCGGGCCGCAGGTAAGAGAGCTGCCCGGTTTTGCGCACGGCAGCTAGTTTGCGAGAGATTCGATGGGCCAGCGAAATGGGCAGCGGCATCAGCTCAGGAGTCTCGTTGCAGGCAAAGCCAAACATCAAGCCCTGATCGCCTGCGCCAATGGCATCCAGCTCCTCATCGCTCGACCGTTCACGGGTCTCGTGGGCCTGATTCACGCCCTGGGCGATGTCGGGTGACTGTTCATCAATAGCAACCAAAACTGCACAGCTACTGGCTGAAAAACCGTTATCTGCGTCAATATATCCAATTTCGGCGATTTTCTTACGGGCCAGATCCACAAAGTTAACCTGGGCTTTGGAGGTAATTTCTCCTGTAATCAAAACAAGGCCCGTATTGACGACTACTTCTGCTGCAACCCGGCTAGTCGGGTCTTGGGCCAGCAGTGCGTCCAAAATCGTATCTGAGATTTGATCGCAAATTTTGTCCGGATGACCTTCGGTAACAGATTCCGAGGTAAAGAGGTAATGGCGAGTCAAGCAGATATCCTCTCTAGATTGCTAAACAACAAAGTAGGCAAAATGGCTCATTAGTCATGGAGAATACCATACTCTTCAATTCTTTATGTAAACTTAAGGGCCCCATTCTGCCCACCTCGATGAATTTGTGATGAGAGTACGGCAACAAGCCAAAGTTAGCCAGCTATAGCCTTAAGAAGCCTGAGACAGCCGCTTTACAATAACCATCGATCCTTAAAATTTTTCTAGAAGAATTCTCAATTCTTCCTGATTTCCCCTAGATAGGCTAAGCAAAGTCTAGGAAGACCAGCTTGCGTCTTCACGCTATCAAATCTGAATCGCTTTACAGTTCAGACCAATCCATTTGGCTTTCAGCCAAAACTGCTACTCATAATCTAAACCGAATAGCTCGAATTATTGAAGGTCACAAAAACAAATTTTGTCTAGATTTTGCAAATCCAAAGCGTACAAGCCCTACAACAAAATCTATCTTTAGAGGGATGAAATTTAAAGGAGCAAATTATCTATGTTGTATTTAAAAAAGCAACAAAATGAACAAGATCTACAGTTTGATTTAAGTAAGCATGGTTAATGATTAGATAATGCGTAAGCCAAGCTCTCTAGCAAACGACAGACCTTGTGAATTTTCAAATCTGAGTTTTGATTGAGTCAAGTGCTGAGTTCAATCCAGTATTGAGCGGCTTACAGCAGCTTAATCTTCCTAAAGCTGTCTACTGTAATATCGGCAGCAATGGGCGGTGAGGGCATCGTCCAGCCGCCGCTAAATCCAATGCAGCCTGCCATCTCAGCCCGACGAGCTACTAAAACATCAAGCTGCGAATCACCGACCATGAGTGTTTGGCTCGATGGTACATTAAGCTGATTGAACAAGATTTGCAGCAAAGCTGGATCGGACTTATGAGAATATTGGGCATTTACTCCCAGAACAGTCTGAAAGTAAGGTTTCAGCTCAAACTGACTCACAAAACTTTCCACCTCAACTTGACTATCAGAGGACAGTATTGCGAGTTTTACATGGGCTTGGCTCATCTGCTGCATCAGTTCCAAGCTATCTGGAATGAGCGGAGTTTGGTCAGCCTTGCGGTGAGCAGGGTCGGCAGATTGAAAAAGGGTATGGGCCAAATCACTGGCTTCTACCCAACCCTTGCCAGTTGCAGCAATATAGGCCGCCGCTGAGAGCTCGTTTTCCAGTCTTGTACCGACTGCCATCAGTCCAGCCGGGTTAATTAGGCCCGCTTCAACTCCAAACGCTTGCAATAACCCTGCTCGAACACCAGGAACTTGGGCATTAATCAGATCAGCCCGACGTTGGGCCAAATCGCATAGAAATACTTCAGAACGAGCCAAAGTACCATCTTTATCAAACACAATGGCCTGAATGTTCTCAAATCGGCAATTACCGGCCTGAATTGTTGCCAAAGGCGCTGCCTCAACCCGCTATTCCATCATTCATTGCTATTTTTTTGCCTAAACCGAGTGTTTTACCTCAACCGAGACCGATTGAACCGCGCCTTGACACTGAAAACTGGACGCCAGTTCACTATTCATCTCGTAGTTCATACTAAAAGCGAGGAGACTTATATTCTCCTCGCTTGCAGATCAATTAACCCGATTCAGGACACGCTAACTCGTTAACATCTACGAGTCAATTGCAGAGGGCAACTCTTCATCACTCACTTCGACTGCGGGTTCAGCCACAGACTGGGTGGGTTGTAGAATCCGTTCACGGTATTTGGCTGCCATTTCTTCAGCTTTGTCGTAAACCACCTGTGGGTTCTTCACCATATCACCGGGTTCCGGCTCAAGCTGCTTGGTAGAAAGAGAAATCCGACCGCGTTCGGCATCCAGATCGATAATCATCACCTTCACCTCGTCGTTGACGTTAAAGACGCTGTGAGGTGTATCGATGTGATCGTGGGAAATCTCGGAGATGTGGAGTAGGCCACTGACGCCGCCGATGTCGATAAAGGCACCGTAGGGCTTCAAACCACGCACGGTTCCAATCACCACTTCGCCCACTTCCAGGCGGTTCATCTTGCGTTCGACCAAGGCACGACGATGGCTCAGAACCAAGCGGTTGCGGTCTTCGTCTACTTCGAGGAACTTCAGGGGCAATTCTTCGCCGACTAGATCTTCCTTAGGCTTACGGGTGCTGATATGAGAACCAGGGATGAACCCTCTCAGTCCTTCAATTCGCACCAGAGCACCACCTCGGTTGGTCGCAAACACAGCAGAACGCACAGTTGCATCTTCGGCCTGAAGCTGACGAACCCGCTCCCAAGCCCGCATGTACTCAATGCGGCGAATCGAAAGCGTTAACTGACCGTCTTCATTCTCATCGGTTAGAATGAAAAACTCGCGCGTTTCGTTGGATTGCAGCACTTCTTCGGGGCCATCAATCCGGTTGATCGACATTTCCTGAATTGGAATGTAAGCTGCGGTTTTAGCGCCAATGTCAATCAGGGCACCCCTCGGCTCAATACTGAATACCGTGCCAGCCACAATTTGCCCTGGGCTGTAGTGGTAGTCGTACTTATCGAGGAGAGCAGCAAAATCTTCGTGGGTAAAGCCGATATCTATTACTTGCTGATTGACCATGCGATGTGTTTCCTGGTGGTTATCTCCGTAGTGATGTAGGTGGTCTAGGCATCAAAGCAACCGAGTGCTGTCAGATTACAGTAGGCCACATCGTTTCAAACGATTGACTTAATGATCGACAACATCAGTACTACAAACCTGTTAAAGCAACTGAAAGTTTAATAGTGTTAGACCCATAGACAAACCATCATAGCTTAGATTTGCTGCTGAGCCCACCTTTGGCGAGAAATTGAACTGCGAAAATCTCATGCATCGAGATGCGGGTCAACGGGTTGATGAAGCTGGCCTGTTGGAACCACGACTCGATCACAAACGATAGGCAACGCCTGAACTTTTCCCGGCAACGCATTAAGCCGTTGTCAATCATCTGTTGCCAATCATCCGAGGTGGGTAATTCGAGCGTAAAATCAAGAACAGCAGGGCTGGTACAGCAGCGTAAAACTTCAATTTAAGGTTCAATTATTCAAGATAATTAGATATTCAAGATAATTAGATTAAGAGTGGCTCATGGAGGGCGCTTCTGCCTCAACAGCATCTTTTTCTAATGGCTGTCCTTCCGTAACGGTCTGCAGGTGGTTCAGCGTATCGACGAAATCGCGAATACCTCGGAACTGACGATGCACAGATGCAAACCGAATGTAGGCAACTTCATTTAATGTTTGAAGATGCTGTAGCACCAGCTCGCCAATTTCGCCGCTGGAAATTTCACGGGCCGAACGCTGCTGCAATTCCGCCTCAATTTCATCGACAATACTTTCTAATTTGGCATGGGCTACGCCAGTTTTCTCACAGGCTGCTACAATACCCTGCAGAAGTTTGGAGCGATCAAACGATTCACGCTCGCCGCTCTTCTTGAGGACGACAACGGGAACGAACTCAATGCGTTCATAGGTTGTAAATCGACGCTCGCAGCGCAGGCATTCTCGCCGCCGTCTGACGCTGTGCCCGGATTCCGCTGAACGCGACTCTAGAACCCGATTGTCTGGGAACTGACAAAATGGGCATCGCATAGCAAATGTCCTCCGGGATTAATAAAACCTGCTAATGGCTGTAGGTGAATGCAGTCAGGCGCATTCGCATTCCAATGTCATCATACTGCAATTAAACATGCAAATACCTGGGCAAGCCTAATTTAATCTGACTAAAAAATTAATCAGTGATTTGTTGCCCAAGTATAGAAGAAGAGCCAGGAAACTAAATATTAGCTACTCCTGGCTCTTTATAAATGCAAATCTAGAAATTGCTCTAGAACTCTGTGCTGAGTTGAAATATTTCCAACCGTAGCTTCAGCTTCTAGAAAAGTCGGACTAGACCGACTCGTTGATTAGTCTTTGCTAATCCGGGGCGGTTCCCGGAAGGCAATTGCGAAGAAGATCACGCCGAGTGCCAATGTCAAAACTAAGATGTATGCAACGGCTTCCATAGTTTAATGTCCTTTGGCGGAGTGCCAAACTAAATGAACAGATTTAAACCCTGTCAAGCAGGCTCAATCAAGATCAGATCCAGCTGAGCCTGCTTAAGCGAATGCCAAAGCTAGATGGGCTGCTTACGACGAGTCGTTTTATCCCCTAGCTTCTGGAAGTAACCCCATTCCACTTGCTCTTCAGAGAGGTCGGGGTCAATACCCGCGAACACATCCCGGAACAGAGTTCTAGATCCGTGCCAGATGTGGCCGAAGAAGAACAGAAGGGCAAAGCAAGCATGGCCGAAGGTGAACCAACCTCTGGGGCTAGTCCGAAATACCCCGTCCGAATCAAGCGTTTCGGTATCAAACTCAAACGCTTCTCCCAGCTGAGCTTTCCTTGCATAGCGCTTCACAACCGCTGGATCCGTGAAGGTTTGACCATCCAGAGCGCCGCCGTAGAAGCTGACGTTTACGCCAACTTGCTCAAAGCTGTAGCGCGACTCAGCCCGCCGGAACGGAATATCTGCTCGAATCACGCCATCACTATCGGTCAAGAGCACCGGGAAGGTCTCGAAGAAGTTGGGCATCCGGCGAACCGTCAGCTCACGTCCTTCGGCATCCTTAAACACAGCATGGCCCTGCCATTCCTGAGCAATGCCATCTCCCTTCACCATCGGACCGGTCCGGAACAGACCTCCCTTGGCCGGGTTATTACCAATGTAGTCATAGAAAGCCAGCTTGTCGGGAATGCCTGCCCAGGCTTCCGAAGGGGTTGCCCCATCGGCAATGCTGGAGTTTACCCGGCGCTGAATTTCCTGCTGATAGTAGCCGCTGTCCCACTGATAGCGAGTTGGGCCAAATAGCTCAACCGGCGTCGTGGCATTGCCGTACCACATCGTTCCTGCAACCACAAAGGCCGCAAAGAACACGGCTGCAATACTGCTGGAGAGTACCGTTTCGATATTCCCCATCCGCAGAGCTCGGTAAAGGCGCTCGGGTGGACGAACCGTCAGGTGGAATAGACCGGCAATGATGCCGACGATGCCAGCAGCAATGTGGTGGGCCACTACGCCACCGGGATTGAACGGATCGAATCCTTCTGGCCCCCAGGACGGCGCAACTGGCTGAATGCTTCCGGTAAGACCGTAGGGGTCAGACACCCACATGCCAGGACCAAACAGACCCGTCAGGTGAAATGCTCCAAAACCGAAGCAGAGCAAGCCGGACAAGAAGAGGTGAATCCCAAACATTTTCGGCAGATCCAGAGCAGGCTCGCCGGTGCGCGGATCTCTAAACAGCTCTAGATCCCAGTAGACCCAGTGCCAGCAGGCTGCCAAAAACAGCAGGCCCGACAGAACGATGTGGGCCGCAGCTACACCTTCGAACGACCAGAAACCAGGATCGATCCCTGTTTCACCCGTCACGCTCCAACCGCCCCAAGATCCCGTCACGCCGAGCCGAGCCATAAAGGGCAGCACGAACATGCCTTGACGCCACATCGGATTGAGAACAGCATCGCTTGGGTCAAAAGTAGCTAGCTCGTACAGAGCCATCGAGCCAGCCCAGCCTGCCACCAAAGCAGTATGCATGAGGTGTACAGAAATCAATCGTCCCGGATCGTTAAGAACGACTGTATGTACTCGATACCAGGGTAGTCCCATCGACTACGCTCCTCCTATAGTTTCAACGCTTCCTTCAGAATTATATTAAGGCGCTTAATACTGGTAAGCCTACCAGATTAAGGGACTCGATGCAGCGGCCTACCGTTGGCTGCCTCAGAAGTTGGGGGCGCTCCACGAACGAAACTTGTCCGCAGGGCACCAAATCTTAGACAGTTTGACAATAAGCTTGTAAAAATGAAAGTGTATAAAGAAGTGTAACCAGAGTGAGAGGGGATTGCAAGCGTTATGCAGACAGGCTCCGAGGAAACCACAACCGCTATGACCGAGGCTCAAAACCCTGCCAACCTGCCGTTCGAGGCAGCATCAGCCGCTTCACCTGAGACCTCTGTACAGAAACCTGCGTTTCTGTCAGCAAATATTAAGTTTGTTAAAGAAGGTAAAGAGGTTGTGGCTGCATCCGGCGCTAATCTCAGATTTAAAGCCATGGAAAACGGCGTTGATCTCTATACGTTCACCGGCAAAATGATGAACTGCGGCGGGTATGGCCAATGCGGCACCTGCGTAGTGGAGATTACCGAAGGCATGGAATATCTGTCGCCCCGCACCGAGGCCGAAGAGCGCAAGTTGAAAAAGCGTTCTGCCAATTGCCGTCTGGCCTGTCAGGTTCTGGTTAATGGGCCGGTCAGCGTTGTCACTAAACCCGGTAAATAGGATTTGCCGATTGGCAGGTCAGCTACAGTACTCGTTTTGGTCAAGCCAGCGGTGTATGCTAATCCTATAGTCTTTTAGATGCTGTTGTTGTAGAGGCGGACCCGCAATGCAAGTTAATGATCTGGGCTTTGTAGCCACTATTCTCTTTGTCCTGGTGCCATCCGTTTTTCTGTTGATTCTTTATATCCAGACGGCTAGCCGCGAAGCTAAGTAGACCCCAAACAGAAGCAAGGTTGGACTAGACAGGCCAGCGCAACTGGGTTCAGTTCACTCTGCTCTGGTTCACCCGATGACGCTGTTGTTCAATGAACCCGATTCAGCGAACAACCAATTGCCAAGTGAATCAGTCTAAAAAAGCGTCGAGCCTCACTATAGGGACTCGACGCTTTGAATTGAGCAGGTTTTGGGTCAGTGCCCTCAGTCCAGAGCTAGCGCACCAGCAGCACCGGGCAGTTGGCATAGACCCGCACATAGTCCGACAGGGATTGGCCCAATAGGCGATCGAGGTCAGGAATTCCCTTGGCAATTGACGGACGGCGGTCGGGCGACCCCAGAATCAGCAGATCTACGTTCAGCTCTTCGGCAGTCTGGCAAATCCGCTCGCCCGGTTTGCCCTCAGGCGCAACGCACTTATAGCTAATCCCCAGCTTTTTGGCTTCATTGATTGCTGGAATCAGCACCGGATCGTCGTTGGGATTAGCGGCGATCTCACCGGGTTTCGGCTTCAGGTCTGGGTTGGTATGGACCAGAATGAGCTGGCCATTTTTAACGTCGCGCGCCAGTTCCAGCGCCAGCTTAAGGCATTTCTGGGCCGACTCCGATTTGTCGAGGGCGACCATAATCCGGTTAATTTTTTTGACGTAGATATCGTCTTTCACCAAGAGCATGGGGCGAGACGAGAGCTGGAACACATACTGGCTAACGGAGTTCTCCAAAATCGACTGGATTCGCTTCAGGCCACGCGATCCCATCACGATCAGATCAGTATCTGTCTCTTCCGCCACCCGGCAAACCAGATCTTTCGGATCGCCCTGTTGCAGCATCGGACTGATTCGACTCGGCTCCAGGTTGAGATCCTGGACGGCCTGGGCGAGCATTTCGCCGCTTTCCTTCAATTTCTCAGTCATGCCGTCTGCTGTAACCTGAGGAGGAACCACATGCAGCACGGTGACAGAAGCACGCTGAAACAGCGGGATGTCCATCAGCATTTTTAGCATGTCGCGGGTCTGACCAGTCCCGGAGAGGGCCAATAAAATTTTTTCTATCATTGTGACTCCTTAAACGCTTCAGCTTGACAGGTCTATCAGAGGCATTAATTGGGGCCAATTAGCTCTGATTGAGCTTGGGTAGCCGTCGGCCCAAATTCAGTCTATGACAGGCAGCCGGCCACAGAGCCGGTTGCAAACAATTGTTTCAATTCGCCTGTTTTAATCTGCCCGTTTAATTTACCGGGTCGCAGTGGGAACCTGAGGCTCAGGGCTGACAGGAAACGGCGGTTGAACCAAGGTAGAACTGGCAATAAAGAACAACTAAAAAAGAACAACTAAAGCGGGCCTGAGGCCCGCTCTCACAAAAGTGGAATATAGATCCACCTGTAGATCCACCTGTTTAGGCCGCAGTTCTATCTGGCCAGCTGAAGCACAGCTCCCAGCCCGGCTCCCATCTCTTCAGGCGTAATTTTGCCATCCTTGTTGGAGTCCAAGGCATCAAACACGGCATCACTGCCCATCCACTCTTCGCGCGTGATGAACCCATCCCCATCCATGTCATAGACGTGAAACATATCCTCGGCAGCATGGCTGAGGGTTTCACCGCTGTCCAAGCGCGCGAGCCGAGCGGCCAGCAAAGTTTCCAGGGTTTCCAGAGCTTTCGTGAAGCCCTTAATGCCCTCGTCCAGCTTTTCGGAGGCCATGCGGTCTTCGGCATGCATTTTGTCAAAGGTGGCCTTGTCAATAGTCAGCTTTTCGATCTCCAGGCCAGCAACTTTGGTCGGGTCGAGTTTACGCGCCAGTTCGCCAGTGGTATTTTGCAGCTCACCCAGCAGCGCCGGAGAGATGGTCAGCAGGTCACAACCCGCCAGCTCAATGATTTCGCCAATGTTGCGGAAGCTAGCACCCATCACCTCGGTGCTGTAACCAAATTTCTTGTAGTAGTTATAGATTTGCGTCACGGACAGAACGCCCGGATCTTCAGTGCTCTGGTAGTCTTTGCCGGTTTCTTTTTTGTACCAGTCCAGAATTCGTCCAACAAATGGCGAGATTAGCGTCACGCCCGCCTCAGCGCAGGCAATCGCCTGATGCAGGCCAAACAGCAGCGTCAGGTTGCAGTGGATGCCTTCCTTTTCCAGCACCTCAGCAGCCTTGATGCCTTCCCAGGTAGAGGCGATTTTGATCAGCACCCGCTCGCGCGAAATTCCGACGGCTTCGTACTGGGCAATCAAAGAGCGGCCCTTTTCAATCGTGGCTTCGGTGTCATAGGACAGGCGAGCATCCACTTCAGTCGAGACGCGCTTGGGAACGATTTCGAGAATTTTGAGGCCGAAGGCGACGGCGAGCCGATCAAACGCCAGGGTGACAACTGCCTGATCCGTAGCGCCCGAGCCGGCGTCCTGTTTAGCTCGCTTCAGGGTCTCATCCACAATTTCCTGATACTCGGGCATCTGTGCTGCAGCCGTGATCAGAGAGGGGTTGGTGGTGGTGTCGCGGGGGGTAAACTTTTGAATGGCCTGAATATCACCTGTGTCAGCGACCACGACCGTCATTTCCCGGAGTTGGTCTAATAAATTTCGTTCAGACATGGGTTCTGTCCTTAGGGGTAATTTGCGATAAAAGGCAATGTCTGCAATGGCTTCAGCGTTACAAACTGCGCTAGTGCTGCACTGAGCTTTGAGCTAAAGGGCTCAGCCAAGGATTCTGAACTAGCGGAGGCAGTGATTTGAAGGTGCGGTTCAAAAGGCTAAATCAGGTTTAGATTCGGAATTAGAGATGGCTCAAGCCATTGCGTTTTGGGCGATTGAGGCTTTCAGGCCGCTAAATAAACTATTAAAATTGCTCAAAAAGCCAGAATTGCTCCAAACCGCAGTGCTCCAAACCACAGGCTGGTATGGCTAAACCGATCTGCGACCGAGCTGCGACTCTAGCCAAACTCCAGTGCTATCCTATCGCCGGAATTCCCAGAGTCTGCGGTTCTTTTTAAAGATTTCGGGATTCAGTGGGTTTATCTGGCTTTGGCAGAATTCAAGCGATTGGGTTAGCAAACTCAGCCATCCCAGTTTTATCTACAAAAATTTGCGTCCATGGCACATCCATCGTTCTATCCAGCCCAGCTCAATCCGCCTCTGGTTCAGCTCATCCAACGGGTTGCCCCCTGGCTAGCGCGGTCTTTACACCAGCTCGATCTAGTGATTAGCACGGCCCCTGGAGTTCAAATCGCCAATTTGCGAGACTTGCCCTGCCTCTTGCTGTGCAACCATCCCACGTTTAATGACCCGCTGGTGATGTTTTTGGTATCTGGAGTGGTGCGGCAGCCATTTCACTATCTAGCAGCCTACGAGCGATTTGGTGGCTTCAAGGGCTGGCTGTTGCAGCAGATTGGCGCCTATTCAATCAGGCGCGGGCAGGCCGACCGAGACAGCGTGGCCTCCACACTGAAGCTGCTGGCC
>QLAH01000626.1_pt1 | contig 15289 bp, 12 predicted proteins | sample 4693081 | NCBI WGS metagenome assembly QLAH01 (sample SAMN09425401, study PRJNA476045) | Lake water metagenome, whole genome shotgun sequencing project.
GAGGTCCCCGCGCGCGGAGGCCTCCGTACGCTCCCGCGCGGCACGCGGCGCGCCAGCGGCGTCTGCGCTTTGCGCAGGGCGGCCGTCCCTCGGACCTGCGCAGGCCGTCAGAAACGCGACGCCTACAGACAGGGTCCGCAGCGAGCGGCGGCCCGCGCGAATCCCGTGCAGATCGCGCCCAGGTGTGCATTGCATGCTGCGGAAGGTATCCGATCGGCCGCGTGGCGCGCTGCATCGGCGCGTGTGCTTTCACGCGTCGTGCGGCGAGGACTTTGCGTATCTTCCCTCACGTGAGCGAGCACGCCGCGATCCTCTGTCCGTACTGTGGGCACAAGCAGCCGCTCGCGCCTGCCTGCCAGGAGTGCCGTGGCCGCTTCGATGCGTGGAGCCTGCAGGCGACGCAGAACGACATGGGCCCATGGTTCGTGCGCAACTCGGCGCGCCCGCACTTCGCAGGCTGTTCCTACGCCACGCTCCTTGCCTTGGTCCGCGCGGGCGAGGTCGGGCGGGACACGGTGGTGCGCGGCCCCGCGACTCGCCAGTTCTGGACCGTTGCCCGCCGCGCGGCAGGCCTCGCGCATCTCTTTGGACGCTGCCACGCGTGTCAGGGCCCCGTGACGGCCGAAGACCCCGTGTGCGCTGCATGCGGGACGGGGCCCTTCGACGCGGGCGACCGCAACCACTTCGGCGTTGGCCCGATCGAGGTCGTCGCCGCGCCCGGTTCGCAATCCACGGAGCCGCTTGCGCTCGTCAAGACGGCATTTGTGGCCGAGGGCGACTTCCACTTCGTGCGTGTCACGCCTCTGCCGCCACCGGACCGATCGGTCGTGCGCGTGCAGCCGCCCGTGCCTGTCGTCGTACCTGTTTCAGCGCCTTCGGCCGTGCCTGAGCCGTCTCTCGCATCGCGAGCGGCGGCCGCGCCGGAACCTGACGCGCGCAGAGGCTCTCCCGCGATCGATCGCGGACTCTCCGAGCGCGTGCGCGAACTCACGCGGTTGAACCGCATGCTGCTCGTCGCCACGATCCTCGCCGGCGCGAGCGCGCTTCTTGTTGGCGGGGCGTATGTCGTTCTTCGCGATGCGCGCAGCGCCGAGCTTGCGGAGGCGCGCGCGAGTGCGATCGCGGAGGTGCGCGCGGAGTTCGAGCGTAGCGAACCCGTCATGAAGCCGGGCGCTGCGGCGTTGCCATCGGAGCCGGAGGCTCCGCCGACGACGGCGCGGCCTGTGGAGCCGCGAGCTCCACGATGATCGAGCCATCCGCCGTGGGAATGGCGCGGTTTGCGCGCACGAACGCCGCGATCCATCGCTCGGGCGCGAGCTGCGGGTTCAGCCAGCCGCTTGCCTGCCACCGCGCGAGCATCGTCGGGTTGATCAGGACATGCGTGAAGCCGAGCGCTGCGAGGCGCGGCCCCCATGCGTCGGGCGTGCCTGGCGCCTCGTCCGCAACGCGGTCGAGAACCCCGCGGTCCCACACCGTGTTCCATTCGACGGGCCGCGCGAAGTAGAACGGCGTCGAGTGGCCTACGGCGAGGATGCGCGCCTCCTTGGCCAGGGCGAAGTTGATGAAGTACGCCGTCGGAGCCTGCGAGAGCGCCGCCGCGCGCTCCTCGTTCGTGGTTGCCTGCGCGAGATCGCGCGCTGTGACCTCGCCCGTCCTGAAGCCGGCGCCGCCGATGAACGCGGCCGGCGCCGCGAGCGGCGTGTCGGGCTGCATCGGGAACACGCGGGCCGGTTCGCGCCAGTAGACAAGGAAGGGAAGCGGCATGAGGAGCACCGTGGCGAGGGCCACGGTGAGGGTCGCGGCGCGCGGAGCCGCCACTGGCCGCATGGCGCGTGATGCGCGCGTCGTGAGGAACGCGACGCCGAGCGCAAGCGGTATCGCGGTCGCGAGGAGGAATCGGCTCTTGAGATGCGTCGCGGTGAGCCAGCAGACGATCGCGATCGCGATCGCTACGAGGCCCGCCAGCGCAACGCCTCGCAGCCGCGACTTTGGCGCCAGCTCTAGCGTAAGTCCGAGGAGCCCCAGGGCGGGCAGAAGGCCCCACTGCGGGAACCACGGCTCGTTCTGCACAGCTGGCGCGCCCGTTCCATGAGCGAGCCACTCTGACCAAAGAAGCGGGAGACGCTCGAGCAAGGCGACGTTCGGACCATGCGCGGCCGCGAATATGGCGAACTGCGCGTCGCTCCACGGTCCGCTCCCGAAGAGCGCGTGCGCGAAGGGGAAGAGAGGATTCCCATAGGTGATCTCGTTGCGGACGAGCCATGGCGAGAGCACGACGACCGCGACTAGGACGACGAGCGGCGCGAGCCGGAGGACGCGCGCGCCGCGTCGCAGGACGACGATCGCAAGGAGCGGAAGCGCCACGAAGAGCAGGGCGGTCGGCTTGGCGCCGACGGCCGCCGCTGCGAGGAGCGCAAGCGCCGCCGCGTGGCGCATGTCGAGCGCGGGGGGCGCATTGGTGTCGATTGTCTTGTCGCCAGCACCGCGCTCGATCAGGAGCCACGCGCCCGCGAGAAGGAGGCATGGCACGAGGTCGTTGTAGGCGAGCGTTCCTGTCACAAGCGCCCATGGCAGCGAGAGGAAGGCGAGCGCGGCGATCGCGCGAGCAGGCTCGCCCGCCACGCGCGCTGCGAGCTGCGCGGTGGCTGCGGCCGTTGCCAGCGCAGCGCCCATCGCCCAGTACTGGCACACGAGTGCCCCGTCGATGATGGCGCCGCGCATCAGGATCACCTGCATGAACGCGGCTTCGACGAACGAGGGAAGCGCCGAGTAGACGTTTCCCTCGACCGGGCCAACGGCTGCGCCCGTCGTGATCCACTCCTTGGGAAGCTCGAGGTGGTAGCTGAGGGCGTCGTACCCGCCGAACTCGCTCGACCAGAGCCATTCGGGCGCGCTGGCCGCCGCCGCTGCATACAGGGCTGCGAGCGCTGCCGCGAGAGCTGGAGCCACGACCGCGCTCCACGCGCCCGAGTCCTCCTCGGTTCGACTGGGGCTCGCGTCAGACCCCTCGCGGGCAAGCCGCACCAGCAGGTAGAGGCCGAGGGCAATGGGGAGCCAGGCGACGACCCCGCCCGCCGCCGTGAGGAGGCCGAGTGAGCCAAGCGCGTGCACGAGGGAGAGGAGCGCCCCCGCACCGAGCGGGAGCGACTCCGCGATGCGCCGCGCGATCCCGTGCTCGTGGTTCGTGGCCGCGGAGGCGCGAAGCCAGCGGCTGTCGATCCAGAGTCCGATGCCGGCCGCGCCAACCCACCAGAGCAGCGCGACCGCGCCGTTCTGGCCAAGGGATGCGAGCGCAGGGGCGAAGCGGGCGGCGTCGCCGGGGATCGTCCACGAGGTCACGACGGCGAGGGTGAGGAGGAAGCTGGCCGCGGGGAGGGCGACCCGTCGGAGGAGCGTGGGCATCGACACCAGTATCGGCCGCCGCTGCGAGCTCACGGGAACACTGGGGGAACACTGGTGCCTGGCACGTGCCAACCAGTGCCAGGCACCTCGCGGCACGTGCCAGGCACCGTTTCTTGCACCTCGACAGGCATCGGGCGCAGCGCTCGCTCGGCTCGGGGCGCCGGTGCCTGGCACGTGCCAACCAGTGCCAGGCACCTCGCGGCACGTGCCAGGCACCGTTTCCGGGCACCGTTTCCGAGCGTTGGGAACACGCCTTGCCTCCGGTCCGCGACGGACAGGAGGTCCTCCCACATGACACGCGTCTCCCGCTCGAAATCAGCAGGCCTTGCCGATTCCCCCACGACCCAGGAGTCGGAGACTCCCCGTGGTCGCGCGCTTCTTGCGCGGCCCGTCCTCGCGGGCGTTCTCTTCGCGCTGCTCTTGGCGCTGGTCGCGCTCGTCAGCGCCCCCCGCGCCCATGCAGGCGAACTTCAGGAGTACGCCCGCCTCCGAGGCCTCGAAGGCGACCGCTTCGTCGGGATCGGCCTCGTCTACGGCCTCAACAAGACCGGCGACAGCCTCAAGGACTCGCCCGTCACGGGCCAGCCCTTCAGCCAGCTCCTCGCCAACCTCGGCAACATCCAGGCGAGCTACCAGAGCCTCGCCAAGATGCGCTCGATCGCACTTGTGATCGTGAGCGTCGAGATCCCGCGTCACGGCGCCCGAACCGACGACCGCCTCGATGTCACGGTCGGCTGCATCGGCACGGCCTCGAGCCTCAAGGGCGGCGTCCTCCTGACGAGCTTCCTGAAGAGCCCCGTCATGCCCGTCGAGCGCTCCGAGTGGGTGCCATACGCGGTTGCAGAGGGCAATGTCGAGATCGACCCCGACTCCGCCACCACGGGCATCGTCCGTGGCGGCGCGCGGATGGTGCGCGACGTGGTCATGAACCCCTACGAGGACAACTCGGTCGCGCTCGTCCTTCATCCGCAGTACGCGGGCTATCCGACCGCCGCGAGCATCGCGGACCTCATCAACGACGAGCTCTCGCTCTCGGGCTACTCAGACGCCGCACGGGTCGAGGACGCCCAGACGATCCGCGTGCGCATCCCGTTCGAGGCGCGCGCCGATCCGAACTCCTTCGTGGCGCGTCTGATGACCTTCTCGATCCCGGGCGACCTGATCCGCACGCCTGCGCGAATCGTGATCGACACCGCGAACAAGGTCATCACCGTCGACGACCGCGTCGAGTTCCGTCCGTCCGCGGTCACCACGGCCAATCTCCGCATCACGACCATCACGCCGCCGATCGAGCCGACGCCGCTTGCGCCTGTCACCAACACCTCGAACTGGGCGGGCATGAGCACGGGCGATCCTGCGAATCCAAGCATGCGCCTGCGCACCCTCCTCGACGCCTTCAACGAACTCGATGTGCCCTTCGAGACGCAGGTTTCCGTCATCGAGAGCCTCTCGCGCCAAGGCGCGCTCAAGGCGGAGATCATCAAGTCATGAACGCGCTCTCGTCCGTCGCCCTCGCGCCGAGAAGCGCGCCTGTGGCCTACTCGCGGCCGATCGGGCCCAACGCCTCGACCGACATCGCGTCCTCGACCGACATCGCCTCGTCGCGCGGGTTCCTCCGCCCCGACGACCGCCTCGCGTCGCGCGCCCGCGAAGGCGACACACGCGGCCTCGCGCTCGAGGCGGCCCGTACGCTCGTGTCCGAGGCGTTCATCAAGCCCGTCTTCGCACAGCTGCGCGAGGGAAGCCTTGCGAGCGAGGCGTTCAAGCCGGGCGTCGCGGAGAAGCGCTTCCGCCCGCTGCTCGACGCGGCGCTCGCGGACGCCGTGGTCGCGAAGTCGGGCTTCGGCATCGTCGAGGTGGTCGCGGACCGCTTCGAGCGCGCGATCGCGCGCGACGGCGACAGCTTCACACCTTCCGCCAAGGCCACGGCGTCAGTGCCCTGAGCCCGGACAAAGGCACCTGAGAGACCAGCTGAGAGAACACCTGCGAGACCACCATGACGCGCCCCGAGACACGCGCCCAGCCCCGCCCGCAGCAGCCAGCAGACGCGCGCCGTTCCGTGGAGCGGCTCGGCGCGGTGCTCGAGGAGAGCGCCGCCCGTTACAGGCGCCTGCTCGAGCTCGTGCGCGCCCGTCGCGCAGCGCTTCGGGCAGCAGACCTCGCGCGCTTTTCCCAGCTCGACGAGACGGAGCGCCGCGTGGTCGCGGAGCTGCAGGAGCTCGATGCGAAGCGGATCGCGGAGGCGCGCGCCCTCGCCTCCTTGCTCGGCCTCGCACCGAACGCGTCGGTCTCGGAGATCGCGGAACGGCTCGGCCCCGCCGGCGGACGACTCTTCATACTGCGCGGCGAACTGCGCGAACTCATCCTCAGCGTGCGTCGCGAGAGCTCCGTGCTCGCGCAGGCCGCAGAACGGCTCTCCGCGCATCTCGCCGGCATCGCGCAGACCGTCCACTCCGCCCTTGCCCACGCCAACATCTACTCCCGCGGCGGTCAGATCGCGGTCGGGGCCAACGTGATCTCCAGCCTCGACATCCGCAGTTGATTCACTTGCCCCGACGGGCACGAGGTCCCCATGAGCTTCAACGGCGCACTCCAGATCGGCCGCTCCGCCATCATGACCAGCCAGGCCGCCATGCAGGTGGCTGGCAACAACATGGCGAACTCGTCGACCCCTGGCTACAACCGCCAGGTGGCGCGCATGGCGCCGTCGCTCGTGCAGCAGATCGGCCGCGGGAACTTCGTGGGAACGGGCGTCCAGCTCACCCAGATCATGCGCACGGTCGACGTCGCGCTCCAAGGCCGCGCCCGCGCCGCTGTGAGCGAGGAGAACGCCGCGCTCATCGACCAGCGCTTCCTCAACTCGGTCGAGAGCGTGCGCAACGCGCTCGGTGAGGGAAACCTCTCCGACCGCCTCGGCGCGTTCTTCTCGAGCTTCAGCGAGCTCGCGAACAACCCCGCCGACGATGCGCTCCGCTCTGTCGTGGTGCAGCAGTCGAGCGGCCTCGCGAACTCGATCCGCGCGCAGCGCAACGACCATGTCGCGATCCGCTCCGAGATCGACCGCTCGCTCCAGACCGCGGTTCGCGCCGTCGACTCGCTTCTCTCGCAGGTCGCCGAGATCAACCGCCAGATCTCCGTCGCCGAGCAGGGCGGCACCGCTGGCGTCGCCAACGATCTCCGCGATCGCCGTGACACCATCATCGCCGAGGTCTCGAAGTACGTGCCCGTGAGCGTGGTGGAGCAGCCGACGGGGGCCGTCGACCTCCTCGTCAACTCCGTGCCCGTCGTCTTCGGCGCGGAGTCACGCGGCCTCCGCATGGAGACGCTGTCGGTCGCGGGCTCGATCGAGGTCTCCGTGCGCGTGAACGCCGATGGCACGCTCCTCTCCGCGCAGGACGGGCAGATCGGCGCGCTTCTTCGCCAGCGCGAGACGACCGTCGAACCCGCGATCGCGGATCTCGACAACCTCGCGTCGCAGCTGATCTACCAGGTCAACCGCATCCACTCGCAGGGCCAGGGCTCGCGCGGCCTGACCACCGTGACGGGTCTCAACACGGCGGTCGACGCCTCCGCGACCCTCGCGAACGCCGGCTTCGACTTCCCCATCCGAAACGGTTCCTTCGAGCTCGGCGTCACGAGCCTCGCGACGGGCCTCCGCACCACGGTGCTCATCGAGGTCGATCCGTCCACGATGACCTTGAATCAGCTCGCCGCCGCGATCAGCGCGGCCATGCCCGCAGGAACGGGCTCGGCCTCCGTCACGGCGGGCGGCGCGCTGCGGCTCGACGCCGCCAGCGGATACGAGCTCTCGTTCGCGAACGACTCCTCTGGCGCACTCGCCACGCTCGGCGTCAACAGCCTCTTCGGGGGCTCCGATGCCTCGTCGATCGCCGTGAACGCTGCGATCGCAGCCGATCCGCGCCTTCTTGCGGTCGGACGCGACCATGTCGCCGGCTCGAACAAGGGCGCCCTCGAGATCGCTGCGCTCGAGACGACCGCGGTCGACGAACTCGGCGGCCGCAGTCTGCGGGCCTACTGGTCCGCCGTCACGAGCGAGCTCGGAGTCCGCACCGAAGCCGCCAACAGCCGTGCGGAGAGCACCACGCTCGTCCGTCAGAGTCTCGACGCCCAGATCGAGTCGATGAGCGGCGTCTCGATCGACGAGGAGTCGATCAACCTGCTCTCGTACCAGCGGCAGTTTCAGGCTGCGGCCCGCTTCATCTCGACCATCGACGAGACGATGCGGGCGCTGCTGGCGATCTGACGCTGCGCTTCACGAGAACGCCACGCCGCGCGCGTCGCGCACGACGACAATCACCTCGACGAGCGTCCAGACGAAGAGGACGGGCCAGAGCGGCACCCCGAGGCAGCAGCAGAGGGGGAGCGCCGCGCCTCCGACGAGGGTTCCGATCGTCAGCAGCGACAGCACGAGCTGCACGACGCCGCGGGCGATGTACCCCGCGACGATGTTGTGGATGCCGAAGATCCCAACGAGCGCGGGGAGGAGCCCAAGAAGCACGAACATGCTGCGGGCGATGGGCTGAGGGCTCGGCTGCGGCGAGGTCCGCGCCGTCGCGGCGCAGCCCGCCGTCGCAGCACCGCACGGCATCGGAGCAGGGCATGCCGCCCTCTGGGAAGCCTGGGCCGGAGCTCTGGCCTCCGGCGAGGCTCCAGCGCCAGGCCGCTCAACCTGCGCCACCCCATCGGCTGCGGGCGCCGCCGCTCGCCTGCCGCGCCTCGCCACCCTCAGGAGCTCGTTCGAAAGCCACGGCACCTCAGCGACCCGCCAACGGGTGGCTGCGCCCTCGAGCTCGACGAAGCCTGTGAACTCGAGCCCGCCGACCTCCGCGAGGCGCCGCAGCTCTTCCTCGGTGAACGGCCCCGTGCGAAGGCCCCTCGGGTCGGTGTAGATGTAGCGCGAGGCCGACATGGCGCGCGGCTTTGGCAAGTTCTCGGTTGCTCTTTCGTGCCGCACTCGTACGAACAGGGTGATTTGGCGGCCGCAGCAGAGACTTTTTCGCCAATCGCGGGCCCGCATCCGACCCGCCGCGATCATTGGGCTACATTCAAGGTCTCGGAGAGAGCAAAGGGCCGCAGGCGGAAGCCGCGTCGGCGTTGTGCCGTGCGCCGTGGACGCCGCTGTGTCGCGGCTCTTTCCGAGGCCCACTCGGTCCCCAGAGTCGTAGCGCGCAGGCGGAGCCAGTCGTCCTGTCCGGCGGAGTCTCTGTTCCTCCGCCTTGTTCCCCTCAGCGGCCCCGCGCGTTCTATGCGAGGCGCACACAACCCTTGGAGTCGAGAATGTCCCTCAGGAATTCATCCGTTCGCATCCTCTCCCTCGCCGCCCTCGCTGCGGGCGCCGCCGTCACCTCGAGCGCCTCTGCCACGATCATCGCGGGCTGGTCCATCACGACCGCCTTCCCCTCGGGTGCTGGCAATGTGCCCACGGGCCAGATGTACTCGGTCGGCGCAGCCGATCAAGGCGTTCAGGCCGCAGGAAGCGAACTCAGCAGCTTCCACACGAACCCCGCCGCGACCTACACCTCGCCCGCTGGGAATGGCTCGCAGTACTCCTTCTCGAGCAACAACTGGGGTATCGGCGACTACTACGAGGCGCGCCTCTCGACCCTCGGCTACTCCGACATCCAGCTTTCGTGGGACCAGGCCCGGTCATCGACGGGCCCGTCCTCCTTCGAGCTCATCCTGAGCACCGACGGCGGCGTTTCCTTCTCGCTCGTGACCAACTACACCGTCCTCCAGTCGGGTGGCGGCGGTGCCCCCGGCACCTGGTCGAGCACGACCTACAACCCGCTCTACACGACCACCCTTGCGGTCGCAGGCGCGGACAACCAGGCGCTCGTCATCTTCCGCTTCCGCGCCGTGAGCGCGGCAGGCGCCGCCGCAGGTTCGAACCGCATCGACAACGTCGTCATCAGCTCGATCCCGACCCCCGGTGCGCTTGCGCTCCTCGGCCTCGCGGGACTCGCCGCGCGTCGCCGCCGCTGATTGCGGCCGATCGGCGCGGACAACAGTTCAAAGGGAACGGGACCGGCCTCACGGCCGGTCCCGTTTATCTTTGCGCGGCAACTCGCTTCTCCGTCTCCCTCGCGCGCGGCTCAGCAAGAGCCCCACGCTGCGAGCAGGATCGTGAGGTCCGCGCCGTCGACCAAGCCCGATCCGTTCAGATCGGCTGCGCCCGAGGTCGTGCCCCACGCTGCGAGCAGGATCGTGAGGTCCGCGCCGTCGACCGTGCCAGATCCGTTGAGATCGGCCGGGCATGCGGCGGTCGGCGTGAAGCGCTCGATGAAGCGGAAGCTTGCGCCTGCGAGGTTGATGATCTGCTGGGTCGTGGCGTCCTTCACATGGATCCGCTGGATGATCGTCCCCGCCGTGAAGAGGATGTCGCCTGTCTCGAGCTCATGGCAGCCACGCGCCGAGAGAGGTACCTGCGGCGTGGTGTAGGCGCCGACCTGGAGGCCCTTCGTGTCATAGAAGTAGATGCCCCACGGGTCGGAGAACCCCGCCACCATGAACTCGCCGTTCCCGCGGCGCTTGACCTGCTGCGGGAAGTCGATCCCGATGGCGCCGTCCGAGTCGTGGAAGGGGACTGCGGCGACCGCGCCAGTCGGGCCGACGAGTTCGAGGTCGTCGTCTGTCGAGTTCGCAACAAGAAAGCCGTTGCCAAAAGGCTGGATCCCGCGGGGCGCGCCGACGGTGCTCCAGTCGCTGAAGATGGTGACGGGTCCGCCAGCGAGCGCCACCCTGTAGATGAAGCCGGACGAGGTGCTCACCCCCGAGCCGCTCGTGAAGTAGACGAAGCCATCGCGAACGCAGAGGCTGTAAGCGCCTTGGACGCCGTCCTTCGGCCCCGCGAGCGTGCGGAGGTACTGCCCGCTTCCCGAGTACTCGAAGATCGACTTCCGCACCTCGTCGGCGATCAGGATCGTGCCTGTACCGCTCGGAAGCGCGTGGATCGGCTGCGAGAGGATGCCGTCCGAGGGAATGAAGTTCTGGGAGAGGACGCTCCCGTCAACGGGGCTCAGCGCCCAGACGCGGTCGCCGAGGCTCTCGGGGACGAGCAGGACATCCGTGGTGCCGTGGGCGACCGCCGCCGAGGCCGCGATCGTGAGGAGGAAGCCGAGAGCGAGGTTCGGGCGTGCGCCCGACGGGAGCAACTTCAAGGTCATGGCGGGATTGTCGCCGCTGGGAGTCGCGAAGCAACCCTCGGGAGGCCGATTTGCCGCGGTTTCGGGGGCGGGGCAGGCGCCAGACGCGGGTTCCCGCCCCTGCAGGTCGCCTCAGGCATGGCCGTTGCCCTTTGGTCACTCGGACAGCCTCCATGAGCGCCATTCCTGCCAATCTCGCCCGTGTCTCGAACCTCCTTGCGTCAAGAATTGCGCTTGGAGGCATTTCCGGCACGAACCGCGACCTCCTGCGCGTCCAGGTGCAGTTGTCGACGGGCGAGCGCTTCTCGCGCCCGAGCGAGGACTCCGTCGGGGCATCGGCGGTCCTCTCCATCAACGAGTCGATCGGCCGCCGCGAGCAGCGAATGCGCAACCTCAGCACGGCCGAGTCGATGCTCGACTCGATCGACAGCTCGCTCAACGACATCACCGAGCTGATCCAGGAGGCGAAGACGATCGGCCTTGCGCAGGTTGGCTTCGGCAGCGACGAGGTGACGCGCCGCAACCAGGCGGGCGTCATCGACTCGATGCTGAACGCGCTCGTCTCGATGGCCAACCGCGACCGCAACGGCGTGCACCTCTTCGGCGGCGAGCGCGCTGCGCAGACTCCGTTTGGCTCGCTGCTGCAGGGAATCCGCTACACAGGCTCGGGTCTCGGCCAGCAGGCCGACATCGGCATGAGCGCGGACGTGCGCGTCACCATGGGCGGCGAGCAGGCCTTCGGCGCGCTCTCGAACAGGGTCCGCGGCGACCGAGACCTCGACCCGTCGATGACGGCGAACACCCGTCTCTCCGCGCTGAAGGGAGCGAACGGGCTCGGTGTCCGCCCGGGCAGCGTCGAGATCGATGTGAACGGCACCGCCACGCAGCTCGACCTCTCGAGCGCGGATTCGGTCGGAGACGTGATCGCGCGCCTCGCGCAGGTGATCCAGGTGACAGACCCGGGCGCAACGGTGGGCATCGACCCCGTCACGGGCGACCGCATCGCCATCACGCCGAGCGCGGGCGTCACCATCGAGATCCGCGACTCGAACTCGACGAGCACGGCGGGCGATCTCGGCCTCCTCGGAACCTATCCGCCCGGAGTCTCGACCACGGGTGCGGACCTCGACCCGCGCCTCACGCCGCTCACGCGCCTCGACTCGATCACGGGCCTCACCCAGCCGATGGGCGAGATTCTCGTCAGGAACGGCAACCAGTCGCGCATCATCGACGTGGGTTCGCTCGTCACGGTCGAGGACCTGCAGAATGCCGTCGCAGCGGGCAGGATCGGTGCGCGCGTCGTCATCTCCGACGACGGCACGCGCCTCCATGTGGTGAACGAGCTCTCGGGAAGCGCCCTGGCGATCGAGGAGTTCTCGGGGAACCCGACCGCGAGCGAACTCGGCATCCGCTCCTTCGCCTCCACCACGCAACTGGCCGACTTCAACGAAGGCCGCGGCGTACGGCAGGTTTCGGGGGCGGTCGACCCGCTGACTGGCCTGCCCGACCCTGCGCGCAACATGGACTTCCGCGTCACGCTGAAGGATGGGCGCACCTTCGATGTCGACATCGAGGGCGATGCCACCGTCCAGGATGTGATCGGCTCGATCAACGCAGCTGCGGCCGCCGCCGGCATCCTCCCCGCCGAGTTCAGCGCGCAGCTCGTCGCGGTCGGCAACGGCCTCGAGCTCGTCGACTCGACCGTCGGTGGCGGCTCCACTGCCGTGACAGAGCTCAACGCAAGCGGCACGGCGGAGGACCTCGGCATACTCGGAAGTTCCTCGGGGCCGAGCCTCGTCGGAACCGACCGCGCCAAGGTCGTCGTCGACAGCGTCTTCTCGCATCTCATCGCCCTGCGCGACGCGCTCCTCGGGAACGACGAGCGCGGCATCGCGCTTGCCGCGGAGAAGTTCGACGGGGACCTCACCAGGCTCGCTGAGGCGCGCGCAGAGGTCGGCGTGCGCACCCAGCGCGTGATCGACGCCACGTCGCGCGAATCGGAGCTCGACATCATGGACCAAAGGCTTCGCTCGGAGATCAAGGACCTCGACTACGCGGAGGCAGCGACCCGCTTCGCGGCGCTGCAGCGGCAGCTCGAGGCAAGCCTCGCCGTGTCGGCACGCACGGCGAACCTGACGCTGCTTGATTTCCTGAGGTAGCGCACGAATCACCGGTCCGCGCGGTGCGCGGACCCGCAACGGAGCTCGGCTCTCCGCTGCGGAAACAGGGTTGGAGCCCGACCGGCATGGATGCCGGACTCCAAGGAATGGAAGCCGAACGGAGCAGACGACATGCGAATCGAAACGACCCGCTTCGGACCCGTCGACATCGACGAGTCGCGCCTCATCGAGATCCCCGCGGGACTGCTGGGATTCTCGAGCTACAGGAGCTTCTCGCTCCTCCAGCCCGACGACAACGGCATCTTCTTCTGGCTGCAGTCGGTCGAGGCACCCGACCTCGCGTTCGTGGTCACCGACCCCGCGCTCTGGGTGCCCGAGTACCAGGCCACGATCCGCAAGGAGCAGATGGAGGAGCTCGGCATCACCGACATGGGCGATGCGCAGGTCCTCGTCATTGTCAACAAGCGCGAGCAGTCGCTGACGGCGAACCTCCAGGGGCCGATCGTCATCAATGCCGCCAACCGCTGCGGCATGCAGCTTGTCCTGGCGGAGAAGAAGTGGTCGACCCGCCACGAGCTCGTGCAGCTCGCGGAGCAGGCCGCCCAGAAGATCGCCTGACGACGCGCACGGTGGTTTGTCGTGCCGGCACGCCCGGCGTCACACGGAAGGACCCCAACGGGCACGGAAGCCCACAAAGGAAGGAGCCCGCGACATGCTGGTGCTCTCCAGGCAACGAGACGAGACGATCATGATCGGCGACGACGTCGAGCTCACGATCGTGGACATCAGAGGCGACAAGGTGCGGATCGGCATCAAGGCCCCCGCGACGGTCGCAGTGCACCGCAAGGAGGTGTACGACGCGATCCGCAACGAGAACCAGCAGGCCGCTTCGTTCCGCGGCGAGCTCGGTTCATTCAGGCCGCCCGCAGGATCGCGCGGCGGCAAGACCCAGGCTGGCAGGGCGGTCCTGCCGACGGCCGCGAAGCTCGCGGCGAGCAGTACCAGCAGGCGCGAGACCGCCTGAACGGGCATTCCAGTCAAGGAGGATTCCATGTCCCGCATCAATACGAACGTTTCATCGCTGATCGCGCAGAACAAGCTCGCACGCTCCAACGAGAACATGGCGGTGCGCCTGCAGCGGCTCTCGACGGGCCTCCGCATCAACCGCGGCGCAGACGACCCCGCAGGCCTCATCGTGAGCGAGCGCCTGCGCTCCGAGCTCAAGGGGCTGACGCAGGCGATCGACAACTCCGAACGCGCGAGCTCCGTCATCTCGACGACCGAAGGCTATCTTGCCGAGGTCGCGGACCTGCTCAACTCGATCAGCTCGCTCATCGTCAACAGCGCCAACACAGGCGGCGTCAGCGACGAGGAGATCGCAGCGAACCAGCTGCAGATCGACTCGGCGATCGAGTCGATCACGCGCATCTCGAACACCGCGAGCTTCGCAGGTCTCCAGCTCCTCAACGGCTCGCTCTCCTACGTGACGAGCGGCATCGCCACCTCGTCGCTCGCGGGCGTCACGGTGCACGGCGTCCAGTTCGGCACGAACTCGAACATCCCCGTCGCGGTCGAAGTCATCCAGTCCGCGCAGACGGGCCAGTTGTTCTTCTCGGCGCCAACGGGCACGCTCGTCTCTGCGATCACCCTCGAGATCGCGGGCAACGCGGGCGTCCAGACCATGAGCTTCGTCTCCGGCACGGCGCTCTCCGCGGTACTCGCCGCGGTGAACACCGTCCGCGACACGACGGGCATCAGCGCCTCGCTGCGGAACCCCGCCAACCCGACCTCGGGCATGTTCTTCAACTCGGTCACCTACGGAAGCAACTCCTTCGTGGGTGTCCGCAGGCTCGGCGACACAGGTGCGTTCTTCGAGACCTTCCTCGCTCCCAGCGGCGTGGCCACCCAGCGCGACACGGGCCGCGACGTCGGCGCGGTCATCAATGGCGCTCTTGCCACGGGCAACGGGACCAAGGTCTCGATCAACACGCCCGCGCTCGCGGTCGACCTCGACCTCACGATCGGCTTCGCCACGACCCTGAACGCGCTGAGCGACTTCACGATCGTGACGGGCGGCGCGACCTTCCAGCTCGGGCCGTCGATCAACACCACGCAGCAGGTCGGCGTCGGCATCCAGTCCGTCGCTGCCAGCCGCATCGGCGGCACCTCGATCAGTGGCGGGCGCTTCTTCCTCGACAGCATCAAGAGCGGCCAGCCGAACTCGCTCCTCGCAGGCAGGACTCGCGAGGCGAGCGCGGTTCTGGCAAGCGCGATCACCGAGATCGCGTCCCTGCGAGGTCGTCTTGGCGCGTTCGAGCGCAACACGCTGCAGACGAACGCTCGAAGCCTCCAGATCGGCCTCGAGAACATCATGTCGAGCGAGTCGAAGATCCGCGACGCGGACTTCGCGCAGGAAACCGCGCTGTTGAGCCGGTCGCAGATCCTGCAGCAGGCAGGCACCTCGGTGCTTGCCACCGCGAACGCGAGCGCCCAGGGCGTGCTGCGGCTCCTCCAGCAGTAAGGCGACGCTCGGCTGACAACTCCCACCTTCCCCCGCGCCGCCCGTCCCCAGACGGGCGGCGTTTCGTTTCCCTCCGCGGCGTC
>QLAH01000627.1_pt1 | contig 15247 bp, 10 predicted proteins | sample 4693081 | NCBI WGS metagenome assembly QLAH01 (sample SAMN09425401, study PRJNA476045) | Lake water metagenome, whole genome shotgun sequencing project.
GGCAGATGGTAAGGCTTTAGTCGGTTTGGTAGAGACTGGATACGTCAACACATAATCGTTAAATCTTGGGTTCACAATGGCTGTTTACAAAGTAGGGCAGGGCAAATCGCAGGCAGTATTGCAACGAATCGGTCAGTTAGCGGCTGATCTGATTTTGCGTGAGGCAAAAGAGCAACGATTCGGCGTGATTTTGAGAGACATTGAACCGATCGATCTAGAAGCTTTTGTCGAGCGGCTTTTCAAGAGAGGAAAATCTGAAAAAGCCTCTCTGCGAATTGCCATCACAGACCCGGACTGGAGTGAGAAGGTTCTAGAAATTCAAGCAAAACTGTCTGATGCTGACAAACCGTTGTTGACTGATTCTGAAGAGGTCGCAGTCCAGTGGCGAAACGAATATCTACGGACGATCGCAGTATTGGCGAACAAACCGCTAACTAGAGGCGCTTCGCTACGAGATTTTGAAATCCGAGATGACCAAGATGCAATCAGATTGTTGGCAACCCAAAAATCAGAAGAGGCATCCACTGCATTTCTAAGAAATTTCTGGAAAGCACTCACTCATGACCAGGCTCCTCAAGATTTTCGTCTGCGAGATGTAGTACAGTTTGCCTTGGAACTAGAAGATTTATCTAGCGATGACGATCGAGGTTTGCAGCTAAAAGGTTTTTTGCCAGCCTTGGGACTTCTACAAGACTCTGGCATTGCTGACAAAAACAATCCATCTGACATTGCCAAGCGTCTCTCCGATAATCTGAAATTAGTCGAAGGTGCCCGCGCGGCTGACAAGAATGAACTGAAACGAATGCAGGGCTATATTAACTCACTCGTAAACAGTGATAAGAAACAGGCAAAACAGATTCAGCGAAATATTAGAAAGTTAGCAGAACAGCCTGGAAGTCAAGATGTGCTGCGTGAGTTGGATTTTGCTGACAGCCAAAAAGTTTGGCTAGGACGAAAAGCGGCTCCAGACAAAATTTTAGACAGTTCCAAACCCAGTTTTAGCCCTGTTCAAACCTTGTCAGTTAAAGCAGTTTTGGAGAAGGAGGTGAATCTGCTGGACGATCTCTATGAGGCAGTCAACCAGGCAGTAGAACGAGTAGAAGATGGTGATAAAGAAGACAAACTGGTGGAGTTATCTCAGGATGCTTATGGTAGCCGAGCCACTCTACAAATTAGCCAAGATTTACTCCGCTTGATCCGTGCAGGGACAAGCCGAGAAGTGTGGAGCATGGTAGTCAAAGTAGAAGACTTATCAGAGTCAGCCATTCTGGAGGTTGATAAATGGGGCGAACGAGAATATTTCAAGTTTGATGCTGAGATGGGCACCGGAGGCTTAATTCACACCTTTGTCGAAGTAGAAGCCCTCAATCCTCAAGTGGAGTCACTGGCAGAAGACCTGCAAAAGCATCGTTCAGTATTAGTGGAACATTTGCCTGGACTCGCTGCCAGCCCATTGACTACGCTAGCGGCTAAGCCAGAGGTTCGGCAGGCAGCAAAGCAATATTTGCAAACATACAGCGATCTCTTGGAAGCGCTTAGTACTAACGCCCAAGATGCCCGTGATGCTTCATCCCTAGCCGCAGATTTGTTCGCTTCTGTGATGGCATTAGAAACTTATGTTTTTAAGAAAGACGATGAGGTCGCAGCAGTTTTGTCGCCGCTCCACCCACTTCATCTGTGGCGTTGGGTTGTTGCTTCTGGAGAGTTGCTCGATCGCGATGAGGAGTTCAATCCGGTTGAACTAGCAGCGATCGAAGAAACACTAACCACGGACTTACACTACCTGACTTCGCTCCACCTGCCTGAAGAAGTTACCAAACTGCCTCCAATCGATTTAGGATTGGCAGGACAAGTTGGCTCTTTGCCACTTTATAAGAAGAATCCACGATCGCTCAGTATTGACGACGGCGTGAAGAGTGTTGGCAAACTGGCAATCGACTTGGCGCAGATGCGCCCCTTCGTGCGTCCTGGCTTACGGGTAATGCTAATCAACCCACCCTGCCCAGAAAGTTTCGTACAAGAACTTATCAAACATGTTCAGCCAGATACAAATCCTGGTAGCCAGTCCATTTCGGGGTTACACATCCGCGTTCGTTACACTGCTGAAGATGCGATCGCTTGGCTAGACACCTTAGATGATTTAGAAGAAGATGCCAAGGAACTGATTGCCTTGGGACAGCAAATCGGCAGGGTTAGCCTGGACGTATCAAATCAAAAAATCTCTCCCTTAGCATTAGAGACAGAACTATCCCAGAAGCCGGCTCACCTAACAATTGTTTTTGATCCGTTTGAAGTTAAAGGCGGCAGGTTCAAGCGAGAAGGAACGTTTAGCCTTAATCCATGGGTGCTGAGCTATCGCTACGCTTACGACAAAATCAAGAAAAAAGTGGATCAGATTCCAATCGCTGAATCTAACGTTTTTGGTAGTTACTTGCAATTGGTTGGAACACTAGAACCCCGCCTGAGAAATCAGACAGTTGCTCATGCCGCAAACGCTGAGGAAAGTATTCAGCACATCGCCGAACTGGCAAAATCAAGTACTTGGACAGTCATCGCTGATCGCCACGGTGTTCCCTTAAACAATCACAAGATTGGCGATACTTTTTGCGTCGATGTTCGCCCAGAGAAACGACGCGTCCTGACAACCCTAGCGCACGACCTGGAACCGTTTGAGCAAGCACTGTCGCGTGAATTGCGGAAAACCTTTTTTGATGCGGCTAAGGATACCCTCACCTCGATCGTGACTGACTTAGTGTCACTGGAACCGGAAGGAATTTTGGGCGTTGGCTCTGCGTCTAAGGAGGGCGATCGCACTACCAAGGCGGCTCTTGGCAAAATTGTGGTGGTACGTAGCTACCGTCGCGACCATCCGGCTGGTTTGGCAGTCAGTTTAGATACTCCGGAAGCTCGTCAATGGCTAGTAGCTGGTCGAGTCGCAGACGGCGGCGGAAGCCGCAAACAAGCAGATTTAATTGGTTTGCGGGAGTCAGAGGATGGTGGCTTAATCCTTGACATTGTAGAAGTGAAAACCCACGACGCTGGAGTACTATACAGCGTCACAGATGGAGTTATTTCCGGTAAACCTGTTGATCAAGTGATGGCAACCTATCGTGCGATCGTCAGCATTTTTGGCGGAGCCGAGGCAGAAGATTCGCCTTTAGTCAGACCTCGCCGTGAAGTTTTACGAAACCATTTTTATCAAGCCTGTTTACGCGATAGCGACGCAGATTTCAAACAACATTGGCATTCTTTGTTAAATGACTTATTTGATCGTAAGGTTGCTCTCAAAATTCAGGCTGAAATTGTTCGGGTTCAATTAGCAAGTGTTGCTCCTTCTGAACAAGCCACCTTTGTGACTCAAGAAGGGATCCCGATCGTCGTCCGTACATTGAACGCAGAAGAAGTCGGGCTAACTCTGAAAGAACGGGAACACAAGCCCGCTACCCAGCAGAGCGAAGCTTCTCCTCAGCCTATTCCACAATCAACCCAATCTGTCGCCTCCGAACTCGATCCTGCGACTGCATTTCACAAACTCCAGCCGACATCTTCTACAGCGTCCGTTATTGAGTCTGAGCCTGCCTCTAACGAAATTGAAGTTGAAGCAGTCGCTCACCCAATTGAGCCTGTAATTGCAAAGCTTGAAAAGACCATTGAGCCAGAAGTCGAGATTGGCGCAGAGGATGAACTAGAACATCCATCGACCGACTTTGCAATGATCGAAACGTCCAAGCTAGATCGTCAAGGCTCTCTTTCTGTTTTGTTAGGGACTGCCCGACGAGATAACACTCTTCGTCACTGGGAGATTGCCAAGCAACCGAATGGCTTCTTCTTAATTCTGGGGGCATCCGGTTCCGGAAAAACAGAGACTCTCAAAGTGATCGCCAGCGAAATTCATACATTTGGCGTGCCCTGTCTAATCTTCGATTTTCACGGTGATGTAGTGCTGGAAGGAGCAGAAGACTATACGCTGTCTCACGGCCCAGCCTGTACTCATGGCATCAACCCAATGGAGTTAGACTCTCTTGATCCTGCCGATGGGGGCGTGTATGCCCAAGTTAACATTCTCTTATCGATGCTCAAAGCCTGCATTCCCTCGCTGGGGCATCGGCAATGGCGTGTGATCAAAGACATTCTTAATGAAGCTTACGATCGTGCAGGCATCAATGACAGAGATCCTGCCTCCTGGCATCAAACACCCCCTACCTTTGGTGACGTTCTTGGTTTGATGGACAATCAACTAGAAGACGATTCTTTGTCTCGAAGCCAAAAGAATATTATTGAGAGTGCCTATGATGCGATTGCAAAAGTCTTTGAACACCCTATTTTTGCCAAAGGCCAGCAAATCTCGATTGATGATTTACTAGAACGTAGCCATCACTTAAACCTAGTTCACCTGGAAGAAGACATTCGCTTCGTTATTACCGATACACTATTACGGAAGTTAGCGAGAGCTTTGAAATCAAAAGGTAATATCCCTGTTCAACCTCAAAATGACTTTGAGCGATTTCGGCTGTTTGTCTTCGTGGATGAAGCCAAGATTCTTTCAATGGGTGGCAAAGACCGAGATGCTTCATCAGCCGTCTTGAACACTCTGGCAACAGAATATCGAAAATTCGGCTTAGGTATGGTGTTAGCTAGTCAGATGAGCGACCACTTCAGTAACGAAACTAAGGCTCAGATGGCAACTCGTCTTGTGCTGAAACCTTTTGACTTCGCTGAGGCCAAGAAAAATGCCCAGGACGTTAATTTAACCGCTGATGATTTAACCCAGTTGGCAGGACGAGGCGATGGGTATCTCCGAATCAGCACCCAATCTAGCCCAATTCGTATTCATATTACACCGCTATCAGATAGAAAGAGATCCTGACTTGTACTGCTTTCCTGTCGCTGATTTTGAACTCACTGAAATTCCAGTTTCACAGACACTAAGCTCAAGCAGAAGATGGCCTAATCTGCCTCCCGCACCAGATAGCCACACTGGTGTTCGCCGCCCACCATCCAGTGGGTGCGCTCGACCCGGCAGCCTTCCAGAGCGATCGCAAACATCTCTAGCTCGTGGCCGCAGACGCTGGGAAACGACTCGGCGATGTGGGAGATGGCGCAGTTGTACTCAGTAATGATGTAGCTGGATTGAGCTGGATGGGCTTGCGCCTCTGCGTTGATTAAATCTTCGACTGGATGATATTCGGCCATGTAGCCCTCGGCCTTGCGGAGTTCCACCAGTCGGGCCACCCGCTCTTCCAGGCTGCCATTGCCCACCCGTTCGCGGTATTCTATAGCCTTGCGCTCCCACTGCTTGCGCAAAATATCGTTGAACTGGGTCTTGTCGATCGTATCGGCCAGGGTGTCCAGCAGCGAGACGGCAAAGGCATCGTAGCGGTCGGGGAACTGGTCGCGTCCGGCCTTGCTCAGCTTATAGCGGTAGTTGGGCCGCCCCATGCCCACCTGCACAGCCTCATGTTCGATCAAGCCTTCGTCTTGTAGATCCTTGAGGTGCCGCCGGATCGCCTGCGGACTAATCTCTAAACTGTCAGCCAAAATCTGGGCCGTGGCCTGACCCTGCTTCAGCAGCAGGTTGAGGATGTCTTGTTTAGTGGAAGGTTGCGTGGTGGTCATCGAGGGTTGCAGGCTTGATTGCAGCGAACTGATCTGATCTTCTGAACTGATCTGAACCGAAAGGGGCCAACGGGAGCTTCCAACGGGCGGTGGGCCAGGTTACAAAACTTTAAAGAAAAAAGCTGACCAAACCCCTTTAAAATTGACTTTGACAACTTTTTTGTTTCTAAAGTGCTTTACAATAGACTTAAGCAACAGGTAAGTTGTTTTAATTATACGAGCAATTTGTCCCTCCTGTCGCCGATCTCATGAACACACCAACTCAGACGACTCAAGCTACCGAAAAGCACCTGGAAGCGATGCGCAACTTCTCGGAGCAGTACGCCAAGCGGACCGGCACCTTTTTTTGCGTTGATCCAGGCGTGACTGCGGTCGTGATTGAAGGGCTGGCCAAGCATAAAGACGAGCTAGGCGCGCCGCTTTGTCCCTGCCGCCACTATGAAGACAAACAGGCCGAGGCTGCCGCTGCCTATTGGAACTGCCCCTGCGTGCCGATGCGCGAGCGCAAAGAATGTCACTGTATGCTCTTCCTGACGTCCGACAACGACTTCGCAGGCGACCAGCAGGAGATCTCGATTGAGCAAATTCGCGCCGTGACCAATCCAGCCTAGTCCACCTGATCCGCCATCCTTACAAGACATTAAGAGAGCACTATGTCTACTTCGGTCCAAACCCTGGTCAATCAGCCTTACAAGTACGGCTTTGTCACCGATATCGAGTCGGATACGATTCCGGCAGGCTTGAGTGAAGACGTTGTTCGTCTGATTTCAGCCAAGAAAAATGAGCCCGAGTTCATGCTGGAGTTTCGGCTCAAAGCCTATCGCCAGTGGCTGAAGATGGTCGAACCCAACTGGGCCGAGGTAGGCTATCCGGCGATCGACTACCAGAAGATCATTTACTACTCAGCGCCCAAGGTGGCCGAGAAGAAAAAGAGCCTGGATGAGGTCGATCCGACCCTGCTGGAAACCTTCGAGAAGCTGGGCATCTCGCTCTCGGAGCAAAAGCGGCTGGCTAACGTGGCCGTAGACGCAATTTTTGACAGTGTTTCCGTCGCCACCACCTTTAAAGAAAAGCTGGCCAAGGACGGCGTGATCTTCTGCTCGATCTCGGAAGCCCTGCAAGAGCATCCCGATCTGGTGCAGAAGTACCTCGGCTCGGTCGTGCCCGTGGCCGACAACTACTTCGCGGCCCTCAACTCCGCCGTGTTCAGCGACGGTTCGTTTGTGTTCATTCCCAAGGGCGTCAAATGCCCAATGGAGCTGTCTACCTACTTCCGGATCAACAACGGCGAGTCGGGCCAGTTTGAGCGGACGCTGATCGTGGCTGAAGAAGGTGCGTCGGTCAGCTATCTGGAAGGCTGCACCGCCCCGATGTACGATAGCAACCAGCTGCACGCCGCCGTGGTGGAACTGGTGGCGCTGGACAATGCCGACATTAAGTACTCGACCGTCCAGAACTGGTACGCCGGAGACGCCGAGGGCAAGGGCGGAATTTATAATTTTGTCACCAAGCGCGGGCTGTGCCAGGGCGTCAATTCCAAGATTTCCTGGACCCAGGTGGAAACCGGCTCGGCGATCACCTGGAAATATCCCAGCTGTGTGCTGGTGGGCGACAATTCGGTCGGCGAGTTCTACTCGGTAGCTCTGACCAACAACCGCCAGCAGGCCGACACCGGCACCAAAATGGTCCATATTGGCCGCAACACCCGCAGCACAATTATCTCGAAAGGGATCTCGGCGGGCCACTCTAGCAACAGCTACCGGGGGCTGGTCAAGATTGGCCCCAAGGCGGAAGGGGCGCGCAACTATTCCCAGTGCGACTCGATGCTGATCGGCGACAACGCTGCTGCCAACACGTTCCCCTACATCCAGGTGCAGAACAACGGCGCCAAGGTAGAGCATGAAGCTTCGACGTCTAAAATCGGCGAAGACCAGTTGTTCTACTTCACCCAGCGCGGTATTTCCCTGGAAGACGCGATCGCCATGATGATCAGCGGCTTCTGCCGGGATGTGTTCAACCAGCTGCCAATGGAGTTTGCGGTCGAGGCCGATAAGCTGCTGGCCCTGAAGCTGGAAGGCAGCGTGGGCTAAGAAAACGGCCTGGAGGGGCAGTATGGCAGACGTGGGTTTGGTTTACGCAACGCTCGAATTAGTGTCCAGTGGCGATTTGGTCTTGGCACGTCACGGATACCTACCTACCGAGCAGGTGAAACGCATCTACGTCAACGCAATGGTGGACAGTGGAGCAACCATGCTGGCAATTCCAGAGTTCGTGAAAATCCAGCTCGACCTGCAAAAGGTCAGTGAACTGGAGGCCGAACTGGCGGATGGAACAAGCGTTGCAATGGAAGTCGTTGGCCCAGTTGAAGTGCGCTTTGAGAACCGCCGTACTTCGGTCGAGGCGCGGGTAGTACCCAATCAAACCAGGGTGCTGCTGGGCACGATTCCGGTGGAAGCGATGGATGTGCTGATCGATCCCAAGCGCGAACGCCTGATGGTCAACCCCGAAAGCCCCGATGTCGCCAAAATGCTGCTGATGTAAGGACGATTCTGAATTCTATGGTGCAAACCCTTCAGGCCAGCCAAGTTAACCTGCGCACGCTGATTGATAGCTTCGGACTACAGCATATTGAAGATCCGCAGTTTTTTTCAGAGTGGCGGCAGGGACAGATTGAGATCGCAGATTGGGAGCAGCAGGCTCTTGATCGGATTCGGGCTGGGTATCTGAATTTGATCGAATATGCGCCCCTACCCGAACGGGCGATTCAGCTTTCGGTTGTGAGTCCGCTGCTGTTCCTGGCTGGGTTTTATCTACATCCGTTTCAGATTCAAGTCGAGAAATCGGTTGAAATTGCTGAGGAGGATGAGGGGATCACAGTTCGGGGGCAAATTGACATTCTGCTGGTCAAGGAGCAGTTTTGGGTGTTGGTGATCGAGTCGAAGCGAGCCGGATTTTCAATTGAGGCTGGGTTAGCACAGCTTCTGGCCTATATGCTGGCGAATCCTGCCTCTCAGCAGTCCGATCAGAAACCTGGATTTGGCTTGATTGCGTCGGGGGCAGATTTCATCTTTATCAAACTGGTGAAATCGGCTGACAGAGCGCCTCAGTACGGCACGTCAAATCAATTTGGGATGCGGAATCAGAATGATTTGGTGGAAGTGTTTAAAATCTTGAAACGAATTGGTCAGCTTTAGATTGAACAGGTTGGAACGCAGTTAGGAGAGATGTGAGAGACGTGATTAGCGAAAACAGCGACGTAATTTTATCGGTCAAAGATCTGACCGCCACCGTGGAAGAAACGCCGATTTTGAAGGGAATGAACCTGGAGATTCGGGCCGGAGAGATCCACGCGATTATGGGGCCAAACGGTTCGGGCAAAAGCACCTTCTCGAAAGTGCTGGCGGGCCATCCCGACTATGAAGTGACGGGCGGCTCAGTCGGCTATTTGGGTCAGGATTTGCTGGCGCTGGAGCCGGAAGACCGGGCCCGGTCGGGTGTATTTCTGGCCTTCCAATATCCGCTGGAAATTCCCGGCGTTAGCAATCTCGACTTCCTGCGCGTCTCCTACAACTCCAAGCGCAAGCATGAAGGGCTGGAAGAACTGGACGCCTTTGACTTTGACGATCTGGTGCAGGCCAAGCTGGACGTGGTCAAAATGGACCAGGCCTTCCTCAGCCGCAGCGTCAACGAAGGCTTCTCCGGCGGCGAGAAAAAGCGCAACGAAATTCTGCAAATGGCAATCCTGGAGCCGAAGCTGGCCATCCTGGACGAAACCGATTCGGGTCTGGACATCGACGCGCTCAAGATCGTAGCCAACGGGGTGAATCAACTTGCGAACGCTGAAAACGCCATGCTGGTGATTACCCACTACCAGCGCCTGCTCGACTACATCGTGCCCGACTACGTTCACGTCATGGCTAACGGACGGATTATTCGCACCGGCGGCAAAGAGCTGGCCCTGGAGTTGGAAGAGCGCGGCTATGACTGGGTGCTGGAGGAGGCCGTCGCATGACGATTCAAATGTCTTCTTCTCAAGTGTCTTCTGCTTCCCCCACCGAAATGCGGGCAGCCTACCTCAGCCATTTGTTGAGTCTGGCCCAGGCTGCGGGTGTTGCGGCCCTAGATCTGCGCGACCGGGCAGCCCTGCTGGTGCAGGAACGCACCCTGCCTTCGACCCGCGATGAGGACTGGCGGTTTACCGATCTCGCCGATCTGCTGGCGCTAGAGCTATCTGCACCTGCCGCTGTTAGCTTGACCGAGGCCGACATTGCCCCCTTCTGTTTGCCGGAGGTGCCGCTGCGGCTCACCTTTGTCAATGGGGACTATGCTCCCGAACTCTCCAGCCTGCCAGATTTGCCGTCCGGTCTCAGCTTTGGCAATCTGGCTCAGCCTCCCGCAGACCTGACTGAAAACTTAACTGGCTACCTGGCCCAGCAGCCCGGTGGCGAAGAGGTGTTTACAGCCCTGAACACGGTGGGCTTCCCAGACGCCGCCCTGATTCGGGTGGGCAAAAACCAGGTGATTGAGCCAGCGATTCATCTGCTCTATGTTTCTACAGCCAGCCAGCCAGCCTTTGTCCAGCCGCGCGGTTTGGTGATTGCCGAGGCCAACAGCAGCCTCACCCTGCTAGAAGATCACGTCAGCCTGGGCGATGCCCCCTACTTCAGCAACAGCGTCACCGAACTCTATCTGGCCGACAACGCTCAGGTGGTTCACAGCCGGATTCAGCGCGATGCCGCAACCGCGTTTCACATTGGCAAAACTGCCGTTTCCCAGGCCCGCAGCTCGCGCTATACCTGCAACGCCATTAGCTTGGGCGGCCAACTTTCGCGCCACCATCTGGAGATTTACCAGACCGGCGAACAGACGGAAACGGTGTTGAATGGTCTGACTGTCCTGCGTCAGCAGCAGCTCGGCGACACCCACAGCACAATTGCCCTGACCCACCCCTACGGTACAACCCGGCAGCTGCATAAATGCATCGTGGACGATCGCGCCCATGCTGTGTTCAATGGCAAGGTATTTGTGCCCAAGGCAGCCCAGCTCACGGATGCCGGCCAGCTCAACCGCAACCTGCTGCTGTCGCCAAAAGCTAGAGTAGATACAAAGCCCCAGCTCGAAATTGTCGCCGATAACGTCAAATGCACCCACGGTGCGACGGTCGGCCAACTCGAAACCGACGAGATTTTCTACCTGCAAAGTCGCGGCATTGATGCGACCAGCGCCCGTAAGCTGCTGGTTTATGCCTTTGCCTACGAGGTAATTGATCAACTCCCCCATCCCAGCCTCAAACAGGCGTTGTTGGATCGGGTCACCGCTCGCTAAATCTCCCAATCCTGTCGCTCCTATTCGCCTCCACCATGACCTTTACCCAAGAACGCACCCTGGCTGCCCAAGTCCGCGCCGATTTCCCCATCCTGGCCCAGGAGGTGAACGGCAATCCATTGGTGTATCTCGACAATGCGGCTACCTCCCAGAAGCCCACGGCAGTGCTGCAAGCCTTGCAGGACTATTACCAGGGGTTTAATGCCAATGTTCACCGGGGCGTTCATGCGCTGAGTGCCAGGGCGACAGAAGCCTACGAAGCGGCCCGCGACAAGGTGGCGGCTTTTGTGAATGCGGCCAGCCGCGATGAGATTGTCTACACCCGCAACGCCAGCGAGGCAATTAACCTGGTGGCCTATGCCTGGGCCATGAATACGCTGCAGCCCGGCGACGAAATTATTTTGACTGTGATGGAGCACCACAGCAATCTGGTGCCCTGGCAAATCGCCGCCCAGCGCACGGGTGCGGTGTTGAAATACGTTGAGCTGACCGACACCCAGGAGTTTGATCTGGAGCAGTTCAAATCGCTGCTGTCTGACCGCACGAAGCTGGTGTCGGTGGTGCATGTCTCGAATACGCTGGGACAGATCAGTCCAGTCGAGGAGATTATTCCCCTGGCCCACCGCTATGGTGCGAAGGTGCTGCTGGATGCCTGCCAGAGCGTGCCCCATATGCCGGTAGATGTGCAGGCGCTGGACTGCGACTGGCTCGTCGCTTCGGGACATAAAATGTGTGCCCCAACTGGGATTGGCTTCCTCTACGGCAAGCTCGATCTGCTGCGGTCGATGCCGCCGTTTATGGGTGGGGGCGAAATGATTGCCGATGTCTACCTCGACTATTCCACCTATGCCGACCTGCCCCACAAGTTTGAGGCGGGCACCCCTGCCATTGCTGAAGCGATTGCCCTGGGCGCAGCGGTCGATTACCTCAGCGCCATCGGTATGGACAAGATCCACGCCTACGAGGAAGAATTGACCCGCTACCTGTTTGAGCGGCTGGCCACCATTCCCGAGGTTAAAATCTACGGGCCGCTGCCCAACGCCAAGGGCGACAACCGGGCGGCTCTGGCCTCCTTCACCACCGAGGCCGTCCACCCCAACGACCTTTCGGCTCTGCTGGATCAGTCGGGCATTGCCATCCGCACGGGCCACCACTGCACCCAGCCCCTGCACCGCCACCTCGGCGTTTCCTCCACAGCCCGCGCCAGCCTCTATTTCTACAACACCCGTGAAGAAATTGATGCCTTTATCAAGGCGCTGCGGGAAGCGATTGACTTTTTTGCTGGGTTTGCCGATTAGAGTTAGCGCCAGCTAAAACCTACCTGCGGTTGTCGCAGTGGAGCTAGAAACGCTGAGGGCAAGGCTTGGATTGGAGACGCCCCGAGGAGACGCCCCTGCGGACTGCGATTTGTGTTTGAGCTGGGATTACCCGAAATTACGATTGGCAGTTTGCGAGGAAGCCAGAGCGCTGAACAGGACCTTAGCTGCGGTACGGCCCATCCGGGTGGAAAACCTTGGTTATACCCTGCCTACAGGCTGCTGTAGATAGCGCAGAACGTGATTAACTCTCATCACCAGCCGGAATGCCAGCACCAAAATTTTAGAGCAATCGAGGCGGTGTGAAACCGAACTCACTTGTTGCCATTGCCCTCGCCAAACCAGTCAAATATTTGGCAAAATAGTATATGTGTACTATTCTTTGGGGAGCAGGGCCATAATTTGATCGACAAACTGCTGGTGGTCTACAACTGGCTTGGAGATATAATCATCGGCTCCGCTCTGCTGAAGGAAGTTTTCTCGGTCGCCTTCCATAGCGTGGGCTGTGACCAGAATAATTGGTAGGTTCGCTGTTTCCGGGTCGGCCTTCAGCATCTGGGTAATTTTAATGCCATCTACTGGCTTACCTTGGTAAATACTATGGGATAAGGACACGTCCATCAAAATAATATCGGCTTCCTTGGCCTGGGCGATTTTCATCACTTCGTCAACATTCTCGGTATGCTTGACTTCCAAACCGCCCCGCTTGGTCAAAATCTTCGAAAATACGCGAGCATTGATCAAATCATCTTCAACGATTAAAACCGTTCTCATAGCGCTAAACCTGTTTGTTTACCCTCATTAGCATAGCCCGTTTGCTTGCGCGACCTGGTTCACGGCTCAGCCGACCGGTCTCGAAAAGCACAGTCCGATCAAACTAACCATCTGATCAACCCAATCATCTGATGAGCCCAATCATCTGATGAGCCCAACCAGATCAGCCTCACCAAAGCTTTGTCGCTGGCTCCAATTAGCGACCCCTGATGCTGACCTGGATTATGGCCGGTTTAACAGAATCCCTTAAACCTTCCGCCCCTTAAACCTTCCGCCACTCAGCTGGCTCCTGCTTGAACAGGCCGCGTCAAACTAGATTAGTCTTCAGTGACTAGGACCCCATAACAGGACACAATGCCGGTTCGAATTGCCCTGTTCTTAAATCACGGCTTGAATCACGATGATTTGCCCCACTTTGCCCCACTTTTGGCCTTTATGATGCTCGGCGATTGCGTAATACTGTGAAATTAGCAGTGGAATTATTTGTGAAAGGGTGGAATCTGTCTTTAGAATAGCGGACTGTGATCTAAACGCTAAGCCATCCTGCTGGCGGTGGCAACTGGCAACCCTCTCAAAACCAACCCTCTCAAAACTTGCTTCAAACACGGGAAAGGAACGGAACTCATGGCTGAACAATTGAGCATTCTCTCGTCAGGACAGGTGATTCCCACCGCCCTGCATACTGAAGTGCAGCAATCCTACCTGGAATATGCCATGAGTGTAATTGTCGGGCGCGCCCTGCCCGACGTGCGCGACGGCTTCAAACCCGTGCATCGCCGCATTTTGTACGCCATGCATGAGCTGGGTTTAATCCCAGAGCGGCCCTATCGCAAATGCGCTCGTGTGGTGGGGGATGTGCTGGGTAAATACCATCCCCACGGCGACCAGGCTGTTTACGACGCGCTGGTGCGAATGGTGCAGGACTTCTCCAGCCGTTACCCGCTTTTGCAGGGCCACGGCAACTTTGGCTCAGTAGACGACGACCCGCCCGCCGCCATGCGCTACACCGAAACGCGGTTGGCCCCCATCGGCAACGAGGGTTTGCTGACCGAAATTGGAGAGGCGACGGTTGACTTCATTGGCAACTTTGACAACTCCCAGCAGGAGCCAGTCGTGCTGCCGGCCCAGCTGCCCTTTCTGCTGCTAAACGGCTGTTCGGGGATTGCGGTCGGCATGGCCACCAACATTCCGCCCCACAACGCAGGCGAGATCATTGATGGTCTAATTGCCCTGATCGACCGACCCGACCTGTCCGACGACGATTTGTTCAAGCTGATTCCGGCCCCCGATTTCCCAACGGGCGGCGAAATTATCTGTAGCAACGGCATCCGCGATGCCTACACAGCTGGGCGCGGCAGCATCACCGTTCGGGGCATCACGTCGCTAGAAGAAGTCAACCTGGGCCGAGGACGGCACCGCCGCATGGCAATTGTGGTGACAGAACTGCCGTTTCAGGTTAACAAAGCCGCCTGGATCGAAAAGATCGCTGAACTCGTGAATCAGGGACGGATCGAAGGGATTGCCGACATCCGCGACGAGAGCGACCGGGACGGAATGCGCGTGGTGATTGAGCTGCGCCGCGAAGGCCAGCCCGATTTAATCCTGGACAAGCTCTATAAGCTCACCCCGCTCCAGAGCAACTTTGGGGCAATTATGCTGGCCATTAGTGAAGGGCAGCCCCGCCAGATGTCGCTGCGGCAGCTGTTGCAGGCATTCCTCAGCTTCCGGGAAGAAACCCTGACCCGCCAGTTTCGGCATGAGTTGAATCAGGCCGAAAGCCGGGCTCATATCCTGGAAGGGCTGCTGCTGGCCCTGGATGAACTGGATGAAATTATCACAATTTTGCGGCGTTCGCCCGACGGCGGTACGGCCAAGCTAGCCCTGCAAGAGCAATTTGACTTTAGCGAACGCCAGTCCAGCGCCATTCTTTCTATGCCCCTCAGCCGCCTCACTGGGCTGGAGCGCCAGAAATTGCAGGACGAATTCAGCGAGCTGACGGCCCGGATGGAGGAGCTGGAGCGGCTGTTGGAGAACCGTAAAGAGCTGCTGAAGGCGCTGAAAAAAGACCTGCGCGCCCTGCGCAAGAAGTTTGCCGACCCGCGTCGGACGCGGCTGCTGAGCCAGGAAGAACGGGCTGAGGAAACGGCAAAACTGGCTGAAATTGCGGCTGAGGAGGAATCCACCGAGCAGGAGGTGGTGCTGGAGTTTACCCACCG
>QLAH01000628.1_pt1 | contig 15218 bp, 6 predicted proteins | sample 4693081 | NCBI WGS metagenome assembly QLAH01 (sample SAMN09425401, study PRJNA476045) | Lake water metagenome, whole genome shotgun sequencing project.
CACGTCAGCGACGCGGCCGATGGCGTCGGGATCCAGCAGGATGCCTCCGAGCACCGACTCTTCCGCCTCCAGGTTCTGGGGCGGAACGGAGTCGGGCAGGGCCTCGAAGCCGGCCTGTTCGGCGCGCCGGGCCGCCGGCTTGGGCCCGTCGGGGCTGGGGGAGTCGGATCCAGCCAGGGGCAGGCTCACCATCGACGGGACTCCAGAACGCGACTCAAGACGAGGGGAGCCGGATCGGTCAGGATCGGGCGCCAGTGAGAAGAATCACTCTGGGGCCCGGAGCCGAAGAAATCGGTTCGCTGTTGGCTGATCAGTAGCTGACCACTTCCAGGTTGACGTCGGCGACGACCTCGGGATGCAGCTTGATCTGCACCTTGTAGGAGCCGGTGCGGTGGATCTCGGGAACGGTGATGACGCGGCGGTCCACTTCCTTCTTGGTGGCCGCCTCGATGGCTTCGGCCACGTCGCCGTTGGTGACGGTGCCGAAGAGGACGTCATCGCCGCCGGTCTGCTTCTTGACCGTGAAGCGCCCGATGGTGTCGAGGGCGGTGCGGAAGGCGACGGCCTCAGCCTTGAGGGCGGCCTGGCGCTCGGCCTCCTTGGCCCGGCGGTGCTCCACCTGGCGCAGCACCGCGGCGGTGACGGCCAGGGCCTTGCCGGTGGGCAGGAGGTAGTTACGGGCGTAGCCGGGAGCGACATCCACCAGATCCCCGTCTTTCCCCAGGGAAAGGATGTCCTCGCTCAGGACCACCTGCACACGCTTCTTGACCATGACAACGCCCCGGCTGAGCCATCTGAAATCCGATCGGCCAGCTTACGACATCGAGCTGGCGGGGGCCGCGGCCCGGGGCAGGCGGACCCGGGTGGCCAGGCCCAGGGCCCGCATCAGGCGGATGTGCTGCCAGGTGAGGTCGAACTGGCGGGGGCCGAAGCCGTGGCGGGCCGAATGGGGGTAGGCGTGGTGGTTGTTGTGCCAGCCCTCACCGAAGGTCAGCGCCGCCACCCAGGGGTTGTTCTTCGACTTGTCACCGCTGTCATGGACGGCCTCGCCCCACATGTGGGTGGCGGAATTCACCAGCCAGGTGCATTGGTAGACGATCACCAGGCGCAGGGGGATGCCCCACAGCACCAGGGCCCAGCCGCCGGCACCGGTGACGGTGCCGATCCAGAAGAGCAGCAGGCCCAGGGGCACCTGGAGCAGCAGGAAGCTGTGGTTCAGCCAGCGGTAGTAGGGGTCGGCGGCCAGGTCGCCCGTGAGCCGGGGCACGGCGGCCATGGCGGGAATCTCCTCGAACATCCAGGCCATGTGGGACCACCAGAAGCCCTTGTTGCTGTCGTGGTGATCCGCTTCCGTATCGGAAAACTTGTGGTGGTGGCGGTGCAGGCCGACCCAGTCGATGGGGCCGTGCTGGCAGCTGAGGGCGCCGCAGGTGGCGAAGAAGCGCTCCAGCCACTGGGGAACGCGGAAGGAGCGGTGGCTGAGCAGGCGGTGGTAGCCGATCGTGACGCCCAGGCAGGCGGTGACCCAGTACATCACCAGCAGCGCAGCGACGGCCTCCAGGCTCCAGAAGCGGGGCAGCAGGGCCACCACCGCCAGGACGTGGATCAGGACCATGAAGCCGATCGTGCCCCAGCGGGTGCCCTTGGGGGAGACCCCCCGGGGTTCGCCGCGGCGCGGGTCGTGCAGGGCCCGCGCCCGGACCAGGGCATCGGCTCCCTGGTTGATGGTGGCGGGGCGGCGGGTGTGGCGGGCTTTGGTGCCGGCATCGCGGCGGTTGCCGGATGGGGCGCCTGGCTGGGTGCCGGGGCGGGAGAGGGGGGTGACGGCCATGAAGGACCGGGCTCCTGATGAGTGATTAAGATGGTAGCAATACGAATCCAGATCGAGTGGGGTATCGAGACGAACTCGTATCTGGCCGCGTCGCCTTCGCCCATCTGATCCGCGTCTGGCACGAGCGCAACGGCTGGTCCCACCGGGTTCTGCCGATGCTGGCCGAGGCCCTCGACCTGGGTCGGGTGCACAACTCCCAGCTCTCGATGCTGCGCAACGGCAAGCTGGCCTCCCCCGGTCCGGAGGTGTTCCTGGCCCTGGGGAGCGTCAACCTCTGGCTCGATGCCCAGGCCCCCGGGGGGCGGCTGGAGCCGGAGTCGGCGCGCACGCTGCTGGCGGCCCACCCCGAGCTCTTCGAAGCCCTCTGCAGTTCAGCCCTGCCGGTGCGCGATGAGCACCAGCGGGTGCTGGGGCCCGGGGCCCTGCTCGAGGTGTTCGTGGGCCTCTCCCAGCCGCCGGCCAGTTTCGATCTGCGCATCGGTGAGGCGGAGGCCGCGGGACTGAGCGCCGCCCTGGCCCAGCTGCTCACCGCCGGCCGGCCCTGGCGCGACTGCCGCGACCGGCTGATGGCGGCCTATCCGGTGGCCAAGCGCCAGCGCCGGGAACGGTTCGCCGAGGTGATCGCCGGGCAGCGCGACTACACGGCGGTGGAACTCGACGCCGAGCTGCCGGAGCTGCGCCGCACCCTGGCGGCCCTGGGGGCGGCGGGGGAGGAGGAGCTGGGCCCGGACCGGTTCCTGGAGTTGCTGCGCCAGCGGGCCCGTCGGCTCCAGGGGGACGGCGCCGGCCAGGCCCCGGACGACCTGGCGGCCGCCATCCGCCGCGAGATCGGCGCGGCGATTCCTTCCACGGCCGACCCGGCCGAGCTCTGATTCAGGGGTTCAGGCGGCGGCGTCGGCGCGGCGGCCGAAGACCGGGGCGATGCGCACCTTCCTGGCCAGGCCGAGGGCCCGCAGGGCGCGGATGTGCTGCCAGGTGATGTCGAACTCGAACCAGCGCAGCCCGTGGCGGGCCGAGTGGGGGTAGGCGTGGTGGTTGTTGTGCCAGCCCTCGCCGAAGGTGAGGATCGCCACCCACCAGCAGTTGCGGGAGCGGTCGGGGCAGTCGAAGTTGCGGTAGCCGAAGGCGTGGGTGGCGGAGTTCACCAGCCAGGTGACGTGATAGACGAGCACCAGGCGCAGGGGGATGCCCCAGAGCACCAGCCCCAGGCCGCCGCCATGGACGCCGGCCCAGTTGCCGTACCAGTAGAGGGCGGCCCCCAGGGGCAGCTGCAGCAGCAGGAACCAGCGGTCCAGCCAGCGGTAGAAGGGATCCTTCTCCATGTCGCCGGTGAAGCGGTGGATCTCGGTGAGCGCCGGGATCTTGTGCAGCATCCACTCGCTGTGGGCCCACCACAGACCCCGGGCGGCGTCATGGTGGTCATTGGGCTGGTCGGAGAAGAGGTGGTGGTGCCGGTGCAGGCCCACCCATTCGATCGGGCCGCTCTGGCAGGCCAGCGTGCCCATCAGCACCAGCAGCCGCTCCACCCAGCGGGGGGCTTCAAAGCCCCGGTGCGCCACCAGCCGGTGCAGCCCCAGGGTCACCCCCAGCACCGTGGCCCAGTAGAGGACCGCCAGCACGATCACCCCCTGAACGCTCCAGAAGCGGGGCAGCAGGGCGAAGACGGCCCCCACGTGGATGGCCAGCATGAAGCCGGTGGTGCCGCTCTTGAACTTGCGCTGGGTTGCCGGCAGGGGCAGCCTGGGCCCCTCCATGGCCGCCAGCAGCTGGGCTTTCTTGCGCGAGTGGGAGGTCTCCTGCCGGGGGACGCGCACGGTTTCGGCACTCTGGCCGGTTCGGAAGGACTCGGATCGAGAAACCAATCGTGGCTCCGGTGGTGGTGGCGGGTCGGGGTCAATCGGCATCCATCCTGGTCCATGGCAGCGGCTGCCCGCGCCGGGCGTCGCCAATGAAAACGCCCCAGGTGGAACCTGGGGCGAAGGGGAGGAACAGAAGCGTGCAGGGATCAGACCACCCCGCCGGCGAAGAGCCCATCGGCGCCGGAGCGGCCGTTGTTGTAGTTGTCGAGGGCGGTGCTGATCACGCTGCCGGGTTCGATGCCGTAGGTCACGGCGGTGTTGCCGGCGTAGGGGGCGGTCGCGGAGTTGATGAGGCCGGGGCCGTTCCAGAGGCTGCTGCTGGCCGCGATCGTGGAGCCAGTCAGGGAGCCGTCGCCTTTGCGGTCGCTGCCCTCATCCGGGGTGAGGGCCTGCAGCCAGTGAATGCCCTCATTCAGGAAGTAGCGGGCATCCTTGTCGTTGGTGGCGGCGGTGTCGATGGGATTGCCGGCGAGGTGGTTCAGCCAGGCGGCCACGACGTTGCGGGCCAGGGTGTAGCGGACATCGTTCGTTACGAGGTTCTGGGAGGGATTCAGGATCTGGAGGGCCTCTGTTGTGCTGTAGAAGAGCGTGTCTTCACCGCTGTCGGTGATGCCGTTACGGTTGAAGTCTCCGACCAGCAGTCCGGCGGTGGTGGCGGTGGCACCGGTGACGGGATCGATGACCCGGCCGGCCGTGCTGGAGTTGACGTAAGGGGCACGAAGCAGATCGCCTGTGGGGAAACCGGCGGTACCTGATTGTGCGGGCTCGTTCCCTGCGGTGCCGTCCCAGAATCTCTGCCAGGTCGTGTTGCTCCAGAAGCCGGGGGTGCGCACGCCGGGAGCAGCGATGATCGTGTCGGTGTCGGTGGCGGAGTTGTTGCCGCTGTTGGTGTCGGTGAAGCCGCCGGGCGCCGTGACGGTGGCGGTGTTCACCAGGGTGGAGGACGACGACGAGAGCCTGTTGACTTCGAGATAGCGGATCTTGAACTCATCTTCCGGCGTCAGATCGACAGCCGAAGCGGCAATCACCACCGTGTTGCCGGCGAACCGACCGGCATTCACATCCGCCCAGCGATCGCTGCTGGAGGTGGTTTCATTGACTTCATTGAAGCCCAAGCCATTGAGGACCGTGTCGCTCATCGTCGTGATCGGACCGCTGGCGTTGCCGATCCAGAGGGAGATGTCGCTGTCACAGATGACGGACTGCAGGTAGGCGCGATCGAGGACGACGGATTCGGAGAACTGGAACACGACGTAGTTGTCCCGCCCGCCGATGTTGTCGACGCGGTGGGTGCTGCTGCCGTTCCCCTCGGCGGTGTCGGTGACGCCCAGGCCACCGGAGTAGCTGCCCAGCCAGGCCGTGGACCAGGCGCCATTGGTTCCATCCACCCGGCTGAAGGCGCGGGCGGTGAGGGTGATGCCGTTCGCGGTGAAGGTACGGACGTTGCCGTCGGTGCCGTCCAGGCCGGAGTTGCCGTCCAGATCGAAGCAGGTCTTGCTGCCGAGGGTGGGGGAGGTACCCACCACCGTGCCGGTGAGGGTGTAGGTGATGCTGCTTCCAGCAGCCAGGTTGACGACCTGGTTGATATTGCCGGTGCCACTGGAGGCATTGCCCGAGGCACCGGGGCTGGCCACGCTGGTCCAGGTGACGTTGGTGAGGTTGGCGGGGATCAGGTCGCGCACCTGGGCGCCGTTGGCCGCCACGGGCCCGGTGTTGCTGACAACGATGGTGTAGGTGACCCTCTGGCCGGCGAACACCGTGGTCAGCCCGTCGGTCTTGGTGATCGAGAGGTCACCCTCGGGCGGGCAGATCGTGTTGGTGTCGGTGGCGGAGTTGTTGCTCAGATCGGTGTCGATGAAGCCGTTCGGGCCCGTCACCGTGGCCGTGTTGGTGATTGTGCCGGAGCCCGGCACCAGCTTGTTGACATCGAGGGCACGCAGCTTGAAGCCATCGTCGGGGGTGGTGTCAGCGGTCGAGGCGGCGATCACCACCGTGTTGCCAGCCACCAGGCCGGCATTCACGTTGGCCCAGCGATCTCCGGTGAGGGTGGTGTCATTGACTTCGCTGAAGCCCAGGCCACTGAGGAAGGCATCACTCATCGTGATCGGACCGCTGGAGTTGCCGATCCAGACGGAAATGTCGCTGTCCCCTCGGACGTACTGCAGCAGAGCCCGATCGAGCACCACCGATTCGGAGAAGCGGAAGACGATGTAGTTGTCCCTGCCGCCGACGTTGTCGACGACGTGGGTGTCTCCACCGCCGTTGCCTTCGCCGCTGTCGGTCACCCCCAGTCCGGAGCCGAAGCTGCCCAGGAAGGCCTGGGACCAGGCCCCGTTGCTGCCATCCACCCGGCTGAAGGCATTGGCCGTGACGGTGATGCCGTTGCTGGTGAAGGTGCGGGTGTTGCCGTCGGTGCCGTCGAGGGCGCTGTTGCCGACGAGATTGAAGGTGGTGAGGCTGCCGAGGGTGGTGCTGCCCACCACCGTGCCGGTGAGGGTGTAGGTGATGGTGCCGCCAGGGGGCAGCGTGACGAAATCGTCAATGTTGCCGCTGCCGCTGGTCTCATTACCCGTGGCTCCGCCGGCCGCCACGCTGGTCCAGGTGACGTTGGTGAGGTTGGCGGGGATCACATCCTGCACCCGCGCATTGGTGGCGGTGGCGGTGCCCGTGTTGCTCACCACGATCGTGTAGGTGACCTGCTGGCCGGCACAGACCCAGGACAGACCATCGGTCTTTGTGATTCTGAGGTCGCCGGTGGTCCTGATCAGGCCGGCATCGAGGGTGGGGTTGTTCTCGCCGGAGCTCAGGGTGACGATCTGGGTCCTGCCGGTGAGGGCGTCGGCGTCGGAGTCGATCGCATCGTCAGCACCCTGATTCGCGCCGGTGAACAGAAAGTTGCTGGGCAGACCGGAGAAGCCCACCTGGTACTCCACCCCGGGGGTGAGGCCGGTGAAGGCGTAAAGACCGCTGGCGTTGGTGGTGGTGGTGGCGGTGGTGTCGTCAGCGGTGCCGAGGACGCGATCCGCGCCGCCGCCGAACAGGGTGACGGTCACGCCGCTGGCGCCGGTTTCACCGGAATCCTGGCGACCGTTGTTGTTGGCGTCGAACCAGACACGATCGCCGAGGCTGGCGAGCTCGTAGACGCCGGCGTCGAGGGTGGGGTTGTTTTCGCCCTGGGCGAGGGTGACGATCTGGGTCTTGCCGGTGACGGTGTCGGCGTCGGAATCGTCGCTGTCGAGGGTGTTGCTGCTGACGTTGGGAGCGGAGAAGACGGAGCCGGCGGGCGTGTCACCGAACTGGACCTGGTACTCGACACCAGGGGTGAGGCCGGTGAAGGCGTAGAGGCCGTCGGTGCCGGTGGTGGTGATGGTGGAAGTGTTGTCGCCGGTGGTGGCGATGAGGCCGTCAGCGCCGCCGCCGATGAGGGTGACGGTGCGCCCGACGATGCCGGACTCGCCGAGGTCCTGGAGACCGTTGGCGTTGGCATCAAGCCAGAGGCGATCGCCGAGGCTGGCGTCGTCGGGCGGGGCGTCTTCCTTTCTGGTCAGGCCCGCGTCGATGCTCCTGTCAAACTCGCCAGGGCTGAGCGTGATGACCTCAGAGAATCCATTGCTGTCGGCATTGCTGTCGGAATCTGGTGTTCCTGTAGGTGCATAGGACTGGGTGAAGACAAAGCCAGCCGGAAGATCGAACTTGACTTTGTAGTCACCGGGCAGAAGTGGGCCGAATTGGTAGTAGCCCGATGCGTCCGTGGTCGTCGTCCGCAGCAGGGTGGTGCCGGTGGCATCGAACAGGGAAATGGTGACATCGCCAACACCAAACTCGTTGCTATCCTGCACCCCATCCTTGTCGACATCGAACCAGACGTAATCGCCCAGGCCCGCTGTGCGGACCTCAATGATGTGAACCTGAGCGCCATTGATTGGCTGAAGGATCACCCCGATGTCGTCGCCAATCTCGGGAATGTAGTTATTGCCACTGACTTGAGCCAGGCTGACCAGGGCATTGGCTTTAGCCTGGGTGGTGTCGTAGGCCCCGAGGGTGCTCCGATCGGCATTGTCAATGGGGTTGCCGAGGATCTTCCAGATGGCCAGCTGGACATCGCCGAGCGTGTAGGAAACTCCCTCGTAGATGTAGACATTGCCCGAAACGTTGGCCGCTTCAGTGACGTTATTGAACAGCCAGTTGAGCTGCTGTAGCTTGTTGATGTAGGGGTCGGGGTTCGGAATGCTGATCGGTTGGGTCTCCCCGGTCTGCAGAACCCCTGACGGAATGGTCTCGTAGCTGGAGTAAACCCTTGAGTTGAAGATGCCCGTGCCGTTGCCGATCCCTTCAACCAGCAGGCTCTGGTCCGTACGAATGCACCAGGCGTCGTATCGGCCGTTCAGGAGCCCCGCCAGCGTGAGGGTGGTGTCGAAGTAGCTCGGCAGGCCAAAGGGGCCATTGACGGGGGTGCCGAGGGTCGGGTCTCGATCACCCTTGGTGACTTCTTCGGTCGCCGTTGTGGGCAGCTGACTGCCGAAGGCGTCAAGGTCGGCGGAAGTCAGGGCGGTCGAGGTGGTCATGCAGTCGTACAACTTCTCAGGCTGACCTTAAATAGCGCTGAAAGGCCGTGGGTGGGCCTGCTTAAGACTTTTTAACCTTCGGCCCTGATTGTGTATCTGCCAATACCTGCAGCAGGCTGCAGCACTGTGCTGCAGGTGGATGGGGCCGACCGGGGCCCTTCACTTTTGGGGGTTGCCAGTCCCGCCCTTCTGCCGCCCGGGTCGCCGGCAGCCCAACCCCTGGGCGGGCTGCCGGCGACCCGGGCTGGCTTTCCGGCAGGCGGCGGCCCCAAGCCGGAGGGCCCGGCCCCAGCAACGGTCTGGCCATGGGCTGGAGGGGGCAGCCAGATCCTGGGGAGCTCCCGCTGACCGTCTGTGGAGCCCCCTGGCGTGGTCCCCACCGGGAGATGCCCGCAACCGAGACCTGTCCGCCAGTGATAGGGAAGCTCACGCTTTCCATATGATTCGCCCATCGCAAGCCCAGACTCCCGCCGATGTCGTCACCCCTGCCGTTGGCCTCCCATGGGGTCGGCAATTGGCTGGAGTGCTGGAGCCATGGCCCGTCGGTGCTGTTGCCCTCCGGAGGTGTCCATACGTGTTTTGAGCGGCAAGTCGCGGCCAACCCTGGGGCGGTGGCGCTTGTGGCGGGTCAGAAGATCTGGAGTTACGACCGTCTCAACCGTCAGTCGAATCGCCTGGCCCATCTGCTTCTGGCCCGGACGCTTCCTGCGGAATCCGTCGTCGCTCTGCGGCTGGATCGCTGCCTTGACATGGTGGTGGCTCTGCTGGCGATTCTCAAGGCTGGAGCTGCCTATCTGCCCTTGGATCCCCTCTGGCCGCAGGACAGGCAAACCAGCCTGCTGAAGGATTCCGGCTGCAGCCTTCTGATCACGAAGCAGGCGTTCCTGTTGGAGACGGATGAGGACGTCCCCACGGTCCCATTGGACGATCCAGACTGTCTTGCCCTGCTGGATCTCCAGCCAGAGACCAATCCAGGCGGCCGGCATCAGCCGTCTGATCTTGCCTACATTCTCTACACGTCCGGATCAACGGGCAAGCCGAAAGGCGTGTTGATTGAGCATCGTTCGATCCTCCGCCTGGTGATGAGCCCAGGGCCTATTTCCATCCAGCCTGAAGACCACGTTCTTCAGCATTCACCCCTGGGATTCGATGCGGCGACGTTCGAGATCTGGGGAGCGCTGCTGAATGGTTCGCGGCTGGTGCTGGCGCCAGGTCCGACGGCGACCCTCGTGGAGATCGCCAGGAGTGTGGAGGGGAATGGGATCACGGTGCTGTGGCTGACCTCGGCGCTGTTCGAGGCGATGGTGGAGGAGCACCTGCCGGCACTGGCGGGGGTGCGGACGATTCTGAGCGGCGGGGATGTGCTGTCGCCACCGCATGTGCAGCGGATGCTGGAGGCGATGGCCCCCGGCCAGACGCTGATCAATGGCTACGGGCCGACGGAGAACACCACCTTCACGTGCTGCCATGCGATGGCGGGTGGGACACGGGTGGACCCGTTGGGGGTGCCGATCGGGAAGCCGATTGCGAACACGAGCGTGTATGTGGTGGATGGTGCGGGTGGACTGTGCCCAGTGGGGGTGCCTGGTGAGCTGTGGATCGGCGGAGCGGGAGTGGCGCGTGGGTACCTGAACCGTGAGGAACTGACGGCGGAACGGTTCGTGGCGGATGTGTATGGAGGGGAAGCGGGTGGGACGTTGTACCGATCGGGGGACGTGGTGTCGTGGCGTGAGGACGGAACGCTGGCGTTCCATGGGCGCGTGGATGAACAGATCAAGCTGCGTGGTTTCCGTATCGAGCCAGGGGAGGTGGAGGCGGCGCTGAATGGGCTGGCTGGGATCGGCCGGAGCCTGGTGGTGTGCGGGGAGAGCGGATCGGGGCAGAAGCAGCTGGTGGGGTACTGGGTGTCGGAGACGGGCCTGGAGGGGGATGTGGCGTGGTCGTCAGCGGAGCTGCGGCGAGCGTTGGGTGAGCGGTTGCCGGGGTACATGGTGCCGCCGGTGTATGTGCGTCTGGGGTCGTTTCCGCTGACGGCGAACGGGAAGATCGACCGGCGTGCGCTGCCGGCACCGGCGGTGGCGGAGGGGGAAAGGGAGGAGGGAGCTGGAACGGAACTGGAGGAGGAGCTGCGGGTTCTGTGGGAGGAGGTGCTGGGTGTGGAGGGGGTCGGCCGTCACGAGAATTTCTTTGAGGTGGGCGGGCATTCGCTGGCCGCCGCGCGGCTGGCGGGACGGATCGAACAGCAGCTCGGCGTGTCGCTGCCGATCGCGGCGTTCTTCCAGGCGCAGACCGTGGCGGAGCTGGCGGTGCTGCTGGAGAGCCGTCGAGCGGAGCGGGCTGGGGACGGGGTGGCGATCCGCCGAGCGGAGCCGCTGTGGGTGGGGGAAGGAGAGGAGTGGTATCGGGCGTCGTCAGCGCAGAGCCGTCTGTGGTTCGTGGAGCAGCTGGACCCTGGGGGGAGCGCGTACCACCTGGTGTCGGCGTGGGAGCTGGCCGGGGAGGTGGATGTGGGAGCGCTGCAGCGTGCGCTGGATCGGATCGTGGAACGGCATGGGGTGCTGCGGACGTCGTTCCGGCTGGAGGAGGGGGAACTGCTGCAGGTGGTGCATGGGGCCCAGGGAGTGGAGCTGGGGGTGATGGGGGTGCCGGCGGGAGAGGGCGAGGTCTGGATCGGTGAACGGATCGAGGAGGAGATCCACCGACCGTTTGATCTGACGAAGGGTCCGCTGCTGCGTGGCTTGGTGATCCGCCGTGGTGAGGGGGAATGGGTGCTGGTGCTGACGGTGCACCACATCGCCAGCGACGGGTGGTCGCGGAGCGTGTTCGAGCGAGAGCTGACGGAGCTGTACGGGGCGGAACGTCGTGGGGAGGTTGGTGCGGTGCTGCCGGCGTTGGGGGTGCAGTACGCGGACTATGCGGAGTGGCAGCGGGAGTGGCTGAGGGGAGAGCGTGGGGAAGAGCTGGTGGGGTACTGGCGCGAGGAGCTGGCGGGTCTGGAGCTGCTGGAGCTGCCGAGCGACCAGGCGCGACCGGCGGAGTTCAGCCACCGGGGCGGGAGCGTGAGATTCGAGCTGGGGGAGGAGGAGACGGCTGGTCTGCAGGGTCTGTGCCAGGCGGAGGGGGCGAGCCTGCAGATGGGCCTGCTGACGTTGGTGGCGGTGCTGCTGCACCGGTATAGCGGTCAGGGGGATGTGGCGATCGGTGTGCCGACGTGGGGACGTAGCCACCCGGAACTGGAGGGACTGATCGGATTTTTCATCAACACGCTGGTGATTCGCACGCGGATGGGAGAGGGGTCGTCGTTCCGAGAGCTGCTGCGGGAGGTGAGGGAGCGTTCACTGTCGGCGTATGAGCATCAGGAGCTGCCGTTTGAGCAGGTGGTGGAGGCGTTGGGAGTGGAGCGGGACCGAAGCCGAAACCCTCTGGTGCAGGTGTTTCTGCAGCTGCTGGAGCTGCCGGAGGGTGCGCTGGAGCTCGAGGGGGCCGAGGGCCGGAGCCTCGATGTTGCCCTGAATCGATGCCTGGTTGATCTGAATTTTCATTTCCATCGCAACGGCGCAGCCCTGCAGGGGCAGCTCTTCTATTGCACCGATCTTTTCGCCGAGGATCGGATCACAAGAATGGTGGATCATCTGCGAACCCTCGCCGATAGCGTTCTTGCGAATCCCGATGGGCCGGTCTCCACTATGGAGATCCTGCCCAGCAGCGAAAAGCGGCAACTGGCGACCTGGTCCCGAGGCCCTTTCCAGGCCAACAGCGACCTGTGCGTTCATCAGCTGGTGGAGCAGCAGGCAGGCCAGGCACCTGAGGCCATCGCCGTTGTGGCTGGAGAGGCGAGGCTCAGCTATGGCGAACTCAACCGCCGCGCCAACCGGCTGGCCCACCAATTGGTCGCCCAGGGAGTCACGTCCGAAACGATTGTCGGGCTGCACCTTCAGCGCTCCGTCGAGATGATGGTGGCCCTGCTGGCCACCCTCAAGGCGGGCGGTGCCTACCTTCCCCTCGATCCCACCCTGCCGGCCCATCGCATCAGGACCATCGTGGACGATGCGTCGCCCACCCTTGTCCTCAGCACCCGGGACCTCTCCAGGCAACTTGCCGTCGCATCCACGGCCATTCTGTGCATCGAGGACGGGGCTGACGGGTCGGACCCGGACGCTGCAGGCAGCAGCCATCCAGCCCCTGCCCGGGCGACGCTGTCTTCCCTGGCCTATGTCCTCTATACATCCGGCTCGACGGGGCGGCCCAAGGGTGTCTGCGTCGACCACGCTGCCCTGAGCAACCGCTGCAGTGCCTACGCCAGGATCTGGAAGCTGCGTCCTGGCGACGCTGTGCTGTTTCACAGCGCCCTGGGCTTTGACATGGCCTGCCGTGAGTGGCTGTTGCCGCTCACGGTCGGGGCGACGGTGGTGCTGGTGGACGATGGGGACCGCAGGGAGCCCGCCAGGCTTCTGGCCACCATGCGTCGCCACCGGTGTACCCATGCCACGGCAACACCGTCGCTATGGACAGCCTTGCTTGACCATGGCTTTCAGCCTGACGGTGCGATGAGTCTGATTGCGGGCGGTGAGCCGCTCACGGCCCCGATTGCGGAGCAATTGCTCTCTGCCGGCCCTGTTTCGCTGATCCATTCCTACGGCCCCACGGAAACCTGTCTGGCGTCGACATACTTCCCCGTCACGTCGCCAGTGCCACCCAGACCCCCCATCGGGACTCCGCTTCCCAGCACGGAAGTCCATGTGCTGGATGGCCATCTTCAGCCCTGTCCGATCGGGGTGACGGGCGAACTTCATGTGGGTGGGGAGGACCTGGCCCGCGGCTACCTGAAGCAACCTGATCTCACGGCTGAGCGCTTCTTCCCGAATCCATTCTCCCCAGATCCGAAGGGACGACTATACAAAACTGGTGATCTGGCCTCCTGGAATTCCGATGGAACTCTCGTCCTGCATGGTCGTGCGGATGATCAGATCAAGTTGCGCGGTTATCGCATCGAGCCCGGGGAGATCGCGTCTGCCCTCTGTCAGCTCCCTGGTATCCAGCAGGCCTGCGTGATTCTCCGGGAGGATCAACCTGGCCATCCCATGCTGGTGGCCTACTGGATGGCGGCGGATCCGGAGGTGGTGGCGGGCCAGGAACCGGATGGCTATGGGCCTGAGCAGTTGCGTGAGCATCTTGCGACCACCCTTCCTGACTACATGATTCCCCAGGCGTTCCTGCCGTTGAGCCGCTTCCCGCTGACCGCCAACGGCAAGCTGGATCGCCGGCGGTTGCCGAAGCCCGAGGTTGTTCCGTCCCGGGGTATCCCGACGGCACCGCAGACGCCGCTCGAGCATCACCTTCTTGGGCTCTGGCAGGAGGTGTTGGGCCGCAGTGATTTCGGGACTCGGGATAACTTCTTTCAACTGGGTGGCCATTCCCTCGCCGCGGCGCGACTGATGGCGCGCCTGGCGCAGGGCCTGGGGATGGCGTTGCCGATGTCCATCATCTTTCAGGCACCCACGATTGCTGATCTCGCCGCCAGGATTGGCGACGATTCGGGAGCCTCCGGTGCATTTAAGCGCGACGCCGATCAGCTGATGGACGTCTTCGAGCTATGAATCCCCACGATTCTGAACCTGTTGTCCCGTCCGATCCTGCGTCTCTTTTCCGCGGGCTTGTCGAGCAGGGGGTCCGCTTCAGTCTCAACGGCGACAAGATCCGATGTTCCGCCCCTCCGGATGTGCTCACCCCGGAGATTCGTGAACGCATCCGGGCCAGTCGGGACCAACTGATTGCGCTGATTCGGCAGCATCCAGCGGGACTGGCCTCAGGTGCCGGTGGGGGCGCCGCCGTGCTGCAGCCGATCCGCCGAGCGGAGCCGCTGTGGGTGGGGGAAGGAGAGGAGTGGTATCGGGCGTCGTCAGCGCAGAGCCGTCTGTGGTTCGTGGAGCAGCTGGACCCTGGGGGGAGCGCGTACCACCTGGTGTCGGCGTGGGAGCTGGCCGGGGAGGTGGATGTGGGAGCGCTGCAGCGTGCGCTGGATCGGATCGTGGAACGGCATGGGGTGCTGCGGACGTCGTTCCGGCTGGAGGAGGGGGAACTGCTGCAGGTGGTGCATGGGGCCCAGGGAGTGGAGCTGGGGGTGATGGGGGTGCCGGCGGGAGAGGGCGAGGTCTGGATCGGTGAACGGATCGAGGAGGAGATCCACCGACCGTTTGATCTGACGAAGGGTCCGCTGCTGCGTGGCTTGGTGATCCGCCGTGGTGAGGGGGAATGGGTGCTGGTGCTGACGGTGCACCACATCGCCAGCGACGGGTGGTCGCGGAGCGTGTTCGAGCGAGAGCTGACGGAGCTGTACGGGGCGGAACGTCGTGGGGAGGTTGGTGCGGTGCTGCCGGCGTTGGGGGTGCAGTACGCGGACTATGCGGAGTGGCAGCGGGAGTGGCTGAGGGGAGAGCGTGGGGAAGAGCTGGTGGGGTACTGGCGCGAGGAGCTGGCGGGTCTGGAGCTGCTGGAGCTGCCGAGCGACCAGGCGCGACCGGCGGAGTTCAGCCACCGGGGCGGGAGCGTGAGATTCGAGCTGGGGGAGGAGGAGACGGCTGGTCTGCAGGGTCTGTGCCAGGCGGAGGGGGCGAGCCTGCAGATGGGCCTGCTGACGTTGGTGGCGGTGCTGCTGCACCGGTATAGCGGTCAGGGGGATGTGGCGATCGGTGTGCCGACGTGGGGACGTAGCCACCCGGAACTGGAGGGACTGATCGGATTTTTCATCAACACGCTGGTGATTCGCACGCGGATGGGAGAGGGGTCGTCGTTCCGAGAGCTGCTGCGGGAGGTGAGGGAGCGTTCACTGTCGGCGTATGAGCATCAGGAGCTGCCGTTTGAGCAGGTGGTGGAGGCGTTGGGAGTGGAGCGGGACCGAAGCCGAAACCCTCTGGTGCAGGTGTTTCTGCAGCTGCTGGAGCTGCCGGAGGGTGCGCTGGAGCT
>QLAH01000629.1_pt1 | contig 15198 bp, 9 predicted proteins | sample 4693081 | NCBI WGS metagenome assembly QLAH01 (sample SAMN09425401, study PRJNA476045) | Lake water metagenome, whole genome shotgun sequencing project.
TCGCGCTTCAGTAGCTCGGCTTCATAGTCGATGGTCATGGCTACACTGAATTCAAGATTTGCGGTCGCTTGTGCCATACTCTACCACACCTCTTTCGTCGGGGGTGTTAGAGAAAATAGACAGGTACGATTTAGCCTATCGATTCATCCAATACGTTTCCGGCAGGGAATAACCTGCCGCTCATTCTAACAAAACGACAGCAAAGCCCCCGGTTAATGCCTTCTCAAGGAAAGTGAAACTGGGGGCCTTTTATATCAACGATAACGGTCTCTAGCCTTGGGCTAGCCAGCCCTTCAGCTCAGCCGGAGCCTGCATTCACTAATTTCGCTCAAGCTAATATTAAGTTCCTTCTAATCGATTCAATCGTTGATAGACTTCTGTGCCTAGCCAGTCAGCTACGACCTGTTGAAACGCTTTATCGTTCATATATTGAGCAAAAATGGCTTCATTTTGATCAACTCGTTCAACAAACAGGAGCTGAAGGATCTGCTTAAACAGCAGATTAAAATTGTCCTTAGAATTTGCCTTGGCAGCCTGCTGCAAGTCGTAAGAATTGACTGCCGTTTCAATGAGCTGATCGAAGAAGAGCTGATCTGCTTGGTTAAAATCTGTGCCAAAACGGTCATTAATAATATCAATTAACTGCGAGAGTTTCACCTCGCTTTCCCGAACTAAACCGCTACCAACAGCTTTTGGGCCATCTAACGGCTGACTATACCCTTGTTTCAGGTCGATTGAGCCTTCACTAATTTTCTGCAAGCGGTAGTATTCAAGTTGAATCTCGCTATCAAAATCGTATTGTACTTTCTGATTACGTCGAGGGAGTTTCGCGCTGAGATGGCGGAGAAAGACATAGCGCTTCTCAAGATCGGAATCTTGATAAGGAATCACCTGACTGAGGAAGCTGTAGAGATTACGGAAAGCAGTGAGCTGGTTACGCCAGAGGGTGGCGCTGTCGGGGTCGTTGGTCTGGAAATAAATAAAGCGATCGACAGCAGGATCTAGACAAGCGTTGATCGCCTGGTGGTCAGATCGACTTTGGCGCTGCTTTGGCTTGAAGTAGATGCTGCAAAAGCGTTCAATCTCTTCAGATAAATAAATTCCAGCTTCATCCAGATCGTTCACTAGCTGGTAAAGTTGGCTCGGAGTAGCTTCTTCACCTAGTTCTGCGCCTTCGTAAAACTGCTTGAAGGCTTCACGAATTTCTTCGCGGTCGTTTATAAAGTCTAGAACAAAGGTGTCCTCTTTGAGCGGATGAATGCGGTTCAGGCGAGAGAGGGTCTGAACTGCCTGAATACCGGCCAGACGGCGATCGATGTACATACTGTGGAGTAAAGGTTGGTCAAAACCCGTTTGATATTTTTCAGCTACAAGTAGAACCTGATAATCTTGGGTCGCAAAATAGTCAGGCAGTTCGCTTTCGCGGATGCCATTCATAGCTTCTTCGGTGTAGGACTGACCAGCAATCTTGTCGTCCTCGACAATGCCTGAAAAGGCAACAAGAGATTTGATCGGATAGCCTTTGGCTCGGATGTAGCGATCAAAGCTCTGTTTGTAGCGCACGGCTTCGAGTCGAGATCCAGTCACTACCATTGCTTTGGCTTTACCGCCAATCTTGTGACGAGTGGCGGCATTAAAGTGTTCGACCATGACCTCGGTCTTTTGATCAATATTGTGTGGATGGAGACGCAGGAAGCGAGCTAGAGCAGCGGCGGCGGTTTTACGCTCAACGTTAGGGTCTATAGCAGAGTTGTGAATTAGCTTGTAGTAGGTTGCGTAGGTGATGTAGTTTTGCAGCACATCCATAATGAAGCCTTCTTCGATGGCTTGGCGCATGGTGTATTGATGAAACGCTTGGCCATCGCGGCCAAAAAATTTCAAAGTCTTGTGTTTGGGAGTGGCGGTGAAGGCAAAAAAGCTGAGGTTGGCTTGGTGCGACCGGGCTGCCATCGCCCTAAATAGCTCTTCTAAACCCTCTAGACCTTCCTCTGCGGCCTGCTGTTTGGCCGTCTGATGCAGTTGTTCACCCCCTAGAACGCTTTTGAGTTCGATTGCGGTTTCACCCGATTGGGAACTGTGAGCTTCGTCAATGATCACGGCATAGCGACGAGTGGGTAAAACGGCATTGCCCTGCTGACGTTCTTCAGCCAGTTTCAGCAATTGTTTAGTGACATGGGGAAATTTTTGAAGAGTAGTGATGATAATAGGAACAGCGGTTTCCAGAGCTTGTGTTAGCTGTTTAGCGTCTTTATCGATTTTTTGAACAACGCCCTGACGATGGTCAAACTGGTAAATCGTGTTTTGCAACTGTTGATCGAGGACGCGCCGATCGGTAATTACAATTACGCTATCAAAAATTCGCTGGTTTGCATCGGTATGTAGAGAAGCTAGCCGATGGGTCAACCAGCCAATCGTGTTGCTTTTGCCACTACCAGCGGAATGTTCGATTAAATAGTTGTGGCCAATGCCTTCCTGCTGAGCCGCTTGGGTAAGGGCACGGACGGCCTGAAGCTGGTGGTAGCGAGGGAAAATCAGGGTTTCTTTTTTGAACTTGCGGCCATTGTCGTCTTGCTTTTCGTCGATTTGCAGATGCAGAAACCGGGCAAACAGGTCAAGAAAACTGTCTCGCTGCAAGGTCTCTTCCCACAGGTAGGCGGTGCGATAGGAGCGGCCAGTTGGATCAGGGGGATTGCCTGCGCCACCGTTGTATCCCCGGTTGAAAGGCAGAAAGGCAGTGGCATTTCCGGCCAGACGGGTAGTCATCCAAACAGCTTCGGTATCGACGGCGAAATGAACCAGGGTGCGACGCTTAAAGTCAAAGATGGGTTCACGCGGATCGCGGTCTTGACGATACTGGGCTTTGGCGTCCTCGGCGGTTTGGCCAGTGAGAGGATTCTTCAGCTCTAGGGTGATCAGAGGAATGCCGTTGAGGCTGAGGGTGAGGTCGATAATGCCGTGTTTTGTGCCCGAATTGTAGGTAGGCTGAGACTTTTGGGCAGGCTTGCGGTATTGCAACTGGCGAGTAACCGTGAGTTGGTTAGCCTGATACTGACGCTCAAGTTCGGGGTTGAGGCTATGGGCCGCTTTGAAGTAGGCGATATGCAGGGTGCGACCGTAGCATTTAAAGCCGTGGCGCAGAACTTGCAGGCTGCCGTAAGTGTCGAGCCATTTACAGAGATCGGCCAGGATCTGAGTAGCGGTGTGCTCGCCGTGCAGGCTCTCCAGACGTGCCCATTCCTTGGGCTGGGTTTGCTGAATGAAGCGAATGACGGTTTCGGGAAAGAGGGCGCGGTTGCAGTCAAACTTTTTGGGGTTGAGGCGGCTATAGCCTTGACTCAGCAGGTGAGCTTCAATTGCGCTTTCAAAGTTGGCTTCGGTATGAATGCTCATCGGTTTGCCCTCTGCGGCCTCTAGGGATATCATAAGGGCTTATCTGGGGCTGATTGAAGTGCAATCGTCTAGATTTTTTGTAAAATGGGCACCAAAGCTCTAATTGGCCAACCGCCTTCTGAGGCAATCTCCATGTCCCTATTGCAAGCCCAGCCCCTGCTCAACACCTGGCTGCCCGTTTCCTGGGAAGAGTTTGTGCGACTGGCTGATGACCCAAAGTCTGCCAAGCTCAAGGGCTACTACTATGACGGCAGAATGAGATTTGAATTGATGTCCACTGGCGCTGATCATTCTAAAGACCATGCTGTAATTGGATTTGCGCTATCGTTTTTTGCAGCCTCTCAGGAAATTGCGGCGACTGGGCATGACGGATGTTCCTACCGAAAGCCGGGGTTAGATGAATTTCAGCCAGATATTTCCTACTATGTGGGTGACACTGCCGATGCGATTCCCTGGGGAACGCGGGTCGTGAATCTGGAGCAGCATCCGATTCCTAGTTTGGTGATTGAGGTTTCCGATACTTCGCTCTCTGATGATTTGGGAACAAAGCGGCTGCAATATGAAGACTTACGCATTCCGGAATACTGGATCGTAAATGTCCAAGCGATGCAGATTCTGGCGTTTGCGGTCGCGCCGGATGGAAGTAATCGGCAAATTCGAGAATCTCAGGTTTTTCCTGGGTTAAAACTGGAAATTTTAGAGCAGGCGCTTCAGCGCAGCCGCCAGGAAACTCAGTCAGCTATAACAGCTTGGTTAATGGAGCAGTTCCGGGCTTGATTTTCGGCAATTTCCAAATTATTTTTCCGACTTTTTGGATTGGGACTGCACCGCTTTTTTCCGAGCCTGCCTTTGCCTCCCTCGTCGAATGTACTCTTCGCACGCCTGTTTGAGGACGAAACAGAAGGGGCGAAAATGGCCTTTGCTGTCGCGCTCGTAAATTTTCGCGAGCAGTGTTTCGGCTTGTTTGAGGCTCAGCTCAGATTCAAATAGCAGCGTCTCGATCGCCTGTTGGCGCATTTCGGTGAGGGATGCATGAGTCAGATTTAGGCGTTGAATGGTTGTTTCGGCGGCAGGATGATCATTCACGGCCTGAATTTCGCCTTTGAGGTTGAATTGAAACATGACTTCGCAGTTAGCGCTGAGGGGGCTGATAAAGCTGTCTTCCTCGTACCAGTCGCTTTTGCAGTGGGCACCATAGGCACAGCGGGGGGCGTCTCCGCCAGGGAAAGCGGCAATCAGGTTGGTATAGTCTACATCCTCGTGATTACTGTAGTAGCGGCTTTGGGGCTTCAGGTGTTCGATGTGCGAATGCTTGTCGCTGATCCGTTGGCCCGTGTAGGCGCAGATCTGTCCCTGCTCCTCTAGAAGGCGCTGTTTGACAATTGCTCGAATGTCGCTAGGAAGATTACTATAGCGGCAGTTGATTTCACCCTGAATTTTGACCCATTTGACCAGTTCAGCAGGATTGCTGCCTTTCTCAATGCGCTTCATGAATTCACCCAACCGTTATTCACCTAATAGTTGCAGACGATCGATCCGAGTTTGGAGGCGGACGAGTTCGGGAAATTCGCCGATTTCGCTGCGGACTGTATCGATTGCGTCAAGGGCTTCATCGTAGTCTTCGGCTTCGATCAGGTCGGCAATGCGCTGTAGCTCAGCCTCAGTCTCGGGCTTGCGGGTGGGAGTGTCCATCAGGTATTTGAGAATCCAGTCGGTGTCCATGCCCAGAGATTGATCGGGCCGCAGGGGCGGTTGGCCTGCCTCTATTAAAATGATGCTTTCAGGCAGAACCTCGCCAATGATCAGCGGAGAGTGGGTGGTGGCGATGAATTGGCAGTTGGGGAAGGTGTCTGTGAGTTTCTGCACGATTGTGCGTTGCCATTTCGGATGCAGATGCAGGTCGAGTTCGTCAATCAGCACAACGGCTTGGCCTTGCAGCGGGTCTGCGAGCGTGGGGTTGGCCTGCGAGAGACGACGGGCTAGATCGAGGACGAGGGCCAGAATGCCGCGCTCACCATCAGAGAGCTGGCGGATATCGAGCCTGACACCTGACTTTTTGATCAGGAAAGTGGCTTTAGTTCTTCCCCTAATTTTGCCGTCCTTGGTTTGATAGTTAGAGATATCGCGCTCGACAAGCAGATCACTGCAATTATCAATAAATTTTTTGACCGCCGCATCTAGGACATTTAGATGATTTTGGGCATGGGTTGCGTTTTCCTCAGCAAGAGCTTTCTGAGCAAAGAACCAGTCGGCAAATTCCATCAGGCGGAGTTCCCGATGATCCAGTGCATCTGTAAAGGCTGCCGCCAGCCCGCTGCTTTTACTGCTGATTTTTGCAAGGCTTGCGAGGGCGCGTCGAGGTGAAAAATAGATCGCAAGCGGCTGCTCGGAGGCGGCTTTCACAGTTTTGAGAGTTTGCTTATCCTTGGGCGATAGATCATAGCGATCGACTGCTTCGTAGGCTTGATCCCGCACTTCGCCAGTAGTCTCCGTAGGGACATATCGCTCGCGAAACTGATGGACAAGATACTGGAACTCAGTATTAGCCGTTTCAAAAGCCAGAATTGCGGTCAGGGCTGCTTCCCCAACTGTGATATCGGTAGCTTCAAAGCCGAGAGGTTTGCTGCGGGCTTGAGAGATCTGAGGAAGAACTTGGGAAAGTAGAGTTCGCAGGGCATCGAGAACCGTAGATTTGCCGACCCCGTTGATGCCCACAACCAGATTCATGCCGGGGTGAAAAATGAATTCGGCATGGTTGAAGGCACGAACGTTTGTGAGGGTGAGGCTTTTCAGCAGCATGGGCTAGTCGGGGATTGGGAGTTGTCCGGTGACAGCTGCGGAAATCAGTGAAGCGCGGCGTTCTTGAAGGAGGGTGATCGCTGTAGTGCTAGCCTTTGTTAAATCGTTAATACTTCTCAACTTCTGAATTACGTACTCAACAATCTGCTTTTGTTCAATCAAAGGAGGTACAGGTAATAACATGTCAGCAAAGTCTGAAAATCTGATACGGGGTGCGCGTTCTCTAACAGCAGGACAGCTCGCTTGGATAAAGCCTTGTAAAGCCATCTCACGCAATAGGTAGCCGTAGTAAGGGTTGAAAATATCATCAACTATTGGATCGCAAATAATATACTCAGGAGAGCATTTTCCATTTGAATCTGATATGCCAATTGCACCTGCGAAAGCATCCATAGAATGTAGAACAAGTTGACCTACTCGAATTCCTTGATAGCCTATCTCAAGAACTGCATTTGTAAAGCCATCTTCTCGGCGGTTTTTACGTAATGTGACTTGACCATCTCGAAAACATGTTACGATTTCATCTTTCTCACTAATAGGTAATGATGCTTGAGCAAATAAATATCTAGCTCGCTCTACCTGCCAATGAGAAGGAATCCTATCTAGCCAAGGTATTTCAGATTTCCACTGAACGACATTACTATCTAGCCCATGTGCAACCACACTCACGATCGTCAATCGTCGCTTCTCCGCCAGCAGTTCTATCAATCGTTTTTTGGCTGCGATCAGAGCATCGATTTTTTGAGTTTCGCGATCGAGATAATCGGCGATTTTGCGTTGTTGAGATAAGGGTGGAACACAAACCAAAATGCCCTTAAACTTTGATGCTTTAATTCCTTCAGCAGTAGAACCGGTAGCTTGGCTCAGCAGCTCACTTTTGCCACCTATAGACATAAAATAGTATTTCAAGTAATCGTTATAGATTATCTCAGAATACGTCTTTAGCAGAATCAATCTTTGGGCCAGAGCTACGTTACTATCAACAATCTGTGCTACGTTCCCTAACGGGGCTTCAGTAGTCACTAGTACATCTCCTATCTCAGGTAAACCTCGCACCATCCAATTCTCATATAAGTCAGAAGAAATAAAATCCTGTGAATCTTGAAAACTAAGAAACCCATCCTTTACATTCCTTGCAGTGATTAAAGGAACACCTTTATCTATTTTTTCAGGTGTCTGTCCACGATAATCCACAAAATCTTTAACTACTCGTCGTAGTGATAGAATATGCCAATGCTCAGGAATGTTGTGAAGCCAATCTAATCCAGCGTTGCTATCACTTAAGCATTGATCTATCCTACTCATTACCCGATCACCTCCCGCAGCAAATGCAGGATCTTCTCCTCCATCTCCTTCAGCTCTGCATCAATCTCTGCTAACGGTCTGGGCGGCTTGTACTCATAGAAGTAACGATTGAAGTTGATCTCGTAGGCGCTGCGAATCTTTTCCCCATCAGCCCAGGCATCGCTGACGTGTGGTTCCACCTCCTCGCAGAAATAGCGCACTACCTCATCTTTGAGTCCTACGTTTTCATAGTCGCGCAGCTTACTATCCGACTCATACAGCCGCTCCCACTTACCACCATCTACCGGGAACCAGCCCCAAACCCGTGCGTTCGGCTCTTTCTTAGCTTTGCGCTCCTTGGCAATCACCGGCTCGGCCTCCGGCTCCACCACGGTAAACGTCTCCCGGAAAAACTTGCGCTCCGCCGCCGTCCAGCGAGTTTCGCGTTGCTCCAGCAGTTGCTTCAACAACCGGTCAAACTCATTCCAATCCGTTCGCGGTGTCCGCCCCAGCTTTTTGTCAATTGCCTGCACATCGTCCAACAAGTGCGGTGCCCGATCTAGAAAATCGCTCTTGCGCTCCAGCGTCATCTCATACAGCAGCCGCAGCGGGCGCTCAATTGGCACCCGGTTATAGCCAAAATCTTCGTTGTCAAAGATCTTGCTAGTTTTTGTCTCGACAAACTGGCCATATTCCTGCACGACAGTTACAACATCCTGCTCGCCCATATAGCGCCGCTTATCACCCAAACTGCGCCGCATCGGATGCCATCGCTCACGGGCGTCAATTAGCTGCACCTTGCCCTTGCGATCAGCCTGTTTGCGATTCGTCACCACCCAGATGTAAGTGCCAATCCCCGTATTATAGAACATCTGCTCTGGCAAAGCCACAATCGCTTCCAGCCAGTCATTTTCAATGATCCACTTGCGAATTTCGCTTTCCCCACTGCCTGCCCCACCCGTAAACAGCGGCGACCCGTTGAAGACAATCGCCAATCGCGATCCCTGCTTTTTCTGCTGCGGATCAACCGGCTCAAACTTGCTCACCATATGCTGCAAAAACAGCAGCGCTCCATCGTTCACGCGCGGCAAACCTGCTCCAAATCGCTTAGCAAAGCCGTAGCGGTCATGTTCCTGTTTAACGTCCTTCTGCTGCCGCTTCCAATCCACTCCAAACGGTGGGTTAGCAATCAAATAGTCAAATCGCTCATCAGGAAACTGGTCATTCGTTAGGGTATCACCAAACCGAATGTCGCTATTCCTATTTTCTTTCAGCAATAGATCAGAGGCTGCAATTGCATAGGCGCGCGGGTTAAAATCCTGCCCAAATACATACAGCTTGGCTTCAGCATTGTTCTCCCGTAAATAATTCTGGGCCTCTGCCAGCATCCCGCCCGTACCGCAGGTCGGATCGAGCATCTTGCGAATGACCGGCTGGGTCAGCACCGCATCATCTGGGTTAAACAGCAGGTCCACCATCAGCCGAATCACTTCTCGCGGCGTAAAGTGATCCCCGGCAGTCTCATTGGCTAACTCATTAAACCGGCGAATCAAATCTTCAAACAACAGCCCCATCCCGATGTTGTCTACCGAGTCAGGATGCAGATCCACTTCGCAAAACTTGGTGACTACAAGATAGAGAATATTCGCTTCCCGCATCTTCTCAATCTCAGCGCTAAACTCAAAGCGATCAAAGATCTCGCGAATATTGCTAGAGAATCCGTTGATATAACTAGTCAAGTGTTTGTCAATATTATCCGGGTCGCCCTTTAGCCCACCCTTACGCTGCCCCGAACCATCATCAATTCCTTCAAAACTGAACTCAGAATGATTGTGAAATTGCGATCCGGCAATCTTGTTGAGAACTGGATCACGCACAGCGTCCGGCTTATCTTTCCACTTAGGGTAAGCCTGCAACACAAGCAGCTTAGTTGGACCCAGCACACAGTCAAACCGGCGCAGCACCGTCAACGGCAGCATCACTCGCTCGTACTGCGGCGGACGATAAGGCCCGCGCAGCAGATCGGCCACCTGCCAGATGAAGTTAGAGAGTTGATGATGGTCCGCCATTGATGCCCAATCAACTTAATAAGTATCACTTTATCTCAAATGCCTTAATCATAAAGCGGGGCGGCAGAAATCCCTGTCCGGCATAGCCAAAAAAATGCCCGTGGACAACCCACAGGCATCAAGCATTACCGATTGTCTACCGTCGCTAACCCTGGGTCAGCCAAGCCTGAAGGCCCGCCGGAGCCTGAACCTGGGCTAGAATCTCCTGCAGCGGCTCGCCTTCCAGCACCTCGGTGATCAAGAGCTGTTGAGTCGCCGATTCCAGCAGGCTGCGGTTTTGCTGCAAGATTTCCCGCGCCATCGCATGGGCCTTGTCGATCGTTTGCTTCACTTGCTGGTCGATCTCTACCGCCACGGCATCGCTAACCGAGCGGCGGGTGCTGCTGCCCTCCAGGAATTGGGCGGCATTTTTCTCGAAGGCAATTGGACCGAGGTGACTCATGCCATACTGCGTCACCGCCCGTTCAGCCAAATCGGTGGCCTTCTGGATATCGTCGCTGGCCCCCGAGGAAACCCGGTTAAACACCAGTTCTTCCGCCGAGCGTCCGCCCAGCAGAGTGGCCAACTGGCCGTGCAGTTCGTCTTCCATCAGCAGGAACCGATCGGTTTCCGGCATTTGCAGTGTATAGCCCAAAGCACCCAGGCCGCGCGGCACAATCGAGATTTTGGTGACTTTGCTGCCGCCCGGCATCAGCGCTCCGACCAAGGCATGCCCGACTTCATGGTAGGCAACGGTTTGCCGCTCTACCGGCGTCAGCACCCGCGAGCGCTTTTCGAGGCCCGCGATCACCCGCTCCATTGCCTCCTGGAAGTCAGCCATTAGCACGGCCTGCCGGTTATGGCGAGCTGCCATCAGGGCTGCTTCGTTCACCAGGTTGGCCAGATCGGCCCCGGCAAAGCCGGCAGTTTGGCTGGCAATCACCTCCAAATCGACATCTTCGCCCAAGCTGACGGGACGGGCATGAACCTGTAAAATTTCGATTCTGCCGCTCCGGTCGGGCCGGTCTACCAGCACCTGACGGTCAAACCGACCGGGGCGGCGCAGGGCCGGGTCAAGAATTTCGGGCCGGTTGGTGGCTGCAATCAAAATCACGCCCTCGTTGCCTTCGAACCCGTCCATCTCGGTCAGAAGCTGGTTCAGGGTCTGTTCGCGCTCGTCGTTGCCGCCAGCCGGATTGTTGCCTCGGGTTTTGCCAATCGCGTCTAGCTCATCGATGAAGATGATGCAGGGAGCCTGACGCTTGGCCCGGTTGAACAGGTCGCGTACCCGCGAAGCCCCAACGCCGACATAGAGTTCGACAAACTCGGAGCCCGACATGCTGAGGAACGGCACCCCCGCCTCGCCTGCAATCGCTTTAGCCAGCAGGGTTTTACCTGTGCCAGGAGGCCCAACCAGCAGAATCCCTTTGGGAATCTTGGCGCCAATTTTACGATACTTATCACCGTTCGCCAGAAAATCTACAACCTCTTGCAGCTCTTGCTTCGACTCGTCTATGCCAGCCACGTCCACAAAGGTAATTTTGCTCTTACCTTTTGCTTTCTCTGGGCTGTAGGCCTTGGCGTTGCTCTTGCCCATGCCCATCCCGACTCCAATGCCGCCCGCCTGCCCAAACTTCAGCAGCCAAGCCAGCGTTCCCACCAGCATTCCCACCGAAAGCAGCAGACCCAGCAGACCCGTAGCGGTTTCGCCCGGTTTAGCGGCTTCGGCCTGGGTAAAGGGCAGGTTCTGCTGCCGCAGCAGCTCTGTCAAATCAGCCAGGGGACCGGCGGGCTGGGTATAGTAGGCATGACCGCCAAATTCGGGCTTGAGGCTGTAGTCGATCCGGTTAGGATAAATTGTCACCTGCGCCACTTGGGCGGCCTTGACGCGATCAATCAAGCTGCTATAGGTCGATTGCGAGCGAGTTGCGGTTTGCATTGCGATTCCTGGTAAGACGAGAGAAAACTCAGCCGCGTCTGTCTGGATTGCGCCTCCGATTTCCTTCAGCATCTCCCCCAGCATTCGCGCTGTCTGACCTGATTCTGCCGCACCTCTGCCCGCTGCAATAGCCAGAAATCCCGATTCACGCGGGACGGTTTTCCCTCGTCCCTGAGGCCCACGGACGGTCGTTACACCCCTTTGAGTAGGGTTTCCCGATTATTGTTGCTGAACCGGCTGGTTCAATCCCAATCGTCAGCGTGATTTAAAGGGTTATACTAGGGGCTGTCATCAATTATCTCCTGAGCGCAATACAGCAAAGGGTTTCAGCCCCTAGTTTGGTTTATTGAGGCGGGCGTGGTTCTGCCAAGTCCTTAAGGTTTCTGACTTAATTCTCAATTAATGACAAGCCCTAGGGGCTGTGATCAAATAGAGTGTAATCCGACGGCAAGGTTACAGCTCCTAGCGGGTTTGATGAGGACGGGCGCGATAAGCTTGATACCACAAGCGTTCTATCATGAATTGATGACGCACCCTAGCGCTAATCTAACCAAAGATAGAATCAGGGCAGGAGTTTTGTCAGTCAAGCAGGATTGTGGAAACCCCAATGTACCTTTCGCAAAGCCGTTTTCAGCGATTACAAAATCAATTTACCCTCTACGCCAGTCCCGTTCCGGTGCAGATTGCAGGAAGTCGGATGCTGGTCTACAGCAAGTATCCTGATTACCGCACCGCTGAACGAGGCTTATGTCTCGACGTTGCCCTTCTAATCACGCCATGCCCCAACCCTCTAACCCGTCTCGCACCCTGCTGAAGCTGCTCGACCTCCTGGCCGACTTTGACGGCGAACTCTCTGCTGAAGCTGTAGGGCTACTGGATCTCCTGCGGCACCAGTCGGACATCATTCCGCCGCTCTATGCCGATGTGTTTGGCCTGCCGGTTGGTGTGACCTGTCGAGCGCTCGTCAACCGCATCGAAGCCCTATCCCCAGAACAGCGAGCCGTGGCAAGCTACGCCTTCCAGATCTTTCGCTCCTATGAGCAGATGCTGCGGGTGCAGCCGTCCCAATTGCCTCAGCAGCAGGCGGCCTACGAGTCGCAGCTTGAGCAGGTGCGGCAGCGGGTTGCTACAACTCGGCAGGTTCTAGCCGAGGCAATGGCTAACCACGAGTGGGCTGGATGATAAACTCTGTTGTCTGCCTCAATAGCGCTTTGCCTCAATAGCGCTTTGCCGTCCTAGAACTTTGCTCCGAAGGCGTAAGACTCCTGGCATCGATTTGCCACAAAGCCACCGCAGAGTCTGCTCAACCATTACCCAAGTAACAACCTATAGTTTTAAAACATGCCCTATTGCTTGATCGTATTGGCCGATTGGTTGAACAGCAACTCCCTAGACTGCTCAACGCTGATCGCCTGATTTTTAAACGTCTCTGCCTTCTCATAAGCTCGTACCGTAGCTGGACGTGCTTTAATCGCTTCAAACCAGCGCTTCAGATCGGTAAAGTTCTCTAGGGATTGTCCCTGGTTCTCATGCGGCACAATCCAGGGATAGATTGCAATGTCAGCAATTGAATAATCACCCGCTACAAATTCGCGTTCACTCAACTGTTTATTTAGAACGGCATAAAGCCGACCTGTTTCGTTGACATAGCGGTTGATTGCATAGGGAATTTTCTCGGGGGCATATTGGCTAAAGTGGTGATTCTGGCCTGCCATTGGCCCCAAGCCGCCCATTTGCCAAAACAGCCATTGCAGCACATCAGCCCTGGCCCGCAGCTCAGTTGGAATTAACTTTCCTACCTTTTCGGCCAGGTAGAGTAGTATTGCGCCGGATTCAAACAGGGAAATCGGTGATCCCCCGTCAGCAGGTGCCCGATCCACAATCGCCGGAATCCGATTGTTGGGCGCAATTTTCAGAAAGTCCGGTTGAAACTGCTCTCCCTTGCCAATATTGATTGGAATCAAGCTGTAGGGAAGTTCGACTTCTTCCAGGAACATGGTGATTTTGTGGCCATTCGGAGTCGTCCAGTAGTACAGGTCAATCATGATAGTTCCGTTTAGTTTCCATCTTACACCCCTAACCAACCGGATTAAACCTGCGGCAATTTAGCCCCAAGTTGCGCCAACAATCATGTTTAGGGCTTGAAGGGGTGCAGAGATAAAACCCCTCTCACGGGCTGTCTTTGAACGCTGTAGATTGCTGCAATTTAGCTGCAATTTAATTGGTCTACAGGATGCCTGACAGGATACCTACCTGGCACAGCCCTGTGTATTGGAGCACAAGCAACTTTATCCCGTCTCATCCTCAAGTCAGACGTGGAGAAGACAGCGAATCGTTATGCTTGAAACATTGGCAAGCTTGTCTTTGAGAAATTTAGTCAATTGTCAGTCAATTGTCAGCTAACAGAGGATTATGGCCACAGTTCATGGCAATCTTCAGGGTGTAAAGTCAAGCCAGGTTAAGCAACTTGAGCACCTATACCAGCAGCAGCTTTCCAACTGTTTGATCGATTCTGAATTGACGGAGCAGATGGTTACACTCTGCCAAGCGGTTCACCAGCCGATTTGTTGCTATGTCAACCGCCGTGGTCAGGTGGTGCGCGTTGCTGTGGGCACACCCATGCAGACTCGTCTAGCTGATTCAGAATTGCCCCGGCGCAGCTCAGATCGCCTCAGTGGGATTCGCTGTCTGGTCGCGCAGTTTCAGCCACCCGATGCAAGTGAATGGGTAGCCATGCTGCGGCAGCGCTGGGATGCGCTTGTGGTTTTGCAGGTGGCAGATGTCAAAGCTAGCCGCAAGCACCATGCAGAGGTAGCTGTGGCTCAGCAGGCCCATGCCTATTCAACCCATGCCTATTTGGCCCATATTGTTCCCGACTACGAGCAGCCCTGGTTGGTTGAACCGATTGAATTGAACCGCTTGTTAGAGCAGGATTTTGATGATCTTATTCACGAGTGGGAACAGGAAATTCAGGCGGCAGGGTTTGATATTTCCGGTTCTGATGCGATGCAGTCGAAGCAAGATCGGGTTTTGCTGATAGGCGTCTCGCTGAAGGGTATGTCCGATCAGCAGTATGCAGACAGCATGAATGAATTGACCCGCCTGGTTGAAAGCGCAAAGGGTGAAGTTGTTGGGGCTGTGCAGCAGCATCGCTCGCGTCCCGATCCGCAGACCGTGGTCGGGCGAGGCAAGGTCGAGGAAATTACCCTGGAAGCGCAGAGGGTTGGGGCAAATCTAATCGTCTTCAACCAGGATGTTTCTGCAACCCAGGTTCGTAACCTGGAGGAGCAGATTGGGATACGGGTGGTTGATCGAACTGAGGTAATTTTGGATATTTTTGCCCAGCGCGCCCGGTCGCAAGCGGGTCAACTGCAAGTCGAGCTGGCGCAGCTCGAATATATGCTGCCTCGGCTGCGGGGACGGGGTCAGTCGATGTCGCGGTTGGGGGCCGGAATTGGCACAAGAGGTCCTGGTGAAACCAAACTGGAAACCGAGCGCCGCGTCATTCAACGGCGGATTGGTCAGCTTCAGCAGGAGGTAAACCAACTGCAAGCCCACCGGGCGCGTCTGCGCCAACAGCGTGAGCGCCAGAATCTGCCAACGGTTGCGCTGGTAGGCTATACCAATGCCGGTAAGTCAACCCTGCTGAATGTTCTAACCCAGTCTGAGATCTATACTGCCGATCAGCTATTTGCAACGCTTGATCCGACGACTCGCAAGCTGACGATCACCGAGCCG
>QLAH01000632.1_pt1 | contig 15015 bp, 10 predicted proteins | sample 4693081 | NCBI WGS metagenome assembly QLAH01 (sample SAMN09425401, study PRJNA476045) | Lake water metagenome, whole genome shotgun sequencing project.
CCCTCCAGGAAGCCGGATGCCACCAATCTCAAGCTCAGAGGGGTCGTCAACACTCATAGCATCAGCTTACCTGAAGAGCTGCAATTGAAACCCCGACTCTTTCATCACCCCCTGAACAGTTACGATGCAACAAGCCTATACCCTACACATCAACGAGATTGCTGAGCGTGAGGATGGTACTCTCTTTCGAGATAGTGATGTACGAAAACGCCTAATCGAAAAAGGGTTTGAGCGCGTTATCGTTGAGTCGTCAATTGAGTGGATGCGTTGTACCCCTGATGATGTGAAGACTGCCATAACCGAGTTGCAGCAAGGTCTTCAATTTACGGGCACCCACCATGCTACTTTCCCCATGCGCCGGGAACAGGCCGAAGCGGTCAACAAAACCCACGCCTACTTTCACTCCATCTGGGCTGAGGACATGCACGCTGTTCCTCGCTTTTTGTGGAATGCCAAGATGCGCTTTGGCAAAACCTTCACCACCTACCAACTGGCTAAGAAACTAGGGGCCAAGCGGGTTCTCGTTGTCACCTTCAAACCTGCTGTGGAGGACGCATGGCAGACTGACCTGGAATCCCATGTGGACTTTGACGGGTGGCAATACCTTTCCAAGTCCTCCGGTGGCGACCCTACCCAGATCGACCACCGCAAACCCGTTGTGTATTTTGGCTCTTTCCAGGATCTCCTAGGCCGCGATAAGGCCGGGAACATCAAGGCTAAAAACGAATGGCTGCACCAGGTGCAGTGGGATCTCGTGGTCTTTGACGAGTACCACTTTGGCGCATGGCGGGAGACAGCCCAGGAGCTATTTGAGGGCGAGGAAGAGAAGGTCGCCAAAACGGAAGCCAAGCTAGAGTATGCGGTTGGCCTAGAGCAAGTGAATGAAGACTTGGGCGAACTCTCGGAGCCAGAGAGTGCATTCCTGCCCATCACCACCAAGGCGTACCTCTACCTATCGGGTACCCCATTTCGGGCACTCTCCACGGGCGAGTTCATCGAGGAGCAAATCTTCAACTGGACCTATACCGACGAGCAGCGGGCCAAGGAGGAATTTGCAGCCAACCATCCCGACCAGTGGAACCCCTATGGTGCTTTGCCCCAGATGCGTCTGCTGACTTATCAAATGCCGGATGAGTTAATCTCGATTGCCAGCGCTGGAGAGTTTGATGAATTTGACCTCAATGCCTTCTTTGAGGCGACTGGCACCGGGACAGCGGCCCAGTTCAAGCACAAAAGCGATGTACAGAAGTGGCTGGACATCATTCGTGGTGGGTACAAGTCTCAGTCGGTGGAATATCTGAAGACCGGAACCCGGCCCCCCTTCCCCTATTCCGATGTACGTCTGCTGCCCTACCTCCAGCACTCCTTCTGGTTCTTGCCCAATGTCTCCGCTTGCTATGCCATGGCCAACCTCCTAGCCGAGCGACAAAACACCTTCTGGCATACCTACAAGGTGATTGTTGCCGCTGGCAGTGCTGCCGGGATTGGCCTAGAGGCGCTGCCTCCGGTGCGGAAAGCCATTGGCTACGGTTCCGATACCCAGACCATCACCCTTTCCTGTGGCAAGCTCACCACGGGCGTAACGGTGGCCCAGTGGTCATCCATTCTGATGCTGCGGAACCTCAAATCGCCAGAGACCTATTTCCAGGCGGCATTTCGAGTACAGTCCCCCTGGTCAATCAAGAACCCCAACGGCGATGACCCCAACGAAGAAGCGATCCTAAAGCCTGTCTGCTTTGTGTTCGACTTTGCCCCCACCCGTGCCCTACGGCAACTCTCCGAGTACGGCATTGGCCTTGCCCCCAACGAGCCTAACCCAGAGAATGCGGTGAAGGATCTGGTCTCTTTCCTACCCGTGCTGGCCTATGACGGGGCCAACATGACCCAAATAGATGCGGGTGGCATCCTGGACATCGCCATGGCCGGAACCTCAGCGACGTTGTTGGCCCGTAAGTGGGAAAGTGCCCTACTGGTGAACGTGGACAACGATACCCTACGCCGCATCTTGAATAACCCCGAAGCCCTAGCCGCTGTGGAGCGTATTGAGGGCTGGCGAGCTTTGGGCGACAACATCATCGAGACCATCATCAACAAAAGTGACAAGGTGAAGGGACTAAAAAATAAAGGGAAGGAAGGGGATTTGAGCAAAAAGGAAAAGAAAGAACTCACTGATGAAGAGAAAGAGTACAAATCTAAGCGCAAGCAGATTCAGGAGAAGCTAATCAAGTTTGCCACTCGCATTCCGGCCTTCATGTACCTAACCGATTTCCGAGAGAATACCCTTCAGGATGTGATCACTAAACTAGAGCCGGATTTATTTCTAGCGGTGACAGGTCTAACGGTGAAGGATTTTCATCTGCTGGTGCAGCTCAAGGTGTTTAACACCGAATACATGAACCAGGCCGTCTTTGCCTTCCGTCGTTATGAAGATGCTTCTCTCAGATATACGGGTCTTGATAGCCATCCAGAGCTAACCCATTACGGGCTATACGATACCGTCGTAGCGAGGGAGTGAGAAGGTTAATTGGGCATAGACAGGCCAGGGAGGATTTTGACTGGGCCAGAACCCGCCTATACTGGTACTTTGGTGTTTGTGGCAAATCCGAGGAATTCCATGTCTGTCATCCGCGAACTGCATCAACAGTTGGTCAGCAAAGAGCGCTCTGCGGTGGAGATCACCCAGGGATACCTCGACCGGATGACTACCCTAGAGCCGACGCTACACAGCTATTTGACGGTGACCGCCGACGCGGCCCTAGCCCAGGCGGCAGCGGTAGACGCCAAAATTGCCGCTGGGGAGGACATTGGCCCCCTAGCCGGAATTCCCATCGCCCTGAAGGACAACCTCTGTACCGAAGGCATTCGCACCACCTGCGCTTCCAAGGTGCTAGAAAATTTTGTGCCCCCCTACGAATCCACCGTCACCCAGCGGCTAAAGGACGCGGGTATGGTGGCCCTAGGCAAAACCAATCTGGACGAGTTTGCCATGGGCAGCTCCACCGAAAATTCTGCCTACCAACTCACAGGCAACCCCTGGGATGTGGAGCGGGTGCCCGGTGGGTCGTCTGGCGGGTCGGCGGCGGCGGTGGCGGCGGGAGAATGCGCCGTGGCCCTGGGGTCGGATACGGGCGGTTCCATTCGTCAGCCAGCTTCGTTCTGCGGCGTGGTGGGCCTAAAGCCGACCTATGGTTTGGTGTCTCGGTTTGGGCTGGTAGCCTATGCGTCGTCGCTCGATCAAATTGGGCCATTGACCCCCACCGTGGAGGATGCCGCCCTGCTGCTGGGGGCGATTGCGGGCCATGATCGGCGCGACTCCACCAGTTTGGATGTGCCTGTGCCCGACTATACTCAGTTCCTCAAAACCGACCTGAAGGGCCGCAAAATAGGCATCATCACCGAAACCTTTGCCGCCGAGGGCATTGACCCCGCCGTCAAAGCCGCCACGGAAAAGGCCATCCAGCAGCTCAAAGACCTAGGGGCCGAAATCCAGGAAATTTCTTGCCCGCAGTTTCCCTACGGCCTGCCCACCTACTACATCATTGCCCCCTCGGAGGCCTCCTCGAACTTGGCCCGCTACGATGGCGTGAAATACGGTGCCCGCAAGGACAACGACAGCCTCATGACCATGTACACCAAAACCCGCGCCGAGGGATTTGGGGACGAGGTGAAGCGGCGGATTATGATCGGCACCTACGCCCTGTCGGCGGGCTACTACGACGCCTACTACCTGAAGGCCCAAAAGGTACGCACCCTAATCAAGCAAGACTTTGAAAAAGCCTTTGCGAGCGTGGATGTGCTGGTGTGCCCCACCGCCCCAACGACGGCTTTCAAAGCAGGCGATAAGGTGGACGATCCCCTCAGCATGTACCTCTCTGACCTGATGACGATTCCTGTCAACCTGGCGGGCCTGCCGGGGATGAGCCTGCCCTGTGGCTTTGATGACCTGGGCTTGCCCATCGGCCTGCAACTGATCGGCAACGTGCTACGGGAAGACCTGCTGTTTGAAGTGGGCTATGCCTACGAGCAAGCGACCGACTGGCACAAGCGGCGACCCCAGCTAGGCTAAAAGCCATGGTATAAAATGGATGGCGCTAATATCTTCGGCATGGTTACAGCGCCTTCCATACTGGCGAGGTATAGGCAAGGGGCTTACGTTACTTGTTGTCGGAGTTTATCTCCGTCCGGTGCACCTCATTAGGCCAGAAAACGCTATATCCCGTTGTGCCGAATAAGAATGAGACCAACTAGCCCTTGGAACCTTCTCTCTATCGGGTTTTCAGGGGAGCACTCTAAATTGAAACGACGATATTGCCGCACTCTTAATTACCTTTTCCCAGAGTCGTCAAACTCCACTCTATGCAGCAGCAGCGCTCAGTTAGGATTCTTTCTACGGGTAAATATCTACCCAAACGGCAGGTAACCGCTGAAGATCTAGCCAACACAATTGGCGTTTCTAGGGACTGGATTGAGAGAAAGTCGGGAGTTCTGGTTCGTCACTTTGTAGAGGATGAAACCGCTTCTCAGATGGGGAGCTATGCGGCGAAAGAAGCGTTGACCGCTGCAAATCTTCTGCCCCAAGACATTGACTGCATCGTCTGTGCTAACACCGTTGCTGAACAGGGAATTCCGTGTACCGCTGTCTTAATTCAGCAGCACCTAGGCCTTGCCGCCTCTGGAATTCCGGCGTTTGATGTAAATGCTACCTGCCTCAGCTTTCTTGTGGCTTTAGATCTTTTATCCTACCTCATTGACTGTGAACGCTACTCCCGCGTTTTGATTATCAGCAGCGAAATTTCCACCATCGCGCTAGATTGGTCAGACCATGAGAGCTGCACATTATTTGGAGATGGCGCTGTAGCCGTGATCGTAGAGAAAAGCTCCCAAGAATCTTCCGCTGCGATCTTGGCTTCTCGCCTAGAGACCTACAGCGAGGGAGCAAAACTATCCCAATGTCTGGGGGGAGGCAACAAACACCATCCCAAAGAATATGCCGATCATCCTGATCGCTTTCTGTTTAAGATGGATGGCCGTGGAGTGTATCGAATGGCATCGAAGATTCTGCCAGAATTTTTACAGCGATTCTTTGAACCCGTGGGGTTGAGCATGGCGGATATGAAGTTAGTCATTCCCCATCAAGCTAGCCTCATGGCCATGCGACTTATCCAAAAACAGTTAGGCATTTCTGATGATGCCTGGATGGTGATTGCCCATAACCATGGAAATACTATGGCAGCATCAATCCCAATGGCGCTACACGAGGCCATTCAACAAGGAAGACTGAAACGCGGCGACTATGCATTATTGTTGGGCACCGCCGCTGGACTTTCCATCGGCGGAATTGCGTTGAGGTATTAGGGATTAGTTGTTGGTTGTTGGTTGTTGGTTGTTGGGGATTCAATGTCAGTCGAGTGGCGTCCTAGGGATCATAAAAATGCCTATATAGCCATCCTAGCTGAATTGTGAGCAGACAAAGGGCTGAAGCCTCTTGTTATACCGAAACCAAAAAGCCTGACAAAGTTATCTGTTTCTCTCCAAGATTTTGCACTCAAAAACGATTTTCTTTTTTGAGAAGTCCTGAAAGATATAAGGGACAATCGTCCTCCGTTCCAAGTCGCCAGTAGTAGAGATTTGCTCAATTGTCGCGGCAAATTATGGAAAACACTGGAAAAACTTGGGACACTAGTCAAATTTCAAATCCTTTTTCTGTGGAGCTACAATAGAAAAGCTCTACTCAACTAACCTAGCTACGGCCATCAATAAAAGTCTCCTTAACGCGGCTTACCAGTGTATTCAGTAAAGAGAATGACGCTACCTTCACTATCCGTCGCGACAAGTTGTGTATAGCCAGGTTGTTGATCAACGCCGCGATGATCATTAATCGCTGGAATAACTGGAAAATTCACGCCCTGTCCTTGAAGATAGCGATAAATTTCTGCAACCGAATGTACCCAAAAACTCATATAACCATTCGTCTGGCGAGGTTGAGGTAAGGCATCAGTCTCAGGCTCCGTTTCATATAAGCCAAACACAGCATGATTACTCCAAAAGCCGTAGTAGCTTTCATCTGGGTAACCTTGACCAAACCCCAATTGGTCTTCATAAAACTGACGAGCAACGTTGACATCTTGCACGGGATAACCTGTATAGTCTAGTTCTAAAACAGGATTTTCAGAGTGATTTTTGTCAACGATAAATGTGTGTATTAATTCCAGTTCATCGTTGAACATCTGTGTCACCCAAGCTGAGTCTTGAAATGGATGTGCGCCTTCTCCTTTGAGATATAAATCATAGGTAACAATCTTGTGGGAACCTATGTCTGAACCTAAGGTAAAACTCTGGTAATTCTCGATTTTGATGCTAGCAGTTAGACCTTCTTCCCCTTGATCATAAACAGACCAATAGGTGGATGATAGAGCTGTGGTGATGTCATCATCTCGCTCTTGACCACGATTTTTGAAGCGAGTGTTGTCAAACCAAGTCGCCGACGATACAAACCATGAGTCGAGGGTTGAGGTGTCCATCGTTAGCCAAGCAGTAATGATTTCTTCTGCTGCATTGGCTAAATCGTTCCCCTGAGGAAAACCGCTTACTGTAGGGACAAAATCGGTAGCGTTATAGAAATTTCTTTCCCAGAGCATGAAAATGTTCTTGTCTTGATCTAACCCCAGACAATAGGTATCGCCTTCGTCGGATTGGGATTGCTCGAATAGTTCGACCTCAGCCGCTTCAAGTTTTTTGGTTTCTGCGGCGATATCTTCTACCAAAAATAGAGCGTAACCGTTGGGTAAGTCTGGCTTGACCTGTGCTACATCGCCGTAACTCTTGGCATCTAAAATAAACCGCCCACCCTTGAGATTAAAGGATGCTCTGGTAGTGGTTACAGATTCTGGCTTGCCGAGTAGGGGGGTATAAAAGGTGATCGCCCGGTCTAGATCATTCACTGGATAGGCAAAATCGAAATCGAGGGTATCTGCCGTGCCAGGTTCTTGGGATTCTGCATCGTAATCTAATGACCAAGTATCAGTTTGATAGGTCAGCTGCCATGTATTGTCTTCGTTTTTAACGAATGTCTGAAATACTAAGCCCTGATCACTGTATTCCCACAGGACTCCCCCTTCGACATCAACCCAATAGGTGACAATCGCATAATCTTCAGCGATCTCAAATTCAGCATGTTGAACGGTCATCTGCTCGGCGATGAGATTATCAGGACGTTCAAAGGATTCCCACTCGGCTGGTAGTCCCGACTGAATGGCCGTCACACCGACTTGACGCACGCCGCTACGACTACTGAGACGGATACCATCTGATGCCCAGTGCCTCAGATAATTAGGCGTATCCATGTGCAGATAATCTTGCCACAAGGCGATAATGACTTCTTTCAAGTCCGACGTGCCCTTTGCCTCGCCAGTCACCAGAGGATCGATCGCAAAAATAAAACCCGCAGAACGATCAGAGGATGTGTTTAATAATTCTGAAACTAGTTTGCATCCGCCTATTTTGCCGATATTAATTAAGACAACAGTGGATAGCATTCGGCGCAAAAATTGACGGCGTTTCATCTTTGGATGGGCTCCAGCCAATAATGTGACTAGGTAACGTAATGTAATGTTCAGTCAGATCTAGATCGGTTGTAGTGGTACAGAACCTAGAACGTCGCTCCTCCGTAGTTCTCCAATTCTTGAGAAAACGACAGGCCCCGTCGTCGCACGAAGAGGATGCCTGACAAGTATAGTCATTCCAATTAAGACTGAGACCCTGAAAGGTCTACGTGAGCAAGATTTTCAGGGTCTAGCTTGGCTCATTCTTATGCGAAACAACTATAAATGCAGCACTTCCTGCTCTGATGAGGTGCGAATCAGCGACTAAAATAATTGTACAGCAGCCATTCTAGTGTTCCGGACGTATAGCCATCCTAGCTGAGTTGTGAGCAGACAAAGGGCTGAAGTCTCTTGTTGTACAGGGTTCACTGCTCACGAATAGCTTAGGATTGCTATATTTAAGTAGCTCCTTCCATGATTTGCTGTGTTTTAATACATCAATTTTTGGGGGTCAGTACTTCCATGAAAGCCGTCATCATGTGATCGTATCTCAGCTAGTTGTTTCACTAGATTTAAAAGGGTTGTGGTCGGATCATACTGATTAGAAAGATGCTGAAAATGCATCGCCTGACGAGAAATTTTTTCATCAGAAAGTAATTGATACAAACTGTGAATAGTCTTCTTAAGATCAGCTTTGAACGGTAGACCGATTCCGCGCTGTATAATTCGAGCCGCATGGTCGAATTGATCATAATCATGGGGCCAAACCAGCATTGGAACTCCCGCTTTAATGCAGCTATAAAGCACCCCTGTGCCACCATGAATAATTGCCGCATCAAAGTGATGGATATATAGGTCGTAGGGTAAGTAGTCGTAGAAGTGCGTGTTTTCTAAGGTTTGTTGAGTGTGTTCGCCCAATTTGCCGTAGGAAAAGTGAAAATGAACGTCGGACATTTGCGCCGCAATTTGCTGCACGACCTGAGCCGCCTGCTGCTTTGACCAGGGAATATGGGTACCTAGGCTAACTAGAATATGACGAATATCTGCCTGGAAGACGGGAGCGTGATGGGAAAAAGGGGGCGACGTGGTGAGTGGGCCTATAAACTCTAAGGCGGCAGGCCAGTCTTGGTCAAATTCAAATTCACGCATCCCAAAACCTAAAATTTTGTCGGGCGAGTAGATGCGTTCATAGCCATTCTCTAGATACACGCTAGGAAAGTTGAGTGATCGTAATTCCTGCCTGAACCAGTAGCCAATTCCTAGTTTAAATCTGCGAATTAATTGGCGTCCCATAAAGTCACGTAGCTGCAATAGTAGACCTCGCCCTGGCGTGAGACCACCTAGGTAGGTTGGTGTTCCAGTTTTGGTTTCAATTGCACAGATAGTTGGCGTGGATGTCCACCAACAAATATCCATTTCCTGAGCTAAAATGCCGACGATGGGTAAGGTAAAATCGGCAATCACTAAGTCGGGCTGGCTGGTTTGCCAAATGGATCGCAGTTGAGCTTTTAAGCTCTGCATCAAGGCTAGGTTGGCGCTAAATTGTTGTAACAATCGCCATGGGTTGCTCTTTACCTGATAGGGGGGATTTGCGATTGCTGAAATAGCTGCGTCTTGCCCCGATAATAGAGAAACCCCAATCAAACCCATCAGCGAGATAGCCGGTTGAGCTTCTGCGGTACTCAATATGCGAATGTTGGTCATTCCCTGCCTTTGCAAGGCACTCGCTAGTTCTAATAGCGGATATAAATGGCCCCCGAAGGGTGGTGCCACAAAATCGATTTTCAGGGTTTGCCACATAGGTTTAGCGCACAGAATTGAGAGAGAGACACTGATCTTCTTGATAGGTTAGGAGATGGCCTGGAGATGGGTCAGCGATTGACTGACTAACTCAAACACGCGGTGATCGCGGACGTAATCCATATGCCCAACGTCCGGGAGGCGCACATCAACATCTTGGAAAAACAGCCGAGAGATCGAATCACGGGTGCCCTGAACTAAAAGACCTGAGGCCTGAGGGCGATGACGAGCAACAGGCCCCAGTGCCACGATCTTGATCCGATCAGCGGGAATCACGTCTGTCCATGCCTGATTCAAAATCTCTAGTCCACAACTACCCACCACCAAAAATAGACGATCCGTCGAGGTCAGTACATTTATTAAATGGCGCTGGACGGCCTGTCGATAGTGGTGAGATCGTGCCCCTATAAATTGCTGAAAATTCGCAAGGCTAGCATTTAGGATAAAAACCTTTTCCACCTCTTCTTCCACCTCTTCTTGACTTGGAATATAGGGAAAGTTCAGATAAATCTTCCACGCCTCTGGGCAGTCTAGCTGAGAGAGAAATTGTTTGTATTCGCGACTTAAACTACAACTCGATGGATTACTTAATCCAGTTATAAACGCAACCTTGATGGGTGTATAGGGAAGAGAAGCGGAGGGATGATAGATTATCATATCCCCTCATAGGTAAACGTGCCGTCTTTTTTGATCTGAATCAATCGGCTTCTCCAAGTAATTCGCTTCTCTATCAAAGCATGGGTGAGATGAAATGGCTGTAGTAACTCAGACACAAGGGACATCCAAAATGAAAAAATGACGGGCTGCTTAAAGATGAGCTGATGTAAATAGCGAATCGTGGTGTAGCGAATCAGAAGCACCACGAAAAGAGACAATAGCCCAAAAGCAGAAGAACATAGACTAATTAAGCCAATCCACAAGAGGATGGGAGGCATTCCTAGGAACAGTAATAGTAAGGCTTGGGTAGGGATCGACTGGTCAAAAAGTAGGGTTTGGGCAAATATAAACCAACGATGCATCAACCGGACGTAGGATGCAGCGTTGGGAACACTCGTCTGAATGGCGACAGGCGTTGTGCCCTGAATAATGTTGCCATTGTGTTGTTGGATCAATCGTGCTAGGGCATAATCATCGCACAAATCATTCAGGATTGATGTGTAGCCACCCATTTTTTGGAGTGTTTTCGTTGACATGATATAGAACATGCCGTTAATTGAAATGGGCTTAGAGAAGTTTAGGGTAGGGAGATAGGTGAGAATGCTATTGTTATTAACAAAGTGAGCGGTGAGTGCCGACCAATAGGTAGATCCCTCAAGGTAATAGGGTAACCCTGTAAAAATCTCGCCGTCCTGTAGGCGAAACAGTCCACAACTTAGGCTCTGAGGTTCTAGCATCGTGTCGTCGTCTAACACGGCAAGGTAGGGGGTTTTGACCTGCGCCAAGGCATACTCCAGCTTGAAGGCTTTGGGATTGACGCGAGGTGGAACCGGAGGACAAAGCATGACTTCGACTTGATCGGTGTCTTGAATCAGCGTTTGAGCCAGGTGGCGGGCAACCTTATCCGCTTCATCGATTAACCAGAGAAACTTTGCCCAGGTTGGTGCCGTGCTCAGGTTATGCTGTAAGGCGTTTCCTAGGAGCGGATCGCCGCTCAGGATTGGCTGCAAAATAGTGATAGTGTCTTGCTGGCGTTCCCCTTGGGGTTCTCTCTTAGCAGTACGTAGGCAAAGGTACGCTTTGACTTCTAGCAAGCTAAGGTATAACAGGATCGCTGTGGTGCCAACAATGGTAAGAATCATGGGTAATGGCGTGTTTGGGAGCGCATAGAAATTGCCCTTTAACGAGACAATAAAGCGATTGTGGGGGCGGTCAATCAATTGATTATAGTTTTTTCCGTTTTCCCGCTGTATACCAATTAATTAAGGGTAGTTGTGAAGGTTTTGATTACGGGCGGAACCGGATTTTTGGGGCAGCGACTGGCCCTAACGTTGCGATTGCTTGGTGATAGCGTGACGGTATTGGGGCGAAATCGGGCGATTGGGCAGCACCTAGAAGCGGAGGGCTTTCGGTTTGTGGAGGCCGATTTACGGGACGCTGAGGCCATCGCGGCAGCCTGTCAGGGGCAAGACTGTGTGTTCCATTGTGGGGCTCTCTCTTCGCCTTGGGGGAACGTCCGTGACTTTTACGACACCAATGTTTTGGGAGCTCGCCATGTAGTGCAGGGGTGTTTGCGACATCGTGTGCCGCGTGTTGTGCATGTGTCTACCTCCGCTGTTTACTTTACCTATGCCGCCCAATTGCAAATTCCCGAGTCGTGGCCCTTGCCCAATCCAGTCGGCCCCTATGCAAAGACCAAACAACTTGCTGAACAGGAAATCCAGCAGGGCTATGACCAAGGGCTATCGGTCATCACCATTCGCCCACGGGGAATCTTTGGCCCAGGCGACACGACAATTTTACCGCGCCTGTTGCGGGCCAGTGATCGCACGGGTATTCCCTTGATTCGTGGCGGAAATGCCATCATTGACGTCACCTACATCGACAACGTGGTTGACGCGCTATGCCGATGCCAACAGGCTCCCGATACCCTTGCAGGCAGAGTTTATAACATTACAAACGGCGAACCCACCAGTCTCATCGAGTTGTTAGAACGTCTTTCTCAGCCATTAGGAATCCCCCTCCACTTCAAGCCCCTGCCGTTTCCGCTAGCCTATGGGCTAGCCGCCGCCATGGAAGGGGTCGCGAAGCTATCCGCAGGCAGGGAGCCCATTTTGACGCGCTATACCGTGGGCTTATTGGCCTTTAGCCAAACCCTAGACATCGCTGCTGCCACCAGAGACTTAGGCTATCAACCCTCGGTCACGCTCGATCAGGGGCTAGCCTACTTTGCCCAATGGTGGGAAACAACTGGCAAGGAGGAACACCACGCATGATGCACGGCACGGCAGGGTTAATCCGGGTACAAGTCACCTGGTTTGAGGTTGGATATTGCACCCATCCAGAGGCAATTGTGCTGCGGGGCGGGCGTTGGCAAAACGTGCAATTTCCGGCGTTGGTCGCGCTAATTCAGCATCCGACGATGGGCAACATTTTGTTTGATACAGGCTACTCCCAGCGCTTCTTTCAGGAAACTCAATCCTTTCCAAACCGCCTTTATTCCCTGGTAACTCCCGTTTCCTTGAGGCCCCAAGACAGCCTTGTTTACCAGTTGCAACAGTGCGGCATTGCACCCAGTTCAATTCGCTATATTCTGATTTCCCATTTTCATGCCGACCATATCGGCGCACTCCAGGATTTTCCTAATGCGGAATTCATTTGTGCGAAATCTGCCTATGATGCGGTTAAGTCTAAACGAGGACTGTGGGCTATTAAAGCGGGTTTTCTAGCCGGATTATTGCCACCCGATTTTGAACAGCGGGTACGATTTGTAGAGCAGCAACCGACAGTATCCGCATTGCCCGACGAGTTTGAGATGGGCTTTAATATCTTGGGAGACCGCAGCCTACTGGCCATCGATTTACCCGGTCATGCCACAGGCCAATTAGGGCTGATCTTCATAGACACCCAGGATCACCTCTACTTTCTAGTCGCAGATGCCTGTTGGTCGAGCCGTGCCTATCAAGATTTGGTGACACCTCATCCCATTGCACAGTTGATTTTTTCTGACTACAAAATGTATCAAGAAACCCTTAAAAAACTCCATCAGCTTTACCAAAAATATCCAGATATTCGCATTGTTCCCACCCACTGCCTAGACTTTTGGCGACGCCAACAAGCCATTCCATAGCAGGTATGATAACCTCAGTTCGGGTTAGACATAGTGACCAGACCCCCTGGTAGCTCTCACCCCCAGCCCCTCTCCTCGTGGGAGAGGGGAGCTAGAAGGCTCAAAGTCCCTCTCCCTTGGGGAGAGGGATTTAGGGTGAGGTCTAAAGCGCAAGCTGGAAGCAGATTTCTCAAGATTGCAGCGGCTGGCTTATCCCGAACTCAGGTTATGATATGAACGAATTATTGCGAACTTTATGGTATTACTGGCGCACAAAGCATGGGCGAAAATTTCGCACTCGCGATCAACTACATGCTTGGCAGAATTACAGAATCCAGAAATTTCTTCGGCAAGTTTTGCCCCGTTCACCCTTTTACCAAAGCTATTACAGTGGATACAAGCTTGAAGACTGGCAGCAATTTCCGTTAATCAACAAGTCGATCATGATGACAAACTTTGATCGACTAAATACTGTAGGTATTACTCAGCCTGAAGCGATGGCAATCGCGATAAAAGCGGAGGAAAACCGAGATTTTCGGAGCACGATTCGAGGATATACCGTTGGGTTATCGTCTGGCACCAGTGGCAGTCGAGGCTTGTTTCTTGTTAGCCCAGAAGAACAACAGGCATGGGCTGGCATTATCTTAGCGAAAGCCTTGCCAGGTTCTATTTTGAATCGCCAGAAAATCGCATTTTTCCTAAGGGCGAATAGCAATCTTTACGAAACCGTACGGCAAAAACGTATTCAATTTCAGTACTTTGATTTGTTCCAAGTTCTTGATGAACACATTGCCCGTCTCAATCATTATCAGCCCACAATTCTAGTCGCGCCAGCGTCGATGTTGCGATTGCTGGCGGAGGCACAACTGCGTAACCAATTAGCGATCCTACCCCAGCGAATTATCTCAGTTGCAGAAGTATTAGATCCACTAGATGAACAGGTAATTCGCCGAGTATTTAACCAGCCTGTGCATCAGCTTTATCAATGTACAGAAGGGTTTTTGGCGACCACCTGTGAGCATGGAACCCTACACTTAAATGAAGATATTCTAGTGATTCAAAAAGACTATATTGACTACGATTCAGGGCGCTTCATGCCGATCATTACCGATTTTAACCGAACAACACAACCGATCATCCGCTATCAGTTGGATGATATCTTAACGGAGCGGAAAATGCCTTGTTCCTGTGGATCCGTGTTAACCGCAATTGACCAGATTGAAGGACGATGCGACGACATTTTCTATTTGCCTAGTTGCGATAGATCTCACTTGGTTCCCGTCTTTCCAGATCTAATCCGACGGACGATTATCTGCACCTCAGAAGCCATTCAAGAATACGCTGTTGTCCAAACTGAAAAATCAATTCGGATTTATCTAAAAGCACCGGAGAATCAGTGGCTATCCATAACCTCGCGGCTAGAGAGTCGATTCAACCAGCTTCTTAATCAGGTAGGTTGCCAAGTTCCCCCAATTTACTTTAATCGCTATGAGGTTCGAGTTTCCCATGACAAGAAATTACGCCGAGTTCGTCGAGAATTCGACGTTGATTTTCTAAAAGAGAATATTCTAAAAACCTCTACGAAAGATTAATTTGAAGGAGTCTAGGTTCGGAATAAACCAAGCGCTGTCCTCTTTGGAGAACGGCCTCCCGCTTGTGTTGTAGCCATCATCTCCAGTCTCTCTCTTAGAAAAACTACTGTTTACTCTAGCAGGCGACAAGGGGTATCAAGGTCAAGCTGATCAACGCTTCGATGCGTTACGGCTGGGCCGAACACACCCTCAGTAGATCACAAACTCTCTTTACTACCCTCAGTTTGGCCCTCACCCTAAATCCCTCTCCCAAGCTGGGAGAGGGACTTTGAAGGACTTCCGGCTCCCCTCTCCCTCCTGGGAGAGGGGCTGGGGG
>QLAH01000633.1_pt1 | contig 15013 bp, 2 predicted proteins | sample 4693081 | NCBI WGS metagenome assembly QLAH01 (sample SAMN09425401, study PRJNA476045) | Lake water metagenome, whole genome shotgun sequencing project.
TCATTGGCATGATCAAGCGATTTAAAATCGTAGCAGACAAGTATCGAAACAGACGTAAACGATTTTCTCTCAGATTCAATCTTATTTCTGCTATTTACAATATGGAATTATCATGATGATTGGTTATGCAAGAGGTCTAATCAAGCAACAAGCGTCTCCACGGCTTTCAAACCAATCGTGTGGCGAGCCATCGGCCTGTACCAACTCTCCAAAGCATGAGCGCCTCTCACGCATTTGATGCGTTTTTATGCGACGGCGCCGTTTCGGTATCCACAAATGATGTTGAATCATTCAGTGTCGCAGCGTTTCTTTCGATATCACCAACTGATGACATTCTTCTCATTTCTCTGCCGCAAACGTAGACGCAAAACCAACATAATCTGTTCGAAAAAGTTCAAGTATTTGAGCAATCATCCTCACTCAAATTCTATTATTGCTTGGTTGACCTCGATGTTTTCAAATAAGGCCCAGGGCTCCGTGCTGTCGATAACGCTTTTTCAGCGCTCTGACTTGTCGTGTTGTGAGCCCTAATCGCGAAGCAGCACTCATTTGATTGAGTTGACTGGCTTCAAGTTGTTGAATAATTTCCAGCCTGTTGACTTCTTTTTGGCTCATCATGTATTTCTCGGCTGACATGTCTCATACCCCCAATCCTAAAACCGGAAATTTTAATTTTGCTCAAACCGGAAGTTACAACTTTGCTCCTACATTTTTATAAAATTGTATTGACAAATTAGTGTAAATTGCTATATAAATAAATGGAGATTAAGTTAAAAGGAGCAATCATGGAACCTAGATCTACTTATGAGCCAGTAAGCGGCAGTCCCTATACAGATTCTTCTAATATAGAAAAATCTATTCAAATTGATAATAGACCAAATGATATATTGTTAGCACATCTATGTCATCGTAGCTATCAGCCTGAAATAGGGATAGGGCGTAGAGCAGCTGAATTTAAAATTATGGACCAAACCTGGTGGGTTTTAAAAAAGCTTGAAGATCCAGCGTCAGGTTATCGCGGTATACTTTTTTTGTCTGAAAATAAGCAAGCAGTTTTAGTGCATCGAGGAACTAACTCATTGCTCGCATGGAAAGAAGATATGATTGGGATAGCACTTAATCAACTAACTGCTCACCAAGAGCAAGCATATAAATTTGCTAAACAGTGTGTTGAATGGTTAAAAGATAAAATAGAAGAGGGTGATGAGTATAGTTTTTGTATTTCTGGACATTCACTAGGAGGATATTTAGCAGACTTAAGCTTATTCTGGTATCAAAAAGATTTTGGTTTTCCAAATGTAAGTGTTGTAACATTTGAGAATCCAGGTACATACAGCAAAATTGCAGCTCTTTATCCTAAAGAATATGATAAAATGATGGCCTTAGAAGTAAAAAACTGGGATGTAACGACATATCTCTCATATCCTAATATTATAAATACATTTGATACTCATATGGGAACTATTTATCATGTCCATCCTAAGTTTCAATATACCCCCCCTGACATATTAGCTCAAGTTACGCGTGGGATAAAATTAACTCTATTGAAGGTGGTTAATCCACTTTTACCAGAGGGTTATCAGTTTCCTAGCCCTTTTACCTTAGTTGATGAGACTCATACTTATCAAGCGCATAGTATGGAAAGTATTATTGAAGCACTATCGCCACAATTTCAACCACCTTTTCAGCTTATGAATCGATGGCCGCTAGGAATAGTCTGTGTTAAGAAATTTTTGGAGCGCTGCGTGATGGAGAATGGTCAGTATGTTCAGCCAGATCCCCAGCTTATTGATGAAGTGATTGAACATTTTCGACGTAGTTATCAAGAAGAATATGAAGTTTGTAGTGATGCGCGTAAGGAGACAGTCTATCTTGGGTTGCGGCATTTTCAGCCCCCGCTTCGCGAATATCTTAAGAGATTTTATAAAACTCATAGGGCGTCTCTTTTAAGCGATGAAAGTCGCCAAAGGCTTATAGGATATTGGAGTTCTAAAGAGATACCTTCAGAACTTATAAAATGCCTTATCAATTTTAAGATTGAAAAGGTATTTAATGAATCATTTTTAATTCTGACTGGAAAAATTGAGTTTGGGAATGATAGCGTAGTAGGTGAAAGTAAAGAATTATCAGCAAAAGATTTTCGATATATAGTTTCAGCAGGATTAAATAAATTAACGACAGCACAATGTAACTTATTGCAAATAAGTTATCAAGAACATCTGAGTCAAGGTATTAATTTAGAGTTAACTATGATAGAAGGAGCTAAATGTGACAACTTAAAACTGGAGAATGCTACTCAATGTTTTGGTACAGAGAAGCAATTCTTTCGCTTTTTGACTGAAACTCGGGGACAGCAAGCAAGCTTTAAAGCAACTATGATTAAAGATGTAACTGCTAGTCATGATATTGTAATTACAAATGCAAGGCAGCGAATAATCGAAGAAGATAATTCTGGATTTAAGCTTAATGGCTAGATAAATATTTAATCGAGAATTTGAAATCTAGCCTAGAAAAAAATGTTTAAAAGCTAAAAGATGTTTAATGTGAATATAAATGTCTTTTAGCTATAAAAGATACAAGCTTATACCTATATAAATTTTTTTGTCTTAACAGTTAATCAATTGAAAATTTTAAGGCTCAATATAATAAAAATATATTAGTTTTCAATAGAGAGCAAAACTCTGAGAGGATAAAAAAATTAGACATTAATTAAGAGATAGCTAAGGATAATAATGTGAATACATTCTCTGATTTAGAAGTAGGAGTAGTTCTGCCTGATATCAGGCCTTCTGACGGTATGCTAGCCTCTTTAGTTAATTATACATGTAACAATCCTAATATTCAGTATGGTCATCACGGTCTTTTTAATTTAAATGGGCAAAAATGGTGGGCTGTAAGAATAACAAAAAATTCAGACTCTATCTATAGAGGTATTTTATATGTCTCAACTATAAATCAAGCCGTGTTAATTCATCAAGTACCCAATACTTTTAGCGCCTGGAAGCAAGATGTTTTTAATGCAGATCCCAGTGGATTAAGTACTCTTGAAAAACTTGCATGTAACTTTACTCGAACCTGTGTAAGCTGGTTAATAGATCAAAAAAGGGAAGTAAATAGAGTTTATAACTTTTGTATCAGTGGTTATGGCTTTGGGGCGTACTTGGCAGATCTGAGTGGAATGTGGTGTTATAGAATTTTTAATTATTCTACAGTAAGTATTGTAACATTTGAGAACCCGGGAGCTAGAAGAAAATTTAAGGCCCACTACCCAGATTTAACAGAACAGGAGCTAAGAAGTTGGGATATGACTACTTATCTCTTATATCCAAATTTCATGAATAGCATAGATGATAAGATAGGTACTATATATCATGTCCGCCCTCAAACTGTTAGTTATTCTCAAAAATTTTTAAGCAAAGTTACGGCTCCTTTATCTATTTTCTTAAACTCTATTTTACCTGAGAAATGGCAATTTCCTAGCCCTTTTGCATTAATCGAAGATAATGCTACTTATCATGACGAATCTATGCAAGAGATTATTAATGCCTTATCTTCAGGCACTAACCCGTGCCAGCGAATGGAGAAGTGGCCAATAAATTATGAACAAATTAATGAATTTGTAAATGAATATATTCTTGAAAGTGGACAATACACTGAGCCCAATTTATCAGTAGCCAAAGAAATAGCACGGGGTTTTGCAGACTGTTGTCAAATGGGATATAAAGTTTGTGGTGATAAACGTAGTAGAGCCAAACTCCAATGTCTTGAATTACGACATTTTCATCCAGACTTACGTATTTATCTGAAATGGTTTTTTAATACCTATAATACTGCCTTTAAAAATGAATCAGTAAGGGAATCTATAAGGCAAGAATGGGAAAGAAAAGGGATCCCCGGGGCTTTAATTCAGTGCTTAACGAGTTTTGAGATTCAAGAAATTCAAAACGAGGAAATTTTGTTTTTGACATCAAAACTAATAATTATACAGGAAAAAGGCAGTTTAGAATTGTCTGCAGTGGACTTTCGATATTTTGTGTCTTGTGGCTTATCTGAGTTAACGGTTGAGCAGCAAAAATGTTTAAGGCTACCTAATCAATCTTTAATTGACTATCTGGATATGGATCTGGTGGTAATAGACAATGTAGAGGCAAAGAGTATAACTCTTTTGAATCCTAGCCAGTGCTTTAGTAACCAGGGTGATTTTCTACAATTTTTAGAAAAAGCCACTCAAGAAAATATTAGACTTGTAGCGAGTATAGTTAGAGACTCAAGCGTTGAGGGAGATATTAGGATTGAAAATTGTATTCAAGAAATTATAAAAAATGATGGTATGGGAGTTTCTAATATGGAGAATGATTCAGCAGTGACGGAATTTTTAAAAGAATCAAGGTTAACAGATGTTGAAATAACTATAGCAAAAAATAATAAAGTTGGTGGTAGCCTAAATATTTTTAATTTCCAATCAGATGAAAAAAAAATGCTCTCAAACATTTCAAAATTGATTGGAAAAATTGGAAAAAATTATTCCTCTACTGGAGATGTGCTAAATTCGGATAATTCAAATTATAGCTATTTTAGAGTTTACTTAGAAAAAGAAGAGTTGCTTAAAATAAAAGAAGCAGCAGAAATTTACGAGAAGGTGGCGAGTAATTATCATAATTCATTCGTGTTAGGTGTGCCTAAAGTTACGGCAGCAAATTGGATCATCCGAAGTAGCTTGATTGATCAAATTTGTGATGGAATTGGCAAAGAACAAGCATTAGCCATCTCGGGTATTGCAGGAGCAGGAAAAACACAGCTAGCACATTATATTGTTAATGAGAAGTTGGTTCCGCTATTTAGGGAAAAAGCAATTAAGGCAGTATGTTGGGAGTTTGTTTTGGATCAAGATAAAAGTTTAGAGGAACAAATAAAACAACTTATCGATAAATTACAACTAAAACATTTAGATGAAAAAAGAATTGAAAGTCTGGATTTAGATAACCTATTTCGAGTATTTATAGAAGGTATGGATATTGAGTATGTAAATTATTCACTAGTATTATTATTTGATAATGTTGATAAAGAAAAACATGAGAAATCAGTGAAGAGTATTTTAGATAAATATGATCATTGGCTATTTAAATTTCGTAAAAGTATTGTTATAATTACAACACAGACTGAAAATTTTTTTGGAGAAGGTAGAGAAGAAATTAACCTAAATGAAGGATTGACGTTTTATGAAGCGCTAAAATTAATGAAGCGGAAAGATTATATTAAGTATTGCCGGAGCTTTAATTTTGATTTAGTAATTAAAAGTAGGCATAAAGAAAGAGTAGACCAATTAAAACGAGAATTAAGAGCTATTAAAGAGCAATCAAATAAAATTTTAACTCCAGAACGTGTACAAGCAGAAAAGATTATTTCGGCAATTGAGCTCATAGAATTATTTGATGGCTTACCACTTGGATTAACTTATGCATATTTATGTATAAAAAATGGAGATAGTATTGAAGATTTAATCAAATCTATTAAAAGGGAAAATAAAGAAACTGTATCATTTATTGATGATTTTTGTGATGAGTTTGTTCAAGGGTATTATAAAAAGAGTAATGGAGCAACATCTCAGATTTCTGCTATTCGTTTAATGATTTCTAGATTAGATGAAAAAGAAGCATTTCATAAATCAGAAATATATGGTATAAAACCAAGTGAAGTTATTCAGATTCTTTCTTTTTTTTCAAATAGAAATATTCCAGATTTATTTATTAAAAAAATTAGTGACTCGCAGGATGGATATTTTGTTAAGCGAATTATTCCTTTATTAAGTAAAGCATCCTTGATTATTGAAAGAAGTAATATAAGCTTTTATACATCGAGCAAAAGTCACTCTGGCTTGAAAGAAAGTCAAGTAACTTTAATAACGATTCATAGCCAGACTCAGTTTGCTGCTCGATCCATGGTGCAAAATTATCAAAATGTAGTAAATAAATGTTTAAATATTATTGATTATTATAATGAAATGAAAGAGCTAAACGATTCTAATAATTTAGAAATTAAAAAAACAATTGGTAGTCATTTTTTTTATTTATTAAATCGTATATACGATATACCCTCTGATTTTGATTATCAACTTATGAAACAGCGATCAAAATTTGTATTGAGATATATAGAAACTAATTATAAAGGAGAGGCAGTAATTTCTTTGTTAAAATCGATTAAAGAGAAAAATTTCAAAGATTATCTATTTTTATGTATAAAATTATATGAGAATATTATTAATTGTTATGCAGAGTCTAAAGATTTTGATAAAATGAGAGATAAAATATCTAAAGCGATAAGCTTTTATAATAAAGAAAAAATTAGTATGAAAAAATATAATCTAGATGAAAAAATCAGTATTTTATCTAGTATGGTAAAGATTTATTTACATTCATCTGACTTACAAGAAGCAATGTCTTTGATGGAGAGTTTTAAAAAAAAGATAGAAAAATCTAATAAAGTAAAACAAGGCTATAAAAATGTTCAATATATTCAATATATTCAAGCTATTGCAGATGTAAGTATGCAATTGAAAAAATATGATGTTTTAAAAAAAATATTTAAAAAAGCAGTTTTTTTCCCTGATAATATGGCAATTGAGGAAATATTTTTTAAATTTAAGCAATTGATTTTTAGTCTAGATAGATTTTTTCTAGTGTCTGGGAGTACTTTAGATTTTACAATCATGAATAGTCTTGTACTCCCATGCTCGAATATATCGTATCAAAGAAGCTTAATGATGGATATTAAAATTGCTGAGGTGATTGTTCTAATAAAATTAGAAAAATATAAGGAAGCAAGAGAGGTGATGGAATCTTCACTATTTGAAAACACAGGAGGCAAATTTCATGTGCAAATATGTTATTTATCTTTTTTGGTATATATTTTATGGTATCAAGTATCAGCTAAAGAAAAAAATATGGAAAATTCCGAACAGTTGAAAATAAATATAAGTCAGTGGCTAGATATTGTTATTAATGAAAAAATTGTTACTCCAAGAGAATTTCATTTATTAAAAGCATGTGCTTTTTATATATTGAGAAAGTATCAAGAGGCTGATAGAAGTATCACAAGATACTTTAAAACAAAGAATCGTTACAATATTATCACTGAGTTTAATTCAGAATTAGCTAGGCGAGCACTTTATTTTTTTAGTCACCCAATTATTTATGTTATGGAAGATAATTTGGATAAAATAATTTTCCCTAAGGAGATTTATAGCCGTATTCTTAAAGCCCTTGAAAAATATGATTATGCTTGTAAAGAATTAATATTACATCTTGATTACTTATTAAAAATAGAATGTAGTGAAAATAATCTTTTTACCGCCGTATTTTTAGAATTACTTGCTCTTTACAAAAATATACATCAATGTAAGCTGAGAAAACAATCTATATCTCTTAATGAAATTTGTAATATATTTTTAAACGTGGCTTCTAAAGTACCACAAGAATTTAGATGTTCTTTATATTACGAAGTCTGTGCAGAAAGTATGCAAAATATAACTCTCAACTTATCTACTAATTATGAATTTGTTCAATATATGAAAGATACAACAGAGTATTATAAAAAATCAATTAGTTTAAATAGGCAAGAAATTAATATCCTACGATTTTCACCCTATATACGTCTTTCTCAACTATATATCCAAACCAACTCATGTTTAGAAGCAAAAAATGTATTAGATAGCCTGTCTATAGATGCTATTAAAGATGCAGTAGAAACAGATAGAAAATTAATAGTGAATGAGTACCACAATATTGCTAAGCTATTTAAAGATCAACACAGCTTAGATGAAGCAGAATCCTGCTTCAGAAAAATTGAAAAATTGGAAGAAGATTCTATCAAGATCTTACCTGAATTAATAGAACTTCTTTTTGAAAAAAAAGAGTTTAGAGAAGCTATTGTTTTATTAGAAAAATTAATGGAAAAGTGTGATAAGTCTGAAGAAAGTATTTATCGCCAAAAATTGTTGATAAGTTTAGATAGTCTAATGAATAATTCCAATGATACTTTAGATAAAATAACCTGTTTAAAGAAAGCATATAATGTATGTATTAATAGCGATGCTCAAATAGCATATTGTTTTAAACTACTCAATTTATGTATTGAGAAATATGATTTAGAGGTGAACAAAAATATATATAGTCGATACCGCGCGAAGTTATTGATGTTAATTCAAGGTAAAAACTGTGAAAAAGAAAAATTTATTGCTTGGTCGAATATTTTTTTACAGTATGCTCAATCCTTCTTTAGCAAAGCATGCTATCTAGAGGCTAAAAGTAATGCCGATCAGGCCTTAGAACTTAACAAAACTAATATAGATGTGCGCTTACTATTATGTAAATACTACACGTTTAATACTGAAACAAGCATAGCTAATTTATATTCAGCTATAGCCCAGCTAGACTACCTAGACCAGTTAGACTATTTGTGTAGAGGGCAAAAAAAACCTCTAGATGACATATCTACAAGTTATCTGGAAATAGCAATACAGCTAGAAAAGCTAGACAAAGATAATGATATCAGTACAGACCATTGTTTCAAGGATAATATATTACATTGCTATGATCAGGCAGTATTAATCAGCCCAGAAAATGAGATGGCTAATAGAGCAAGAAATGCCTATTATGCTAAAATTAACGGTGAAAAACAACTAGTAGAGCGCTGTAGAACAGAATTCTATAGTAGCTATAATATTTCTAGTGAAAGCATCAATATTGAAAGTAGGAGCTATAAAAATTATGTATCCGCACTAGAAAAATTCATTAAATCTGCTATAGACAGCAAAGATATTATTAATTATTTTGAAGAGTTAAATTGGTTAGTAAGAGATATGGGTGAGGATAACTATTTTCGGTTATCAAAGTTATATTATCAAGCTAAGCTTTATGAAAAAGCAAATTCTATAATTTCTGATAAACTCTCAAATAATCATTCTTTAGAAGTGGTTATATTAAACTCTTTGTGTAACTTGCGCTTAGGGTATTATGTAAAAGTAGCAAGTTTATGCAGCCAATTTACAAACACAAAAAATGAACTTAATACACATGTATTGAATTACTTTAAAGGCTTAGCTCACTTAATGAGTGCTACTAATTCTTTCTTTTCTTTAAATGATGAGAATAAACTGGATTTTATTGGAACTGCTGAAACGTATTTTAGCAGTATTATTAACTCTTTAAATACTTCAGAAAGTGAATTAAAGATAAAAAATTATATTGAACCATTCTCATTGTATCACTGTAAATTTTATAGGGTATACGCATTTTATTTAAAGATATTATTTTTATCTTCAGATCCATCTAAATCAAAAGATGGAATTTTTACTGATAAAGAACAAATAAGAGAGGCTTTAAAAGATTTGGATAGCCTTGAATGCTTAAGTGCTGAGTTATCAGTTAAAACTGGAGTAGTTAATGAGTGGGAAAAAGAGCAAATCAGGGAATTAAATTGCAATATAAGGCAGCTAAAATTTTATTTGATTAATATACTTGAATATATAGAAAATGAAGCTAAGCTTTGTCAGGATATTCTTTTAGCTAAAAATTTTATAGTAAGGTTAAGGGAGGTTGTTAACCAGTACCAACCCATATCTAAAAGACCGAGTATACTAACAAAGCGTTTTTTATCGCTTTTTATGGAGTATTTTGAGAATTCTTGTAAGAGCAATAAATTTAGGCTAGATGATATTTTCAGTACCGATAAACTAGCTAAATGCAGATTATTTGTCAAATGGTATATTGAGGCTCAAACTCAAGTTAATTCAACTGGAAAGTTGCTCAATCTTTTAAGATGTAAATTTGACCCTTCAGAAATTAATTTTTGTAATATGATAGCCGATGAGCAGTTTCTGACTGAAGTTGTTAATAAATACTTTAGTTCATGTGAGGGATTTACTATGACCATATTTCTATGGGAAAAATCTGAACAGATACCAAAATTTATTGAGATGTTTTTCGAGATAAAATTTAGTGTTTTAGAAAAAGATAAGAAAGAATATTATGAAAACTTACTTAAGCCTGAAAATTATTCAAGCTTGGATGAAAAACTTTTAAATTTAATAACTGAGCATCTATCGAAAAAAAATCTTGAGGAGAATGACTTTTATTATGTGTCAGACAGGTTAGAAGATGATGTGAATTATAGCGATTTAATTGAAGAAATTTCTGAAGATGAAGCATTTCATCTTGTGTAAAATTTAAGGAAAATGTATGGAAACTAAGACTGAGATTGTGAGTAAAAGTAAAGCAGGAAGAGACATCATAATTAAAAAAGCCATACAGAATATAAAACCGCGTTATAATGAAGAAGTATTGTCTCCTAAAGTTGAAACTTCTATATTTAATATAAAAATCAAGGATTTAAAGAGATTGCTTTCTGAAATTAATTCATTAGTATTTAAAAATCATGAAGATTTCTCAAAGTTTTTTAAAAATTTTAAAAATTTTCGTAAATCCCTTAAAAAAGAAATTGATAGTGCTAAAAGAGAATTAGCAGTTGATTCACAATATATTTCTTATGATACTTATAAGAGCTGGAAAACAATACAGGATATCTTTAATAAAAAATCAATAAATATTTTAAAAATTTATCTTGAAAATATCGAGGTTTCTGAATGGTTGCTATATTTATATTTTTTATTTGATCAAATGCATACCATTTTGAATGGTTCTTTAACTCCTGCCTGGTTTGAGAAACAATTTATAGAAGTAGAATTTGTTTTTCAGAAACAGGTAGAAAAAATAACTTTAGAAAAAAAAGCACAAGCTTCTTTAAGTGTTTATATTTATCATTTGTGGAGGGTTAATAAGGATTTAGATTGTTTAGTGTATAAAGTTAGTTATTTTCTTAAGAAATGTAGTTTGGATGTAAAGTGGCATGTTAATTCTTTCTCCCAACAAGAAGATCAGCTATGCCAATTGTTAGGATCTACAGATTTGATTATAGTTATTGGAAGCGAAATGTTAAAAAAGAATTGGGAAAAACAAACCTTAGTAAGAGAATATATTGAGAACGAATTATTTCAAAAGGACAAACTAATTTTATTATCTCAGAAAACAGGGACAAAAAATAACTGGCCAGAAAGCTTGCGAAAACATACACAGTTTAAAGTGATATCTAAAGATATTGAAGGCTATAAGGTTTATTTTTTTGATTTGATAGAGCTACTCTATAATATTCCTTGTGAAAAATATAGAAAAAAATTTGAAAAAAATAAAAAAAATATTATTAATTCTAATAGTGTAGTTAGAAAAATATCTAGATATTTGAAGAAAAATTATTGTAATCCAGCTAATAACTTTATTAAGAGATTATTTTATGATGACTTTTTGCCATTAGAAAAAGATTATATTAATTTAACTGTAATAGAAAATGAAATTTTAGACCAGCGTGAAAAAAACCTTGAAGGTCAAATAGCTACAGATTGTTATTCTTTATATGAAGATCTGTTTGCATCTCATGGTGATATAGACCTTTATCGCTTTATCGAAACGTTTATTAGTGAAAAAAATGTTCATATTTTGTTAACAGGGATTGCAGGTGTTGGTAAGACAACTTTAACTCGCTATTTAGTATATTTATGGGCATCAAAAAATAAAAATAATAAAATAATAGGGGCTTTTCAATCAAAATTTAGTTTTATTTTTCGTATTGAATTAAGACAATTAATGCTAAAATATCAAAAATCTGAGAATATACCTCCAGATGGAATTGCTCTTTTAGTGGATTATTTGAATGATATTTGTGGTAAAATTGCTAATTTATCTTTAGAGGATAAAGCGGTATTTACAAGGCAAATTGAAATAGAAGAAACTTCAGGACATATACTGTTTCTATTTGATGGATATGATGAGATTGCCCAAGAAATACCTGATTCATTGGAAAAAATTTTAAAATCTCTTTTTCAATCTAAATATATCTTATTAACGTCTAGGCCTTATTATTTAGAAGATTTAAGTCGTTTTTATCAATTTCAGATTGATAAAAAATATAGAGTTACAGGCTTTACAAATAGGAATATAGAACATTATATTGAGAACTTTTTTAATAATCCAGCTCTTAATAAGCCAAGCGCTAGTATTGAACTAATAAATACTATAAATAATCATGCTTGTCTTAAGGGCCCTTGTCATGTGCCTATTAACCTAGAACTAATTTGTAGTGCTTGGGATCAGCATCCATTTCAAGCTAAGCAAGGATTAACCATTACGGAATTATATAACTATGTAATAATAGCATTATGTTATCGCTATTTAACAAAAAAAGCTCAGAATAATAACGCACAACGGAAATTAAATAATTTATCGGATGAAGCAATTCTATATAAATGTAGGGAAATGTTAGATTTTCTTGCGCATTGGGCATTTCATACTATGGAGAGTGAAAAATTGATAAGTCCAATTACATCAAGTGTTGATTATATTCGCATGCAACACTATTCGAGCTTAACTAATGGTGAGTGGTATGGTTCTGATCAATTTGATGGTATTGAAGCTAATTTTATAGAGGATTTATTAAGGTTAGGTTTAATAAAAGGAATGCATAAAGGTCAGCATGAACCTAGGAAATCATACTACTTTCCTCATCGTACTTTTCAAGAGTATTTTGCTGCAAAGTATTTAGTAGATTCTTTGGATAAAGTAGACAGATTGTCTGATAACTATAATACTTCTTGGCAGTATGTAGAAAAAAAACTTTTTATTGTTAATCTCGAAGTCGTTTGGTGGTTCTGGGTCGGGCATGTAAAAAAAATTAAAGAAATTGATAAATCAAAACAATGGTTATCTAAATTTTTTTCAGAATTATTACAAGATTTTCCTTACGCAATGAATCAATATCAAGCATCATTAATTATTCGATGTTGGGATGAAACTAAGGCAGATACTGAGATTTTTATTAATGAAACTATTAGTGAATCTAATAACATCCAAGACTCTGTAGAGTTATGGATAAAAATTATTATTGCTAAAAGTCAATCTTCTTTATCCCTGCAAAGTTTATGTGATCGGTATAAGCTTAGCTATTTTGTTAAAAATTTTGTCAGCGATCTAGACTGCTTTCGAATTTTTTTCCGTGATCAACAGATGGATAGATTAGCATGTCCCATAAAATGGGTATTTTCTCTTTCTCGAGAAATTATAAACTTTAATGAGAATGCTAAAATTTGTAGGTTTTGTGAAGGACCACCTTTAGATGGCAAAATTAATTTTAACAGTATATCGGATTTAGAATCTTATGCCAAAGATATATCGATTTTGCAGAAAGCAATCTTAAATTTCGCCGATAATAATTTGGATAGCTGTATGGTTTTTTTTCAACAGTATATAAATCAGTTGGCGATAAGCTCTAATGTCTTATTAAGACAGCTGGGTATTTATGAAATTATTACACGATTCCAACTTGAATATTGTCTTCTTGAATTTGAAAAATCTTTTGATATGCGACAGAAAATGCAGAAAGAAATAGAGTCACATAAAAAAATATTAAATGAATGCTTCAGAAGATTTTTTATAGAACAAGATATACAATTAATTTTGTCTATATTTGAACTTTTAAAAAACTATGAAGCATTTGAATTTGATATATATGAATTTTTATTTAATCATTTTGATAATAAAAATATTGATAAGACTTGCTTAGCTATATTTTTACTTACAAGTATAGTGGATCTACTAAAAGAAATTGATCAGAATAAATTGTTAACTTTCTTAGAATTAAATATTTTTAATTTAGAGCCTGCAATACAATTGACATCAGCATTTTGCTCGGTGATCTCAGCGCAAAAACTGAATTATTTTGATTGGTTAAAAAAAATATCTGATAGTGTAGTTAAGGAGAAAAATTTATCTATAAAACGTGCTTGGATTCAAGGACTTTCTATATTGGATAGAGATAAAGTTTGGGAATTAATTGATGCTGTAGAATCTTCGGTAGGAGAAAAAAGAGACAAATTAATATCGATGTTTAAAGCATCATATCAGTTCTTTTATTCAGTTAACGACTTACTTGTCCTGAAAGAAACAAGCTCTAAAGATGAAAAATTATTAAAATTTTTTCAAGAATACACTGGCTTAAGAGAGCAGAATATCAATCACCTTGATTGGATAACAATTTTTCAAAAAGAGATATGTCAAGCGTATAATTTTTCTGATATGGAAATAAAAAAAACAGATGTACCTTTACATGTCCCTAAAAAATACGAAAATATAGAAATATTTAATATGAATAATTTTTCAAATTATACAAATTTTTTTATAAGTAATTTTAAATCTATAAAAATAGAAAATTTAAAAAATTTTGGGTATTTTTATATAGAAAATGGTGAAAATTTAGAAATTAATAATTTTGAAAATTTTCATTATTTTTCTGTGAAAAATGTTAAAAATATTTTTATTGGTATTCTAAGAAATTTTAATACTTTGAAATTGAAATGTATTGTTAATATAAATTTTAATTTTGTTTTAAATTTTCAATTTTTTCGCATAAATAATTCTAAAAAAATATATATAAAAAATTTTATCAATTTAAAATTTTTTAAATTAGATTGTGGTATTATTAATGTGGGTGAAATGAAATCATTAATGGTTGAATCAGGTTGCGCCGCAAATTTTTTACATAATTTTTTTAATAATACATTTAACTTTATATGTTCTTTATTTGATAATAATACTAGTGATAGCTTTGCTTTATATAAGAAAATTCAATCTGAGATATTTTTTTATATATTTAAAGGAAATTCTGATGGCCAGTTTATTAATACATTAAATCAAAAAATGATGTCTATGTATTTTCTTCCTGTTTTTATTGAAATTTTTTGCTTATTTAAATCTTTAGATATTAATTTTTTTGATAAGCTTGATAATTTAAATTATAATACTCCTTACCTTGTTCCTATTATGATTGATGATAAAATTTTTTCAGAAAAATATATTATAAGTTACTTAAAGACTAAAAATATTTTATATCTAGATCTTTTAAATTATAGTTT
>QLAH01000634.1_pt1 | contig 14986 bp, 13 predicted proteins | sample 4693081 | NCBI WGS metagenome assembly QLAH01 (sample SAMN09425401, study PRJNA476045) | Lake water metagenome, whole genome shotgun sequencing project.
TTATTCAGGTGGTACCGGAGATCGTTGCCGCTGGGCACTCCAGTCAGGTGCCGGGCGGCATGTTCAATGCTGTCACGATGACTCGCCGCCCACAGCAACACGGCGTAGAGGGTCTCCGACGGGCACTCCCCTTGCATGGGCACCGGCAGATGAGCTTTCATGCACGCTAGGGCCGCACTCAAGGTCGCCTCGTCCGTCAACGCTGGCGTAGGAGATACTGAAGAAGGGCAGGTTGTCATGGCTTTTCATCCAATTCGTCTAGCCTGACCCTACCCCTTTTCTACAGATTCAGCCCCTGGCTCGATGCTTTGTGATCTACTGAGGCTGCGCCACGCCCTTTGAAACGTCTTTGTAAACCAAATCCGAATGGCAAACCCAGGATTCCCAACCTGTTCAACCTTTAGGTATGGGCGGGGCCGCCTCGCCCACTCAACCGGGGGGCATCAAGCAAGATGAACGAACCAGGGTAATCCCTGTTACGAAGGCGATGACTTTTACCAAACCGCGCTGGCTTTGCAAAATCAGCAGCAAAATGACGAGCCAAAGGGGAGCCAACGCCGCCCTGAGCATCAACGGCAGCAGGTCAAGGAACAGATTTGTCGGCAACATAGGTTACACAGACGACAATCGGCTGTGCGGGTGAGGTTGCAGAATGTCAGGATCATGGACAGGGAGGATCTCACCTAGCCAGCATCTACGGTTATCTACCCACGGGTTGAGTATGATAAAACCATGTCAGCAACGGTGACATTTCTTTACAACTTCCCCCATTGCCCTTCTCTCCAGATTTACCCCCAATTATGGTTGCAGAACTGACGATTGCCGCCCTAGAAACTCGCACCTGGCGCTGGCAAGATCACCGCATCACCTACACCGTGCAGGGCCACGGGCAACCCTTGGTGCTGATCCACGGGTTTGGGGCATCCCTCGGCCACTGGCGCAAAAATATTCCCGTCTTAGCAGAAGCGGGCTACCGAGTCTATGCCTTAGATTTGCTGGGGTTTGGGGCGTCGGATCAGCCCGTGTTGGACTACAGCCTAGATCTGTGGCAAGCCCTGCTGTACGACTTTTGGGCAGAACTGGTGCAAACTCCAGCCATCTACGTGGGCAACTCCATCGGCGGATTGCTGGCCTTAATGATGCTGGCCAACCATCCTGAAACCGCCTGTGCCGGGGCCGTATTGAACTGTGCAGGCGGGCTCAACCATCGGCCCGAAGAACTACACCCGCCCCTCAATTGGGTGATGGGGGCCTTCACCTGGCTGGTGAGTTCCGAAACCGTGGGGCCGCTGGTGTTTAATCAGGTGCGCCGCAAGGGCCGGATCCGCAGTTCCCTCAAGCAGGTCTACCGCAACCGCGCCGCCATCACCGATGACCTCGTGGAGATGATCTACGCCCCCGCCTGCCAGCCCAACGCCCAAAAAGTATTTGCCTCCATCGTCACCGCGCCCCCAGGACCAAAGCCCAGCGACCTCCTGCCCACCATCCAGCAGCCCCTCCTTGTCCTCTGGGGCGAAAACGACCCCTGGACGCCCATCCAAGGAGCTAAGCTGTACCGCCAACTGGCCGACGACCCTAGCTGCACCGTCACCTTCCACAGCATCCCCAACACCGGGCACTGCCCCCACGACGAACGCCCGGACGTCGTGAACCCCCTGCTGATCGACTGGCTGGCCACCCTAGCCCCCACGGTCGGATAGTCGGCCCGCCCACTTCCAACCAACTTCAACGGGTTTGGCCGTCTCATTGTATACAATAGACGGTATACATGATTGAAGCTCGCGAATATAGTTTTTTGACCTTTCCCAAAGCCCGATCTACCCCTTACCCCAAACTCCCATGACCACCCTGCCCACCCTCAACTCCCAAGATCAGGCCGCCCATGGCCAGCCCGTGCTGCGCGTCAACGGCAAGCGCCTCAACCAAAGCCTGGATGATCTGGCGCAAATTGGCCAGATGGACAACGGCGGCATTTGTCGCCTGGCCTTCAGCCCGGAGGATCTTCAGGGGCGGGAATTGGTGCGACGCTGGATGGCCGAGGCGGGTATGACCGTGCGGCTGGACGCGGCGGGAAATATGATTGGGCGCTTGCCGGGGCGGCTGGATCTTCCGGCCCTGGCGACGGGTTCCCACATCGACACGGTGCCCTGCGGCGGCAAGTTTGATGGTTGTTTGGGCGTGCTGGCGGGTATTGAAGTAGCCCGTACCCTTCAGGAACACAGCCTTCAGCTTGACCACCCCTTCGAGGTGATTGTCTTTGCCGACGAAGAGGACACCATGATCGGTAGCCGTGCCATGGCCGGAACCGCCTCTTTGGAAGTCAACGACTACCGCCGCAAGGATGGTCAGCCCATTGACCAATGCATTCAAAAAGTGGGGGGCGACTGGGAACGGCTCGCCCTGGCCCGCCGCACCCGTGGCGAGGTCTGCGCCTTTGTGGAACTCCATGTGGAACAGGGGGGCGTGCTAGAAACCGCCAAGACCCAGATCGGCGTGGTGCAAGGAGTGGTGGGGATGCAGCGCTACCAAATTCAAATCACCGGACGCCCCAACCACGCCGGAACCACCCCCATGGATCAGCGCCAGGATGCCCTAGTGGCCGCCGCTCAGGTGGTGCTAGCCGTTAACCAACTGGCCACCGATCCACCGGGGCAGCGCGTTGCCACCGTGGGTGCGTTGCAGGTATCGCCCAACGCCGCCAACATCGTACCTGGTAAAGTCGTCGCCAGCCTGGACGTGCGCGACTTGGATCAAGATGTCATTGATAAACTCGTCAACGACCTCAAAATCGAGCTCGTCGCCATTGCCCAACGCACCCACACCCACATCGAAATTCTGCCCCAACTGAATGTCGCCCCCAGCCCCGCCGCTCCCCATATCCAGTCCACCATTGCCGACGTTTGCGCCACCCTGGGCCTGAGTTCCATGCCCATGCCCAGTCGCGCCGGACACGACGCCCTGGAAATTGGTCGCTTCACCGACATGGGTATGATCTTTGTGCCCAGCGAAGGCGGCTTCAGCCATTCCGAGGTGGAATATACCTCCCCCGACCAATGCACCCAAGGGGCCAACGTGCTGCTAGAAACCCTGCTGCGCCTGGATCAGCACTATTGCTAGGGGGCTAATGCGAGGGAGCTAAAGATGAGCCTAGGCACCTCGCGTTGAGTTGAGCACTTAACGGCCCTAGGATGCGGTGCTAGTCGGTTGTGGGGATGCGGTCGAGACCTCGATGGTGGTGCGGTCGGTGAGGATTTCGTAGCCCGTTTCGCTGACCAGAACGGTGTGCTCAAACTGGGCCGAGAGGGATCGATCCACCGTCACCACTGTCCACTGATCTTTGAGGGTGCGGGTCTGCTTCGATCCGGCGTTGAGAATCGGCTCGATGGCCAGGGTCATGCCTGGGCGCAGGGTCATATTCGGCAGTTGGTGGGTGCGGAAGTTGAAGACCGAGGGCGCTTCATGCAGGTTGCGACCCACCCCGTGCCCGGTGAAATCTTCTACTACGCTAAAGCCGTAGCTATGCACGCAATCCTCGACCGCTCCGGCAATATCTAACAAGGTATTACCGGGCTTCACTTGGCTAATTCCGGCATAGAGGGCTGCTTCCGCCGCTTCCTTCAGCCGTTGGGCCTTGGCGGAAACTTCGCCCACCGCAATGGTGATGCAGGAGTCGCCGTGGAAGCCGTTGTAGTAGGCTCCGGTGTCTACCTTCAGCAGGTCGCCCCGACGAATGATGTGGCGTTTGCGGGGAATGCCGTGGACGACTTCATCGTTAATGCAGGCGCAAATCGAGGCCGGAAACCCGTGGTAGCCCTTAAAGCTAGGGGTGGCTCCCATGTCGCGAATACGCGTTTCGGCGTGGGCATCGAGGTCGGCGGTAGACATCCCTGGCTCTACCATGGCCTCAATTTCCTTTAGCACTGTGGCCACAATGCGGGCCGATTGGCGCATGATCTCAATCTCCGCCGCCGACTTCAATTCCACGCCCTGCACCCGACGACTGCGCTTGGGGAGGGTAGGGGTAGCACCGTGGCCAGGAATTAGCTTTGCCAAAAAGTTCATAGCGGGAGTAGGGAGTAGGGAGTAGGGAGTAGGGGTTAGATTCGGTCGAAAACGGTCTTTTTACCCTGACTTAGCCCACCCTTACGGGAAGCAAGCTACACCCTAAATCCTTCTCCCAAGCTGGAAGAGGGACTTTGAAGCCTGCCTTTCGGCTCCCCTCCCCCAGCTTGGGAGAGGGGCTGGGGGTGAGGGCCAGGGAAGCCTGTTTCCTAGAACGTTGTCTGAACCCTGGGGTTCATCGGCAACCCTTTCCTAGTTTAAGGGCACGGCAGCAGAACGCAGATCTAGCGTCAGCGTTTGCCCGACCTTGGGCTGCATCACCTGGGTACCAAAGCCCTTGGCTTTCAGGGCGGATTGCAGCGCGTCAGCTCCACCAATCGCCTTTAACAGGGAGATGAGAAAGCCGCTGTACTGCACTTCTCCAGCATCGGCGGTGGGCAAAATGACCTGGGGTTGCAGCCATTCGGTGAGTTCTAGGGCACCCTTTTGGCCACGAATGATGGGGCCAACTAGGGGCAGGGCCAAATCCAGGACGGGGGTGATGACCACATCAATGGGGCCTTCGTCCTTAAGGCTGGGGGTATGGAAGCCGTGGGGTTCGTAGAACAGGGAGTTCCCGGTGGCGGCTTCCCGCAGGATGTAGCCGTTTTCGACGGTGGTGGGGCCAAGGGGAGAACCGGGCACCGCCTGAATGGTGACGCTATCCGCCAGGGTAAAGCGATCTCCGTGGGCGAGGGCCGTAACCTGGGTGAAGCCGAGGGACTGGGCCACCTTGGCGGCACTGGCGGAACCCACCACAGGAATGGACTTATCCAGCGCCTTTAGTGTGGGGGGATGGGCGTGATCCTCTAGGCCTTGGCTGAGCAGGATGAGGTCGATATGTTCCGGCAGGGATCGCGGTTGGGGATGCTCTCCTTTAAAGAGCCACGCCTGCTGGCCAAACACCAATTCCCCCACCAGCCAGGGATCGATAAGAATGCGCTGACCCCCCAAGTCAATTAGCCAGGAATTGCTATCTAGCCAGGTTGCATCCATTGTTGTTGCCCATGATCACAGGTTGCCTCCTCTAATTGTAAATGAATATTAAGAGGCTGGGGTTGGTTCGGGAATCGGGTGGCATACCCACAATCGATGCAGCATCCACCCTGAGGAAAGTCGCTTGGTCTCAGGGCGGAATGCTGTCGGATCTAAATCACTGCTTCCATCGTTTGTTCTGCCAATTGGGGAATTGTGGCCTCGACTTGGACGCCGCGATAGGCCGCCGTATAGAGATCCTTGAGGTCTTCAATCAGCGGATAGCGGGGGTTGGCGGGGGTGCATTGGTCGTCGAAGGCTTGGTCGGCGATGCCCTCTAGGTGGGCGAAGAAGGTGGCTTTATCCTCTTTGATCACCTCGCGGATAGTGTTGGGGATATTGACCTTGCGCTTCAGGTCTTCGATGGCCGCGATTAGGAGTTCCACTTTTTCGTCCTCGGTGCTGCCACCCAGGTGCAGGTGGTCGGCAATGCGGGCGTAGCGCCACTTGGCATTGGGGTATTTGTACTGCGGGAAGATGGCCTGCTTAAAGGGCACATCGGTGGCGTTGTAGCGGATGACGTGGGTGATCATCAGCGCATTGGCCAGCCCGTGGGGAACGTGGAAGGTGGCCCCCAACTGGTGCGCCATCGAGTGGCAAATGCCCAAAAAGGCGTTGGCGAAGGCCATCCCGGCCATGGTGGCGGCGTAGTGGACTTTTTCGCGGGCTTTGGGGTCGTTAGCCCCGTTTTCGTAGGCGCTGGGCAGGTACTTCATCAACAGCCGAATCGCCTCTAGGGCTAGGCCGTTGGTGTATTCCGAGGCATAGACCGACACGTAGGATTCCAGCGCGTGGGTGAGGGCATCGATGCCGCCGTAGGCCGTCAGCCCCTTGGGCAGATTCAGCACCAGCTCTGGATCCACAATGGCCATGTTGGGCGTCAGCGAATAATCCGCCAGGGGATATTTGATCCCAGTACGCTCGTCCGTCACCACGGCAAAGGGCGTCACTTCGGAACCCGTGCCTGACGTGGTGGGAATCGCCACCATCATCGCCTTTTGCCCCAGTTCCGGCAGATCGTAGACCCGCTTGCGGATGTCCATAAACCGGGTGGATAGTCCCTCAAACTCAATTTCGGGATGCTCGTACATCATCCACATCACCTTGGCCGCATCCATGGGCGACCCGCCGCCAAAGGCAATGATCACGTCGGGGTTGAAGGTGTTCATCACGGCCAAGCCGCGCTGCACCGTGGCCAGGGAGGGATCCGGTTCCACGTTGTAGAAAATGTCGTACTTGAGGCCAACGTCTTCGAGGACTTCCTCTAGCCCCTTGGTCATGCCCAAGTCGTAGAGGGGTTTATCGGTAACGATGAAGGCCCGCTGCTTGCCCGCCAGTTCCCGCAGGGCCACGGGCAGACAGCCGTACTTGAAATAGACCTTGGGCGGCACCCGGAACCACAGCATATTTTCCCGCCGTTCGCTGACGGTTTTGATGTTGAGGACGTGCTGCACCCCCACGTTTTCGCTGACGGAGTTGCCGCCCCAGGTGCCACAGCCCAGGGTGAGGGAGGGGTCGAGGCGGAAGTTGAACAGGTCGCCAATCGCCCCCTGGGAGGCGGGGGTATTGATCAACACACGGGCCGTTTCCACCTTGTGTTCAAACTGGCGAATGTGGGCCTGGTTATCAGGGGCGGTGTAGAGAACGGCAGTGTGGCCCCGTCCGCCAAAGCTAATCAACGCCTGGGCCTTGTCTACGGCCTCAGAGAAATCCTTGGCCCGATACATGGCCAGAATGGGGGAGAGTTTTTCAAAGGCAAAGGGTTCTTCGCTGCCGATGGTCTCCACTTCGCCGATGATCACCCGTGCGGTGGGGGGCAGGGTGATCCCCGCCAGTTCCGCCAGCTTTTGGACGGGCTGGCCCACAATCGCGCCGTTCAGGTGGCCGTCCTTGAGGATAATCTGCCGCACTTTGTCCAGTTCTTCGGGGTTCAGCAGGTAAGCGCCCCGGTCGGCAAACTCCTGGCGCACCTCGTCGTAGACCGCATCCTCGACGACGACGGACTGTTCGCTGGCGCAGATCATGCCGTTGTCGAAGGTTTTGCTGAGCAAAATGGAGGACACTGCCATTTTCAGGTGGGCGGTGGCGTCGATCACCGCTGGCGTATTGCCAGCCCCCACCCCCAGGGAGGGATTGCCCGACGAATAGGCCGCCCGCACCATGCCGGGGCCACCCGTGGCCAAAATCAGGCTGATGTCCCGGTGCTGCATCAGGGCTTGGGAGAGGGGCACCGTGGGTTCGTCAATCCAGCCGATGATGTCTGCCGGGGCACCCGCCGCCACCGCCGCATCCAGCACCACCTTGGCCGCCGCAATGGTGCAACCCTTGGCCCTGGGGTGAGGAGAAAAGATGATGCCGTTTCGGGTTTTTAACGCCAGCAGAGCCTTGAAGATGGCTGTCGAAGTCGGGTTTGTGGTGGGTACAATCCCCGCCAGCAGACCCACGGGTTCGGCGATCTTCTGCATCCCGAAGGACTTGTCCTCCTCCAGTACGCCGCAGGTTTTTTCGTCCTTGTACTTGTTGTAGATGGATTCTGAGGCAAAGTGATTCTTGATCACCTTGTCCTCCACCACACCCATGCCCGTTTCTGCCACCGCCTGCTTGGCCAGGGGAATACGGGCCATGTTGGCCGCTAGGGCCGCCTGCTTAAAAATATGATCCACCTGGGCTTGGGTAAATTCAGCGTACTGGTGCTGGGCCGCTTTCACACGGGCAATCAGGGCTTCCAGTTCTTCGAGGTTGGTAATCGACATAGCACAATCCTGGAGAGAGCAGCAGAGAGAACGTCAGACCGTCAAAACTTATTAGAGGCCATTTATTTATAGCGGTTCTCGATAGAGTGAGATACACCGTTGCTAGGTTCTAGATTCCCCCAGTGCCTCGCTGTTTAAGTTTTACTCTTTATCCCCCTTAAAAAGGGGTCATCGGATTCAAAGTCCCCCTTTCCAAGGGAGATTTAGGGGGATCCATAAGGCTCCCATGCACAGGGATGAGATGCGTATGAGCGGTAGCCCACCGGGAGAAGGGGGCCAAAATCATATCCTTGGATGGGAACGATGGTGCAAGCGCTTTCCCAACTCCTCACCTATGACGACTTTCGGGCTTGGTATCCCGAAGGACAGGGGCGCTATGAGCTAATCGATGGAATCATTTCAGCAATGACGCCAACGGGGGATCACGAAGAGGTCGGGGCTTAGATTGCCCACAACCTCAAGCGCCTTCCTCCGCTGTGCCTCTGATCTTCAGCCCTGGGTGGATCGCTTGACTGCCGCCAGAAAGACCACAATGGCCATCATTGGGGCTGCCATGCCCAAGCTTATCCGCATTGTCTATGGCGTGTTAGCCTCATGTCAGACGGATGATCCCGCCAAGCTAAAGTCCCCTCAAGCCGCAATGGCTACCCCTTGACGGCCCTCAGTTAACACAGCATCGACGTCCTTAACCAGGACATTCTAAGAAATCCTGTTAGGAGGCAATAAACTCATTCCACTTTTGGACGAGGTAGGTGTTTTCTTCCATGGTGGAGTTCCAGCAGACAATGTTGCCAAAACGCTCATCGAAGGAGCCGCCATCGCGCACAGTTCCGGCCTTGGCCAAGGTTTTACCAAAGGGATCGACAATGTCTTCGGCGGCAGGTTTTCCTTCGTACCAGAAATCCCACTCGGCGGGGGTCATAAAGGCTTTAGCCGTTTCTGGCGAAGCGCTGTAGTAGCCTTGGCGACCGAGGAAGGCTCCCACCCAGCCGTCTAGCATCCAGTTGATGTATTCGTAGGCGGCATCGAGCTGCATTCCCTCTAGGTTTTTGGAGAGGCCGATGCCCCCGCCCCAGCCGCGATAGCCTTCTTCGAGGGGCGCATAGATGCATTCAATGCCCTGAGCTTGAACGGCGGTAACGGCGGGCGACCACATCGATTGCAGCACTACTTCGCCGGAGCTCATCAGGTTCACAGACTCGTCAAAGGTTTTCCAGAAGGCTCGGAATTGGCCGTTGGCTTTTTGCTCCTTCAGAATATCGATGATTTGATCGATTTCGGCCTTGGTCATGTTGCCTTTATCGGCAAAGGCCATTAAGCCCAGGGCTTCGGCGACCATGGCCGCATCCATAATACCGATTTGGGGAATATCTAGGATGGAGGTTTTGCCCTTAAATTCGGGGTTAAAGAGTTCGCCCCAGCTTTTAATTTCGCGCCCCACCAAGTCGGGCCGATAGCCCAGGGTATCCGCGTTGTACTGGAAGGGAATCATGGTAGCGAATTCGGTGGGTGCGGGAGCAAATTCCTTAGAGTCTGGCCCAGTTAAATACTGCACCTTAAAGGGAGCCGTACCCTGGGATTTCTCTACAGGCATCCCCTTAAATTCACCTGTTCTAAAGAAGGAGACAATTTTGTCGTAGTTGGTGATGCGCTTAATATCAATGGCTTGCAGATTACCGGAAGGCACAACTAGGGGCAGGCTGAAGTACTCCCCATCAAAAATGTCGTATTGACCGGGCTGAGTGATGGCAATTTGGTTATTTTCCTCGGTGCTGAGGGCACGCATTTCAATCTTGAACCCGAGGTCTTCTTGGGCTTTGTCGCGAATTTCGTTAATCTGCGAGACCCCGGTGCCAATCAGCCGCAGGGTGACATCCTTAGCATTGTTGGCATTGACCTGGGGGCCAGGGGCCGGATTATTAGGGGTGCCTGATGGGGCGGCGCAACGAGTAGCGGTGAGGAAAGCTCCAGCGGCAAGGCTGGTACGGATAACTTGACGACGAGAAAACTTACCCATGACTGACTTATGTTGAAAAACGACAGGTGAGGAGAAACGCTGATATCCCCGTGAGATAACCCCACGGGATCCGCCCTAGTGGGCCAGGAAAATACAGTCGGCGGCGGCCCAATCGAGAGCCACGATTTGCCCTTCCTGGAAAGCGGTTTGCATCCAGTCGGGGGTGCGGGCTTTGTAGAGCACCTCGGCCCCAGTGCGCTCTAATACAAGGGCAACCCGTGTGATGTAGCCCGTAAATTCCACCGCCGTAATCCGGGCCGTGACGCGGTTTATGGCAGGGATTGGGCCGCTGGCTTCGGCTTCGGCTAGGGGCTTAAGTTGGATCAGATCGGCCCGCACACAGCAGGCGGCGGTGCCACCCACCTGGGCATAATCTCCCTGGCACAGTAGGGTACCAAGCCCAGGGACATCCAACTGGATCAATTGCCCATTGGTGTCAGCTACGGACTGGGTGACGGTGCCCTCAAAGATGTTGTTGTCTCCGGTGAAATTGGCCACAAATCGCGAAGAAGGCCGCGAAAAAATGTCTGCCGGGGTACCCACCTGATCGACTCGGCCATGATCCATCACCACAATTTGATCGGAGAGAGAATAAGCCTCATCCTGGTTGTGGGTAACTTGGATGAAGGTCATGCCAAACTGGCGCTGAAGTTTGCGCAGTTCGCCGCGAGTTTTTACCCGCAGGTTTTCATCTAGGGCACTGAGGGGTTCATCCAGCATCAACACCTGGGGCCGAGTTACCAGAGCACGGGCCAGGGCCACCCGCTGCTGCTGACCACCGCTGAGCATGGCAGGCTTGCGGTCGCTAAACTGACTTAGCCCCACAATTTCCAAAATTTCCCCTACCCGCGTCTTGCGGTCTTGGAGGGAAAGCTTGCGCATCTTCAGGCCAAAATCCACGTTGTCCCATACGGTTTTGTGGGGAAAAAGCGCGTAGTTCTGGAACATCATGGCCGTATTACGCTGGGTGGCGGGCAGGCCGTTAATCCGCAGATCGCCAATATAAATGTCGCCTTCAGTAATCTCTTCGTGTCCGGCAATCATCCGCATCGTTGTTGTTTTGCCACAGCCACTTGGCCCCAGCAAACAGGTGTAGGAACCCGCTAGGACATCCAGGGTAATGTGCTGCACCGCCGCAAACGACCCGTAGCGCTTGGTCACATCCCGTAGCGAAACGCCCTTAGCTTCCGCCTGAAGATCAGCGGGGATCGCCTCGTTACTAGGAATTGAGACGATTTGAACCTCTTGCATTCTGAGCCCCCCGCATTCAAGTCTTGGTAATGTTGCGCCTAGTCTCCCAGACGCCTTAACCACAGGCGAATAATTTCAGCCCAAATTAACAAATCAGTCAAAATTAACACTGCTATCCAGCCCTGTTATAGGACTCGGTTTTGGGACGCACTGTATAGGGAGTTACATTTTCAGCCAGATTTAACGGCCCCTCATTTGATGGATTTGGCTGAATTCCCGCTGACGTAGCGATCTCCCCTAGTCGCCTGGGCACGCTAACCCCGGCATCTGCAAGGGAAAAGTCATGCTGGCAAGAGTTTGGAGTGCATCGTTGATGGGCATTGACGCCCTCAAGGTTGGGGTGGAGGTGGATCTGTCGGGCGGGTTGCCGGGGGTGGTGATTGTCGGCCTCCCCGATACCGCAGTGCAGGAATCGCGGGAACGGGTCAAAGCGGCGCTGAAAAATGCCGGATTTCCCTTCCCCATGCGCAAGGTGGTGATCAACCTCACCCCGGCGGATCTGCGTAAAGAAGGGCCCATTTTCGACCTACCCATCAGCGTGGGCATCCTCGCCGCCGCCGAGCAAGTGCAGACCGAAGCCCTCAACGATCTTCTATTCTTAGGGGAAGTGTCCCTAGACGGTAGTTTGCGAGCTGTGGCCGGGGTATTGCCCATCGCCGCCGCCGCCCAGAAATTGGGGATACGGGGCCTAGTCGTACCCGCCGACAATGGCCGAGAAGCCGCCGTGGTGCCTGGGTTGACGGTCTACGCCTTCAAACACGTCTCGGAGGTGGCTGATTTTCTTAACAACCCAGGCAACCACAGTCCCGTCACCTACGATGACCGTAGCCTAGAGACTGACCACGCCGGTGCCTTGGATCTGCGGGACGTGAAAGGCCAAGCCCAGGCCCGTCGAGCGCTGGAAATTGCCGCTGCTGGGGGCCATAATTTGATCTTCGTAGGGCCACCGGGCAGCGGTAAAACCATGCTGGCCCGACGCTTGCCCTCCATCCTGCCGCCCTTGCAGTTTGAAGAGGCCCTGGATGTTACCCAAATTCACTCCGTGGCCGGATTGCTGAAGGAAAAGGGCACTCTGGTCAACACCCGCCCTTTTCGTAGCCCCCACCATTCTGCCTCTGGGCCTTCCCTGGTGGGCGGCGGCAGCTATCCCAAACCGGGGGAAATTTCCCTAGCCCATCGGGGGATCCTTTTCCTTGATGAACTCACCGAATTTAAACGAGATGTCCTGGAATTTCTGCGCCAGCCCCTCGAAGATGGCTACGTTACCATTACCCGCACTCGGCAGTCCGTCGTGTTCCCGGCCCAGTTCACCCTGATTGCCAGCACCAACCCATGCCCCTGTGGGTTCTATGGCGATTCCGTGCAGCCCTGCACCTGCTCTCCCCGCAGCCGCGAAAACTATTGGTCTCGCCTCTCTGGGCCGCTGATGGATCGCATTGACCTCCAGGTGGTGGTGAGCCGCATCAAACCCGAAGAAATGACCCAACACCAGCCCGGAGAAGCCTCGGGGCCCGTGCGGGATCGGGTGCAATCGGCTCGCCAGCGCGCCCACGACCGATTTAAGGCCGAACCCAAGCTGCAATGCAACGCCGACATGCAAAGCCGCCACCTAAAGCAGTGGTGCCCCCTCGACGACACCAGCCGCACCCTCTTAGAAGGAGCTGTCCGCAAACTAGGCCTCTCCGCCCGTGCTACGGATCGCATCCTGAAAGTGGGCCGCACCATTGCCGACCTCGACGGATCTGAACACCTCCAGACCCACCACATCGCAGAGGCCATTCAGTACCGCACTATTGATCGAATGCAGTAGGGGCAAACTACCGGAAAATACACACCGTTCCAGCCCAGAGGTTGGTGATCTCACCATCGGGTGTGGCATCCGATAGCACACCTGCCAATTGTCCGGCGGTGAATTCGGTGCCGAGGGTACTCTCGACCACGGTGACCGTGTAGGCTGCTTCTAAATCCTGGCGGCTTGAACCTACGCCGATGCCCGCTAGGGTAGTTAGTTGATCGCTGCCTGTATCAGGGCGCACCGACCAACCCACAAAGGTATCGCCATCAGCATTCAGCATCAGGCCATCAGCCCAGGACGCAATGATAAAGGGATCGCCAGGGCACTCTGGGCTGGGGCTAACCGTGTCTGGGTTGCCCCGCAATTCAGTAATCGCCTCTTGGACGGTAGCCATTTCCATGCCAAAGGGTAGCAGGGTCGTGGATCCACTCTCTGGCTCCACCAAAAATAGGCCTTCCCCGGTGAGAGCTAGGGCCAAGGCACTGTCGGATGACGTGGTCTGCTCGGTGCCGGGGCTGGGTGGGGCAGATGGACGAGCACTGGGGGCCTGGGTGCAGGCGGTGACCAGGGAGAGGGCAAGGCTAGCAGTCAGGATAGAGCGTAGCGCTAAGGAAAGAGGGGCCATGGCAAGGTAAGTTTTTAGGGATGAATCGGTGGAAAAGGATTCTGCCTTATCTCTTGAGGGAGAAGTTTCCGCACAGGCTTCGGCCAAGGGGGGCAGCCGAATCAAGCCTCAGCCCATTCAATACCGTGCATCTAATCAATTTCGGACAGAAGGGAAACGGTACCTTCAGGGGCAGTCTAACCGGAGGCAAGGGGGAGATTGAGGCAGGGAAGAGGCAAAAACGGGTGCTTTTCTTCTCCCAAGGTCTCTTTTACAATAGCGCCATGGCACAGCAAACCCACTACCAAGTCCTCGAAGTTCACGAAGCGGCGACCCAGGCGGAAATCAAGCGGGCCTATCGCCGCTTGGCTAAGCGATTTCACCCCGACAGCCAAACGGAATCCGCATCCCACGACCACATTGCCCGCATCAACAACGCCTACGAAGTCATTGGCGACCCAGCCCGCCGAGTGCTGTATGACCGAGAACGGCAGGGGCTATCGGGGGCCAGCCGCGAGGAAACAGCCCAGCAGCGCACCCAACGTACCGCCGACATGCAGGCGGCCTATAAGCGCCATCGGCAGGCCAGCCAGTCCTCCGAGGCCCAGGAGGACGCCTGGTTAAAGCTGGTTTATGGCCCGGTTGATCGGCTCATCGGCAAAATTATGTCCCCCCTCAAAACCGAAGTCCGCAAGCTCGCCGCCGACCCCTTCGACGATGAACTGATGGAAGCCTTCCAAAGCTACCTAGAGCAGTGCGGCACATGGCTTGATCAGGCCAAAACCAAGTTTCAATCCATGGCTAATCCCGCCAGCACTGCCGGAGTTGCCGCCGATATTTATCATTGCCTTGGTCAACTCGAAGACGGCCTAGAGGAAATCGAGCGCTTCACCTACAGCTACGAAACCTCCTACCTGCACACTGGACAAGAACTCTTTCGCATGGCCCACCACCAACGCCAAGAGGCCAAGGAGCGAGTCAAACGGCTGGGATAGGTCAATTGGCAACTAAAATCTCAATCGCTACGAGACAAGCCCTGGCTATTACAGTTTCTGCCACACCGCACTACAGTGCTCAACCTTGCGCTAAATTGGTACCACAAGTACAGTGGAATGATAACCGTCCGCAAAATCTGGGCCAATAGCAGATTCGATTTGGGCTTCTCTGTAAGAAGAAAATAGAGTAATGATAAGAATGACCACTAGCTTGTGCATCACCATTTATAGCGGATTTCATCGGGTGAATTACATTGCGATGATCCCCTCTGCCCCCCTTATTAAGGGGGTGAAGAGTGAACCTTAAACGTAACTGTTCAGGGGGTGATGAAAGAGTCGGGGTTTCAATTGCAGCTCTTCAGGTAAGCTGATGCTATGAGTGTTGACGACCCCTCTGAGCTTGAGATTGGTGGCATCCGGCTTCCTGGAGGGGCC
>QLAH01000635.1_pt1 | contig 14953 bp, 15 predicted proteins | sample 4693081 | NCBI WGS metagenome assembly QLAH01 (sample SAMN09425401, study PRJNA476045) | Lake water metagenome, whole genome shotgun sequencing project.
GGCCCCTTGATGAGGTGTACCCGATGGTTTATCTCGACGCCCTCTACGTCAACATCAAAGTGTCCGGGCGCGTCAGCAAACGAGCCGTCTACGTCGTCCTGGGGGTGACGGTGGAGGGCAATAAAACCCTCCTCGGGCTCTGGATTGGCGAGGCGGAAGCGGAGGGGTCGAAGTTCTGGCTCAAGGTGCTCACCGACCTCAAAAACCGGGGGGTAAAGGACATCCTGATTGGGGAGTGTTCAGATTTTTGTGTAAGCCTTGATTGTCAGAGGTTGAAGCGTTCTGGAAATAGGATAGCAAAATGTGACAATGCGGCTTTCCAGTTTTGGATGGGTCTTGTCCATCGCTTGGCAATGTTGTTCATGGCGAGATACATGAGTTTGAAAACGGACTCTTCGTCGGGGAAGACGGCTTTGGTCTTGATGACCTTACGCAGGGAGCGGTTGAGGGACTCAATGGCATTGGTGGTGTAGATGGCTTTACGGATATCCATGGGGTAGTCAAACAGGGGGATGATATTGTCCCAGTGGCGCAGCCAAATCTGACTAATGGCTGGGTACTGCTCATCCCATTTGGCGGCGAAGGTTTCCAGGGCGACTTCCGCCTCCGCTAGCGTTGCCGCTTGGTAGATGGGCTTGAGGTCAGCGACGACCGCCTTGCTGTCTTTCCAGGGCACATAGCGCAGGCAATTACGAATCAGATGGACGATGCACAATTGCACCTGGGTGTCGGGATAGACCGCTTCAATGGCCTGAGGAAAACCCGTGAGCCCGTCCACGCAGGCAATTAGGATGTCCTTTACCCCCCGGTTTTTGAGGTCGGTGAGCACCTTCAGCCAGAACTTGGCCCCCTCTGCGTCCGCCTCGCCAATCCAGAGCCCGAGCAGCGTTTTGTTGCCCTCCACCGTCCCCCCCAGGACGACGTAGACCGCCCGCTTGCTGACGCGCCCGGACACCTTGATGTTGACGTAAAGGGCGTCGAGATAGACCATCGGGTACACCTCATCGAGGGGCCGACACTGCCACGCTTTGACGTCCTCACTGACCGCATCGGTGACTTCACTAATGAGTGAAGCCGAGACCTTCGCCCCATAGCGTTCTTCCAACTGGGCGCTGATGTCTCGGGTGCTGCTGCCTCGGGCATACAGCGCCAGAATCTTCTCATCGAGCCCCGACAGGCGACGCTGATGCTTCGGCACCAAGATGGGCTCGAAGTCACCATGGCGGTCACGGGGGATCGACAGGTCTAAATCCCCCTGGGTGGATTGCACCGTCTTTTTCGAGTAGCCGTTGCGGCTGTTGCGACGCCCTGATGCCATCTCAGGGGGCAACTCATCGTGAGCCAGATGGTGGTTGAGTTCTCCCGCTAGCGCGCGCTCCACCAGGCGTTGGCTCAGTTGTTTGAGCAGCCCAGCCTCCCCCAGGATGTCCTCTGGCCCCTGGCAGTCGGCCAACAGGTCGTCCAGCATGGCGTCAATGCGGTTCGGTTCTTTCTTCTTGCGTACCATGATGCGGTCTCCTCAAGTATCGGGATTCTAGACCGCTTACACAAAATTCTGATCAGTCTCCTTCTTAAGAAGGATCCAATTCGTTATGGCTGGGCCAACGCCTATCTCAAGTAAAAATTGGCTTAAATCCCCAGCCGAGAGCGGGTTTGTGCACCCACTACGCCTACCTAATCCCTGCATGCACAGAAACCTTGCTCACCCCTCGGCTGTGGTAACGTCTAGGCATTGAGGTTTTGAGGTCGCCTGTGTTTGCCGTTGCCCTAAAAGCTGGCCCTACGCCCACCTATGTACTGTCTGATTTAGATGCGTCCTCCCGGTTGGAGCTAGTGCCCCACCGGGGAGGACTTGTCACCCGCTGGCAGGTGAAAGGACAGGACATTCTCTATTTTGATGAGGCCCGCTTTGCCGATCCTACGCTGTCGGTGCGGGGGGGCATTCCTATTCTGTTTCCCATCTGTGGCAACCTGCCCCACAACCAGTATGCAATTGAGGGGCAGACTTACACCCTCAAGCAGCACGGATTTGCCCGTGACTTGCCCTGGCAAGCCACCGAACAGGCCACCGCCGAAGCCGCTAGCCTTACCCTAGCGCTAACCAGTTCGGACGCCACCCTGGCCCAGTATCCCTTTGCCTTTAAGCTATCTTTCACCTTTGTGCTGTGTGGCCATCGGCTAGAGATTCAGCAGCAGTTCACCAACCTCTCCGACCGGGCCATGCCCTTCTCGACCGGGCTGCATCCCTATTTTGGGGTGAGCGACAAGCACCAACTGGCGTTTGAAATTCCCGCCACCGCCTTCCAAAATCATCTCACGGGCCAGGTAGAACCCTTTGGGGGATCCTTTGACTTCAGCCAACCAGAAATTGACCTAGCCTTTCAAAACCTGACGGCCACCGCCGCCATCGTGACCGACCATGACCTGCGGCGACGGCTCACCCTGTCTTGGAGTGAAGCTTATACCCGTCTCGTCTTTTGGACGGTACAGGGGAAGGACTACTATTGCCTAGAACCCTGGACTGGCCCCCGCAACGCCATGAACAGCGGCGACCTACTACTAATTGCCCCTCAGCAAACCCTGGAAACCTCTGTGGCCATGACCATCGACTTGCTGTAGATGCAGAGGGGCCAACCTACGCCATTGCCCATTGCCGTCAAGACAACGCAACCTAATCTATACAGGCGGCAACTCGATGGGGCTAGGGTTAGCCCCATCGGCTGGGCTGACGGTGCCCTCTAAACCGCAGCGGGCTACTGGAGATACCCCAAGTCCGTCAGTTTTGCCATAACCTTAGCCACGCTGTCTTCTACGGTTTCTTGGTCGGTGTGGCAATGTACCTCGGGGTTGAGAGGGGCTTCGTAGGGGTCGTCAATACCTGTGAACTGCTTGATTTCCCCAGCCCTGGCCCGTTTGTATAGCCCTTTCACGTCCCGCCCTTCGCAGACTTCGAGGGGGGCATCGACGTAAACTTCCACAAAGTCGTCAATGCGTTCGCGCACCTCGTCACGAATTTCGCGGTAAGGAGAAATGGCCGATACCAAGACAATCACGCCGTTGCGAGTCAGCAGATGAGCAACAAACCCAATGCGACGAATGTTTTCATCTCGGTCTTCACGGCTAAAGCCCAGCCCCTTGGTTAGGTTGGTGCGAACAATGTCGCCGTCCAAAATTTCTAGGCCATAGCCCTGCCGTCTGAGTTCAGCCTCTAGGGCATGGGCGATGGTAGATTTTCCCGATCCGCTCAAGCCCGTAAACCAAATCGTGACACCACGCTGCTTCATTGCGATTGATCCTAACGAGTCGTCCTACTGCTGCGGCCCTCTGTCTATTACAGACGGGTTTTCCTAGACTATCGCTAAACGGTCACACCTCAAAATGTCGAGACCTCACACTCAGCAATTCTCAATTTGGGCCACTACCCTTTAGCCTGAGCCTAGCAATTCTCAATGGGGGTGGCCGCCGTTTCGCCTGAGCTTGTCGTTCGCAGATTGTCCCCAGGGGAACAGGCTATCACCCAGCACCGTAGAGATAAAAACAAGCTTCGACGGTTCGACAAACTTATAACTCAGCCTGACCAACATCACGTTTGCTGAAAAATCATCATGGGAATTACTGCATGGCCAACTATGGATCGAAGACTGCCATTTTGGCTATTGCACCCATTGCAGATACCCCCAAAATAGGCTTGGTTTCAGTGCGGATTAATGCGTTTTTGCCCCCGCCGACTACCAAATAAATGGGCGTATACATAGGTGAGTTCGCCCCCCAGAAAAAAGATTTGGCTGGTCAGGTAAATCCAGAGCATGAGCACCATAAAGCTGCTAACCACCCCATAGGACTGAAAACGGCTGCCTAGGCTAATCACGCTGTTGGTAATGAGTTGCTGCAAAATCGACCATAACGTGGCGGTAAATAAAGCTCCTAGCCATAAATCGCCCCAGGCAACATAGGTGCGTGGCAGGATTTTATAAAGCAAGCCAACGACCAAAATGAGAATGATAAACGACACCCCCAGTTGGAAGGATGGTAAAAGCTGTACCCAGTCGATGGTTTCGATGGGTAGCATAGTGCTGAATCGTTCTAGCAGACGTATCAGGGTATCAATGGCAATGTTTGACAACAGAGAAACAAAGACTAATCCAGCCGACCCAATCACTAATAAAAAGGCTAAGAATCGTCGCCACAAAAAGGTTAGCGCCACCCCCGGCACCCACTTCACCGAGCGATGGTGCTGATCGACACGCCAAATTTTGTCGAAGGATCGGCTAAGGGCACCAAAAAAACCGCTGGCGGTAAAGAGTAAAACGCCGAAACCGATTAAACTGGCACGGGTACTGCCTGTGTGAAATTGCAGCAGCGTCGTTTGTACGATGGGGAACGCATCGGGAGGCAGGGCTTCCTGGGCAAAATTCAACACTGTATTAAAGGCGGCGGTGCTAGGGCCAATTAAAAAGCCCACAACACTCAGCACCACCAAAATCATCGGGAACAGCGAAAAAACGCCGTAATAGGACAGAGCCGCCCCCATTTCTAGGCAGTCGTCTTGCTGCCACTTCAGCAGGGTGCGGCCAACTAGCTTGACCCAGGGCGATTGCCCCACTCGATACTTAATAAAATCGAGCATATTGCTGCGATAAATCCAATCTTGGGTCAGTGCCCAAGCCCGACGCCAATGCCCAAGGTATGTGAGTTGCCTTTTCATTCTACCGACTCGGTCATTTCGTAAGGGGGTGCACCGTCGGTAACTACATTGGCATAAAAGCTCAGGAATGGAGCATCCGGCATTGTGAATTGTTGATGTTTTCGCCCTTAGGGCTCGGCTGGAGTAGCGGGACGGGTCAAAACCTGGGATGGGGGGCTATCGGCATAGTAGGGCTGAAGCCACTCTAAGTTCAGCTCATAGAGGTGGTCTACGGCCCAATCGGCCCGACGGTGAATCATGTGGTAGGGAAAGGCGTGGGCCACCCCCACAACGGGAACGCCCGCCCGCCGAGCCGCCTCAATGCCCGCAAAGGAGTCTTCTACGGCCAGACATTCCTTGGCCGTGAGTTCTAGGTCTGGGTACTGCTGGTTGAGGCGCTGAATGGCGAGGAGGTAGCCATCTGGGGCAGGTTTGCTGGTGGCCACAGACAAATCGTCGCCCGATACAATCGTTTGGACGTAGGGGGCAATCCCAGCCAAGGACAGCACTGCTTCAATTTCGCTGCGTCGTGCCCCCGAGACCACCGCTAGCCTTAAGTGGGCCGCCCGTATTTGGTAAATGACATCCTCCAGACCGGGGTAGATGGGCAATTTCCCCTGGGTGGCTAGGGTTTCACGGTAGCGGTCGGCTTTGCGGTCGAGGAGCTTATTCAGTTGGGCCTCCGTCACCACTCGCCCCTGACGTTGCCACAGGTCGGTGATACAAGCTCGATCGGTGCGGCCTAGGCACACCTGTTGATAGTCTTCTAGGCTGGGGCGCAGGTTTTCCTCTAGCAGTAGGTCTTGGATCAGGGTTCGGTGTAGCGGTTCATCGTTGATGATGACCCCGTTAAAATCTAGCAGCACCGCCCGTAAAGCCATCCTGTTACCCTACTTTTTCCCAATGCTTTTAAGAGACCGACATTTTAGCGAACTTTCTTTAGCTTAGCCCGATTTCGGGGATGCCCTGGGCCAGTGGTCTAGCTAGGGCAACCCGTTTAGGCCAGGGGGTCGCCTTCCGTCGGTCGGTGGCGCTTGAGGACGACCATAGATGTCCCCACCACAGGGTTACGGGCTACGACCACCCCCTCCGCATCCCGCAGTTGCAGCTTATCAAAGGCTAGCCCCTGGGCTTGGGTGTAAATATCCTGGGCAATCCTATCCTGGGATGCAGCCCCCAAGCCATACCAGGCGTTGCTGACGTTCACGGACAACACCTGCTGAGGCAAGTTCACCTCCACCGACTGAATCAACCCTACAGCATAGGAACGGCTAATGGTGCTCACCCGCGCTTGAATATCAGCAATCAAGCTTTGTTCTGGAGACGGCTCTAGGGATTCCGCTGGGGCTGCCACGGTGCTGTCGGGGGCTACGTCGTCACCATTATCCGTCAGGCGTATCCGCGCTCCCCTTTCGCCATCTTGGGGCTGGGTTGGAGCCGCCTGTCCCGGTGCCTCAAGTGCCACCTTGGCAGGTGCAGTCTGTTTACCCAAGGGATTCCAGATCACCAGCCACAAAATCAAGACTCCTAGGGCAATGGCCGTCATCAGTTCATCGCTGAGGGTGCGCTGCCATTGGATCGGCAACCAAGACCTCACCTGGCGCAGTACCCTACGCCACAGGGCGGCCCCATCCGCCAGCACCAGCATGAGTTGATCAAGAATGCCCAGTTGCTTGGGCTGGTAGGGAACTGCGCTGGGTTCCCAGTCGTCGTAGGGAAGATCTGTACGACCGGGTTTTTCCGCTTCCCGGTGCAGCCCAGAGCCAGCCATTGCCCCCTCGTTGAAGGTGGGAGAATCTGGCTCTGCCTCATCCAACTCTGTCCATACTTCCACCGCTGGAGATGAAGGCGCTTCTGGCGTTGCTTGCTCGTCTGGAGCGAATGGTTCAGTCGTTGATTCCGTTGGCACGGCCAAATCCGGTGTCGATAATTCCACCGCCGCCCCGTCGAGGAGTGACGCATCCTGGGACACATCTGGCAAGGTATCGGCCATGTCTCCATCCGTTGTCAGACCTGCCTCGTCCGATGAAGCCGCTGGTGGCATCACAGATCCGGCATCGGGAACGGATGGACTATCTTGGGAAAAATCAGAATCGTGGGAATCGTGGGAATTCATAGGGCCACTCGCCTACCAAATCTTCGTTCGCCTTTGCTCACCATAAACCAGATTGCCCGTCATCATCGTTGCTATTGATGCCGTTCTACCCCACCTAGCCACCCTCTTCAACCTCAGTCCGGGTTAGACATCGTGACCAGACCCCTTGGTAGACCTCACCCCCAGCCCCTCTCCCCAAGGGAGAGGGGAGCTAGAAAGGCTCAAAGTCCCTCTCCCCAAGGGAGAGGGATTTAGGGTGAGGGCCAAGCTTAGGGCAGTAAAGAGAGTTTGTGATCTACCTAACCTCAGTGCGGGTTAGACATCGTGACCAGATCCCCTGGTAGACCACCCTGCGGGAAGCAAGCTACACCCCCAGCCCCTCTCCCACGAGGAGAGGGGAGCTAGAAAGGCTCAAAGTCCCTCTCCCTTGGGGAGAGGGATTTAGGGTGAGGTCTAAAGCGCAAGCTCGAAGCAGGTTTCTCAAGATTGCAGCGGCTGGCTTATCCCGAACTCAGGGTACCTAGGGAGGCAGGGGCAAGCCGCCAGATGTTGCGAGTTTGCAAGGTCTGATGAGGATGGCCGCCGTTACCAGCACCGCCATCACCCTACCCAACCTAGCCTGAACGGCGGCTTGCCTCCTTGCAGTGGGCCTAATCTCCCCAAGCCGGAAGGCCATCGATGCTGAGGCGATTTTTTTGCTGGCGGTATTCCTCCAGGGCAGCGGCCCCTTTCTTTTCGGCCCAGGGGTCTAGCAGGTTGCGATCTCCTTGATAGGCCATCAACGGCACCCCATAGCCACAGGAGCTACTTACCCGCGTAACCGTGATGCGCACGATGGAACGGGTGCCTAGGCTGGGGGAAAAGTGACGGGCCAGATTCCTAAATTCAGCCTCTTGAGCCGTGAAAACCTGCCCCTGCCCATGGAGTCGCACAATTTGAGGCGGCCCCTCAAAGGCGCAGAACATCACCACAATGCGGCCATTCTCGCGCAGGTGGGCGAGGGTTTCGGCTCCGCTGCCCGTGAGGTCTTGGTAAGCGACGGTGTGGGCATCCACAATCGCCGCCTTTTGGGGAACAGTTGACATGGCCCTCGGCGGCTAGGGGTGCCGTGGACACAAAGAAAAGCCGCTGGTGGCCGATCCACTGACCCAGGGCTGGGGTAATTTCTGGGTATTGCTGACCCATGGCTTGGGGTGAGAACGCAACTACTGGGCAGCGGAACCGCTGGACATCGAGGCATCCGTCGATGGCGGCAGATCGGTAACAGTCTCCTGAACGGCATCCTTCACCGTTGCTGGGGGCACCTCAGCCTTGCTGGCATCGCTGACTATCCCCACCTGGGGAATTTTAGGGGCCAACTGTTCCCGGTAGTCTAGCCCTAGCACGTCACTATAGAGCTTGATGTATTCCACCGCCGACTTATCCCAGCTAAAGTCTTGGCTCATCGCCCGCTGTTGCAGTTCGCGCCAAGCATCCTTGTAGCGATACCCTTCCCAAGCCCGAATCAGGCAGGTGAACAGGTCGAGGGGTTCGTAGCGGTCGAAGCAGTAGCCCGTTCCGGCGTGGTTGGTGGGGTCGTGGTGCTGGACGGTATCCACCAAGCCACCCGTGCGTCGCACGATGGGAATACAGCCATAGCGCATGGCGATCATCTGGCTAATGCCGCAGGGCTCAAAGCGCGAGGGCATCAAGAAGGCATCCGACCCGGCGTAGATGCGGCGACCGATTCCTTCGCTGTAGAGCAGGTAGGTGGCCATGCGACCCCGGTAGCGGCTGGCCATTTGCCAGAGCTGGGTTTCGTAGTAGCGATCCCCGGTGCCCAGCACGATGATTTGGGAATCCGTATAAGAAAGGAACCGATCTAAAATTTGCAGGATTAGATCTATCCCCTTTTGTTCCACAAGGCGACCCACTAGACCAATCAAGAACGCCTGGGAGTTCACCTCTAGGCCCAGTTCCTCCTGGATGGTGATTTTGTTGATGCGCCGTTGATCGAGGGTGTCGGTGGTGAAGGGTTTGGCAATGTAGCGGTCGGTGGCGGGGTTGAAGGATTCCGTATCAATGCCGTTGAGCATGCCGCTGAGTTTGCCCTTTTCGTAGGACAGCAGCCCATCGAGCTGTTCGCCGTATTCGGGGGTTTGGATTTGGTAGGCATAGGTGGGCGACACGGTGTTCACCCTGTTGGCAAACTGGATCGCCGCCGCCATGGTGTTGTGGCTTTGCATGTACCAGGGGCACCAGGTCATTTTCTCAAGCTGCCAGCGCCAGGGGCCTTGGTAGGCGAGGTTGTGGATGGTGAAGACGGTCTGGATATGGGGGGTTTCGTGCATCCACACCGGAATCATGCCCGTGTGCCAGTCGTGGCAGTGGATGATGTCGGGGCTCCAGTAGTTCCAGGCAAATTCGGCGGCCCCGTTAGAAAAGAAGGTGAACCGCCAAAATTCGTCATCCCCAAAGTAAACCCGGCGAGGATCAAAGGCAGGGTGGCCAAACAGGTAGAGGGGAACGTCTGAATCGGGGAAGGTGGTTTCGTAGACCTCGAAGTCGTTGAACATGGCGGTGCCTTTCCAGATAGACTTCTTGGGAATGTCTACCTTGTCGGGCATGAAGCCGTAGTAGGGCATGAAGATTCGCACATCGTGCCCCATCTTGCGGAGCACCTTGGGGAGGGAACCCACCACATCCCCCATGCCGCCAACCTTCGCTAGGGGCGCTGCCTCCGCTGCCACAAAGAGAATTTTCATATCGCCCCACTCTTGCCGAGAACACTGCACAAATCCTAGGTTCCAGTCTACGGGGGTGTGGCCGTTATGCCTAGACTGTGGGGCTGATTTCCGTGCGGGAGCGGCTATTTCGATCCAAGACCGAATCCTAAAGAAATGACTAGTAATTAAGAGTCATCGCGCTTTGGCCCCCGCTATGACTGCCCTCACCCTGGATCTGCGCCCCATCCTTCGCCTCAGCCAGGAACAATTCGAGCAAATCGCCCTAGCCAACCCCGACGGCCTTGCCCCCTAGCAGGCCAAACTGCGGGAATACCAGGCCAACGGCTGCCACCTGGGCTGGCTGATCAACATGCAAGATTGCCAGGTGAAAGTGTATCGGGCCGATCAGCCGCCGGAGGTGCTGGATGCGCCAACAACGCTGTTGGGAGAGATCTACTTACCAGGCTTGACTGTGGATACTACGGAGATTTGGTAGCGATTGCGGTGTTGGTTCGAGAATATAACTGAGAAAATGGAACATTAGCAACGACTTTGAATCGTTGTCTAGGGGGATAATCTGGAAATATCCTCAAATATCCTCGCCAAGTTCTTAGCGTTTTGTTAAAAATCTATCTCGGAAACACTGAGCCTGAAAGCCCGAGTTCCCCGCAGCGACCTTCCCCTGGTGCTGTCAGGGCTAGGGAATTTTTCCCAGAAATAGGGGAACCCTGACGATAAGCCAGTGCCATAACCGCTGCACTACAAACACCTGTTCTTCCTAGGATGCTTGTATGACTTCAGTCTTTACCTCAAATCAGGATGCTCTCCACTCGACCCCGATCATCGATACCGGAATGACCCCATCATCTAGCGTGATTGTCGTACCGCCCACCCTCACCGTGGTGGAAGCTGTGGAATTTGAACGGCAGGTTAGGGATTGCTGTCAACAGCAGCCCCCCCCTCAGATCATCGTGATTGACCTAAGCGACACCACTTTTATGGACAGCAGCGGTTTGGGGGCGCTGGTGATTTCCTACCGGGCCTGTCAGCAGCGGCAGATTGCCCTAGTGTTACGGGGTGTAAGAGAACAGGTACACATGGTGCTTGCCATGACGGACTTGGAAACCCTCTTTACCTTCGAGCCAGGGCCAGAACAAGCCGAGTTAGACTCGCCGCTTGAGATTTCCCGATCTGCCATTACGACTCACCCCTCCGTACATTCACGGGGTAAGCGAATGATAGACATTTTGGGAGCGCTAGTAGGGCTAGCCATCACAGCGGCGTTGGCCGTTCCCATTGTGATTGCCATCAAACTAGAGGATGGTGGCCCAGTGCTCTTTAAACAGGTGCGCTGTTCTTGGCTGGGTAAACGGTTTTACATTTGGAAGTTTCGCTCTATGGTGACCGATGCCGAAGCCCTCAAGGCTAAGGTCAAAAACGAAGTGGAAGGGCCGCTATTCAAAAACCAGAACGATCCTCGCATCACCAAGGTTGGTCGGCTTCTACGGCGCACCAGCCTAGACGAACTGCCCCAATTTTGGAACGTGCTGATGGGGGATATGAGCCTGGTGGGCACCCGTCCCCCCACGCCAGACGAAATCGATCAGTACAACGTACCAGAATGGCAGCGGTTGGATGTAAAACCGGGGATGACCGGAGAATGGCAGGTGAACGGACGGTCGAGCGTCAAGAAATTTGAAGATGTGATCCGCATGGATTTGGAATACCAGAAAAACTGGAGTTTGATGTACGACGTGAAGCTGATCCTCAAAACGGTTTTGGTGCTGCTTTCTAAGAACACTGGGGTGGCCTAAGCTAACCACCCAGCCCACGATACCGGAAGCGATACAGTAGGGAGACCATCTGACGGATAGGGGAGTGAAAACATGGCGATACCATTACTAGCCTGGGGCTTAGCGGGGCTTGTGGGGCTGGGCAGCGTCATCCTTTACCTAGCGGCTTTTTTCTTCCCAGAAGTCCATCGTCGCCACGACTTCTTTTGGAGCGGTGTGGGCTGTTTCTATGCCCTCATTCTGTGGCTGGATGCGGGGCAGGTCAGTCCAACGGAACTCGTGGGGCATGTCGCCAGCATTAGCCTAATGGGTTGGTTGGGCTGGCAAACCCTCACCCTGCGCCGCAAACGCACCCCCCTAGCCCAGCAAACGCCCTACACCGCCGATTCTTGGCCTACCTTTCGTCGAGAAATGACTGTCCTAGCCCTGGATGTCCTGCGCCAAACTCCCCTGCGCCGCTGGCTACCCATCCCCAGCCCAGCCCCAGCCTCCGGATCGACGATCCGCATGTCGGCTCTCAAGGAGGTGGGCTATGAGTTTGTCGATCCGGTGGAAGGGCCAGAGTCACCCCCAACCGTTAAGCTGCTGGGAGGCCCAGAGAAAACGATGGTATCCGCGCCCACTTCCCCCCCACTTTCATCCAGCACACCTCCCTATAGTCCTCGTTCAGCCGCCCCAAAACCCCAGACCCTGAACAAAGGAATGACCTTGGGCCAGCGAGTTCAGGGCTTGGCTACCTGGGTGCAGGATGTGGTGCAGGCCAAAAACGCCCCCCAGCCTAAAAAGCCTGTGATTGAAATCCCTCCCCGTCCATCTTCCTTGGCAAAACGATCCGCTGGCTCGGCGGCCTCAACCCCGACTGTTCCACCCCCCTCAGCCCCTCCGACCCAGCCCACCGAAGCCGCTGAACAATCCCCCTCAGCCACCGTTCAGCCGCCCACCAGCGCAGCCTCCTCGCCCAGCCCTTCTCCAGAGGCTAGCAACTGGGACGATGACGATGGGGACTGGATTTAGAGACGATTTTCCAGAATTAACTGAAACCGACATTAGGGTCTGCTTAGAGTTTGCCGCTGACCGTGAACATCGTCCCGTGGCGTCGGTGAATGCAGCTTTCCCCGGTGGGTGGTGCCGTTCTTGGCGATATCGTAAGACCCACAGGTGGGACTGGCCATCGCAATGGCCATGAACTCGTCTCCCTCGCCATCGCGATGGTGTAGCCTGATTTTCCTTTTAACGCGCCAAACGAATACCGCTAAATTGCCAGCGGGCATTGGGTGGGAAAAAGTTGCGATAGCTGGGCCGAATGTGGCCAGGAGGCGTAACGCAGGAACCACCGCGCAGCACCATTTGGTTGCACATAAATTTGCCGTTATACTCTCCCACGGCTCCGGGGGCGGTGCGAAAGCCGGGGTAGGGCAGGTAGGCGCTTTGGGTCCATTCCCAGGTGTCGCCATAGAGTTGGTGCAGGGGGCCATCGCCCTGGGCGGGCTGGGGGTGCAGGGCATCGCCCATCAGCAAGTTACCCTGGATGGGAACGGTGGCGGCGGCGACTTCCCATTCGGTCTCGGTGGGCAAGCGGTAGCCTCGCCATTGGGCATAGGCGTCGGCCTCGAAGTAGCTGATGTGGGTAACGGGTTCGTTTAGGTTGAGGGGACGCAGGCCGCCAAGGGTGATCACCCACCAGTCTTGGCCTTGCTGCTGCCAGTAGAGGGGCGCTTGCCAGCCTTCTCGCTGCACTGTGGCCCAGCTTTCGGAGAGCCAGTGTGCAGCGGTGCGATAGCCCCCATCGGCGATAAATTCTAGGTATTCGCCGTTGGTGACAGGACGGTTCGCCAGGGCAAAATCATTCAGATAAACCCGGTGGCAGGGGCCTTCGTTATCAAAAGAAAACTGGTCGAAGGCGGCACCAGAGACTTGGTAGCCAATGTCGTACAGTCCGCCTGCAAAGTCCACAAAATCTAACGCCGGAGCCGTTCGGTCAGACTGTACCAAGTCCTCTCGGTAGGCGGGATAGAGGGGATTCACCGCCAGGTTGTACTTCAGGTCGGTGAGGATCAATTCCTGGTGCTGTTGTTCGTGGTGCAGGCCGAGGGTAATCAGGGCGGCGATCTCCGGTTTTTGGCCCCGCTGCTGAATCAGGCGGTTCATGGCCTCATCCACGTAGGCGCGATATTGGTAAATATCGGCCACCGTGGGGCGAGAAATGAGCCCCCGCTGGGGTCGGGGATGGCGGCTACCCACCGCTTCGTAGTAGGAGTTGAATAGGTAGCCATAGCCGGGATGAAAGACAGTGTAGTCTGCCAGCGAGGGCACCAGCAAAAAGGTTTCAAAGAACCAGGTGGTGTGGGCCAGGTGCCACTTGGGGGGGCTAACATCGGCCATACTCTGCACCCCATAGTCTTCAATCACCAAGGGCTGACAGAGGGTTTCGCTGAGTTGACGCACGGCAGCATAGGCGTCTCCCAGGTTTGGCCCTGGGGTTTGGCTTAAACAAGGGGTCTCGGTGGCAGACAAAATCATGGCGCTAGGGGATGGGTGGGTCGGCTGAGCTACCCTATTGTAAAGGGGTGGCTCAGCCCAAGATCAACGGGATTTAGTAGTAGCGTGGGCACCGCCACACAGTTAGATGATGGGCAGTGCCGCCTACCCTACGGTTCTCTGGGGAAAGCCTTTGAGCCCGTCGCAGCAAGCAATCAGGATGTCCTTGAGGCCCCGACTCTCCAGCCCGGGCAACGCTAGCCAGCTTGGCACCCCCATCACCAAAACCATTACCGCATCGCACCGCGCAGGATGGCATCGCTCAGGTCGGCATCGCGCAGGTCGGCAACGCGCAGGATGGCACCGCTCAGGTTGGCATCGCTCAGGTCGGCACCGCGCAGGTCGGCACGGATCAGGATGGCCCCACTCAGGTCGGCGTTGCTCAGGAATAGCGCTTGGCCCCGTCCAGGTTGGCACCGTCCAGGTTGGCACCGTCCAGGTTGGCCGCGATCAGGTCGGCATCGCTCAGGTCGGCAACGCGCAGGTTGGCGTTGTTCAGGTCGGCACCGTGCAGGTCGGCACCGCTCAGGCTGGCCCCACTCAGGTCGGCGTTGCTCAGGTAGGCGTAGCTCACGTTGGCTTTGTACAGGGTGGCATAGCTCAGGTTGGCACCGCTCAGGTTGGCATCGCTCAGGTTGGCACCGTTCAGGTCGGCACCGCTCAGGTCGGCACCGCTCAGGTCGGCACGGACCAGGTTGGCCCCACTCAGGTAGGCACTGCGCAGGTTGGCCCCGCTCACGTTGGCTTTGTTCAGGTCAGCCCCGCTCAGGTCAGCCCCGCTCAGGTTGGCGTTGTTCAGGTCAGCCCCGCTCAGGTCAGCCCAGCTCAAGTTGGCTTCGCTCAGGTTGGCTTCGCTCAGGTTGGCATCGCTCAGGTTGGCATCGCTCAGGTCAACTTCCGCCCCTGGATTGGCTTCTCGCCATGCGTTCCACCCCTCAACGCCCGCTTTAAGTAGATCGAGTTGCGTTTGGTCTGCCATTATTATTCTCCTAGTGTCTCTGTTCAACGAAAAAAACTTACAAATTGGTTGATCTGTTAAAGCTCGTCTCAAAAACGTCATGCTGGATGTAGCAAAGCATCTGCCACACACGAGATTTTTCGGCGCCGACGAGCCTCCGAATGAGATGCTCAGGTATTT
>QLAH01000636.1_pt1 | contig 14941 bp, 14 predicted proteins | sample 4693081 | NCBI WGS metagenome assembly QLAH01 (sample SAMN09425401, study PRJNA476045) | Lake water metagenome, whole genome shotgun sequencing project.
AAGTAGAAGGTTCAGCGGTAATGGCCTTAACAGCTGCAATTAAAGGAGGAATTACTTTTGATAAAGGAGCAACTGTTCAATCTAATTTCCATAATAATCCATTGGTTCGAATCAACGAAATGCCAAAAGTGGAAGTACATATTTTAGCCAATGGGGGGAGCAGAATTAAAGGAGTAGGAGAGCCAGGACTACCTCCATTCGCACCTGCTTTGTGCAATGCTATTTTTGCTGCAACGGGTAAGAGAATTAGAAGACTACCTTTTGATATCAATAAAATTGCATAAGCATGAAAAGATGGGCGATCATCAGCGTGTTATTGGTATTCGTATTTAGTGCAGTTGCGTTTATGCAACCAGTAAGTATGGCTAAGAGCATTGCTAATGGAAAGAATGTATATGCCAATAATTGCATGAATTGTCATATGGAAGATGGGAAGGGACTGGAAGGCGCATTTCCTCCAATTGCAAAGTCTGACTTTTTAAAACGTCCACCCAAAGATTTAATCAATGTTATTTTAAAAGGCCAATCTGGAGAATTAAAAGTGAATGGCGTGGTATACAATGGGGTAATGCCTGCACAAGATTACTTATCAGATGAAGAAATTGCAGACGTACTGAATTATATCAATAATAGTTGGGGTAATAAAAACCTAAAACCAATACTTCCTTCACAAGTAAAACAACTTAGACCTTAAGTTTTTAGATGAAAGAGTTAGGCGATATTGTTCATGCATATGCCAAGGCAATTCAGTTAGGGCTTAAAATGGCACTGGCTACAGTAGTAAATGTAGAAGGCTCTTCTTACCGAAGGCCTGGTGCTAGAATGTTGGTTACAGAAGATGGGCAGTTTACAGGAGCAATCAGTGGAGGCTGTTTAGAAGGTGATGCTCTTAGAAAAGCAGCATTAGCAATTACGCAAGGAAAAAAGAAGCTAGTAACATATGATACTACCGATGAAGACGATGCTAAATTAGGGGTGCAATTGGGCTGCAATGGCATTGTGAAAATTCTTTTTGAACCAATTGAAGCAAACAATTCTATCATAGAATCATTTAATCAAATAAGTACTTCTCGCGAACCATCGCTGTTGATTACAGGATATCAGAATAATCAACAAAATCATTGGGGAACTTTAGTACCTAATGCAATTCCAGTAAAATATAAAGTTGCATTGGAATCTGTTTTTGATAGCGTTCTTCAACTTAAAAAATCAGAACATATTGTCATTGAAACGGATGATGGTAGTCAAGAATTATTTATTGAGTATGCGGCACCACCAATCTCTTTGATTATTGTAGGTGCAGGAAATGATACTATGCCTTTAGAAAGTATGGCAAGATTAATTGGGTGGAGTACAACTGTAGTGGATGGAAGACCTACCCATGCAAATACAGTCCGTTTTGTCCAAGCCAATAAGATTATTGTAGGAAAACCTGAAACGGTGATTGATCAATTATCTTATGACAATAGAACAGCCATTGTATTAATGACGCATAATTACAATTATGATTTGGCCATGTTAGGGTGCTTAGTAAATGCCGGAATACCTTATATTGGTTTATTAGGGCCTGCTGCTAAGCGAGATCGTTTATTAAATGATTTAGCAGAAAAGGGGGTTCATTTTGATGATGCTCAATTAAGCAATATCTATGGACCAACTGGTTTAGATATTGGTGCAGAAACTGCAGCAGAAATCGCATTGTCGGTTTGCTCAGAAATTATGGCGGTAGTTGAAGGAAAACAACCACAACACTTGAAGTTGAAAAATACACCCATACATGCATCAATATGAAATGGGGAGTAATGATATTGGCTGCAGGAGAAGCAACAAGAATGGGCAATGCCAAAATGCTTTTACCCTTTAAACATACCACCCTATTAGGGCATTTAATAGAAGAACTCATTCCCCTCAATCCCAATATCATTCAGTTGGTTACGGGTCATTATCATGATTTAATTGTTCAATCAATTAAATCCGACAAGATTCAGGTCATTCGAAATACAGGATATAAGGCGGGTATGAGTAGCTCAATCCAAGTGGGGCTTACCGCAATGCTAAATACCTGTCCGGAAATGGAGTTTTTGGTAATTGTAGTGTCTGATCAACCCCTGTTAAGCAGTGCCGTTGTAATTAGTTTATTTAATAAACAGCAACAAACATCCAAAGGAATAGTAGCTTCTACATATAATGGTATTAATGGAACACCAGTATTGTTGAGTTCAGCGTATTTTACTCACTTGTACAATTTAACGGGTGATAAAGGTGCACGTGTTATATTGCAACAATTCCCAGCTGATGTTGCTGCCATCGACTTTGAAAGTGGAGAATTAGATATTGATACGGCGGAAGATTATGAGCGGTTTTGTAAAAAAATAAATGAAGAACATGTTGATTGATCATCACAATAGAGTGCACGATTATTTGCGAATTTCTTTAACGGATAATTGCAATTTGCGTTGCTTCTATTGTATGCCCGAAGAAGATTATGCGTTCATGCCCAATAAACAACTAATGCAACAAAATGAGATTGTTGCTTTGGCAACTTTATTTGTGCAACAGGGAGTCAAGAAAATTCGACTAACGGGTGGTGAGCCATTGGTAAGAAAAGATGCAGCGGCAATTATTAGAGCCTTGGGTGAGCTTGGCGTTGAGTTAACTATTACTACTAATGCTACTAGAATTCATTTATTTATGGATGAGTTAAAGCAAGCAGGCGTAAAATCTGTTAATATCAGTTTAGATACACTGCAACAGGATAAATTTCAATTACTAACCCGTCGAGATCAATTCGGTATAGTAAAAGAAAATATTGATTTGTTATTAGCAAATGATTTTAGGGTTAAAGTAAATATGGTAGTAGTAAAAGGGATGAATGACCATGAAATTGTTGACTTTATAGAATGGACAAAGCATATTCCTATTCAAATTCGGTTCATTGAATTTATGCCCTTTGATGGCAATAAATGGAATAGTGACAAGTTGGTAACCTTGCAAGAAATGCTATCATTAATTCAAACTCGATACACAATTGCTCCTACTCAAAATGAACCCAACGATACCAGCAAGCGCTATATAATTGAAGGACACAAGGGAAGTTTTGCTATTATAAGCACAATGAGTAATCCTTTTTGCAGCACCTGTAATCGAATTCGGCTAACTGCAGATGGTAAAATTAAAAATTGTTTGTTTTCTTCTTCTGAAACAGATTTATTAACACCCTTACGTGAAGGTGCTGATATACTCCCATTAATCAAACAATCAATTGCAAGTAAGCACAAAGAATTGGGTGGTCAATTTTCGAAAGACTTTGAAAAGATTGATACCAAAGAATTACATAATCGAAGCATGATTGCGATTGGAGGTTAATTTTATACTATGATAACGGTAAACGAAGCTAAACAATTGATAGGTTTTATGGTTAAGCGCCTTAGTCCAGTTTACGTGCCGTTAATTCATGCAAGTGGAATGGTTACAGCAGAAGCTGTATTTAGTCCTATTGCTATGCCTTTGTTTACACAATCTTCTATGGATGGATATGCCATTCAGTTGAATTACATTGATGCAATAATGCCTATTCAAGATGAATTGCCAGCAGGTACTTCAAAACAATTGGAATTAAAAGAAGGTCATTCCATTAAAGTATTTACAGGTGGACCAGTGCCACTTGGTGCAGATTGTGTTATTCAAAAGGAATGGGTAACCCAGGTTGATAATGCCATTCAAGTGATTCAAAAAACAGATGAAAAAGGATTGAATATTAGAGTACCTGGTTCATCTGTTCAACAAGATGATTTAGTAGTAGAAAAAGGAACTTGTTTACATCCTTACCAATTATCCATGATGGCAAGTTTAGGAATAAATGAAGTATTGGTTTATCCTGCGCCTGTCATTACATTAATCATTACAGGTAATGAATTAGTTAAACCAGGGCAGTCACTTCATTTTGGTCAAGTGTACGAATCTAATTCTATAGGACTTGCAGCTGCCTTAAAATCTGTTGGCGTCAACGATTTGAAAATTGTTTATGTTAGAGATTCCTTAGAAGCAACGGCAGCTGAAATAAAACATGCTTTGAATTGTTCGGATATGGTTTTACTAACAGGTGGAGTAAGTGTTGGCGATTATGATTATGTAGCCGAAGCATGTAAACAAGAAGGAGTACAAATAATATTTCATGGTGTAAAACAAAAACCTGGTAAGCCTTTGCTATTTGGGACACACCAAGAAAAATTGGTTTTTGGATTGCCAGGAAATCCAAGCTCAGTGTTGCATTGTTTTCATCAGTATGTAAAACCTGCGATAGCATGGATGACCGGGCAAGTATCAGCTGCTCCAATTAAAGCCAAGTTGATAGAAGGTTATCAGAAAAAACCAGGTTTGGTTTTTTTCTTAAAAGGATTTATTCAGGATGGTTGGGTGACTATTTTGCCGGCACAAGCTTCGTATCAAGTAGGCGCATTTTCAAAAGCCAATTGTTGGGTAGAATTGCCAGCGGAAGAGCCGTTTTTTTACAAGGAACAAGCCGTAAACATACATTTATTTTAAAGCTTGAGTAATGGAAGAAATAATTCTTTATGGACTTGCTTTTTTTATTATAGCATTTTTATATGCTGCTGTAGGTCATGGAGGTGCCAGTGGGTATTTAGCTTTAATGGCCATTTTTAATTTTAGTGCAACAGAGATTAAGCCTACTGCATTAATATTAAATCTAATGGTTTCATGTTTGGCATTTATTTCTTTTTACAGGGCAAAGCATTTTAAGTCTTCCATGCTTTGGCCATTAATTATTACGTCTATCCCTTTTGCGTATTTGGGGAGCATTGTTCCCGTTTCTGAAAGTTTTTATAAAAAATTATTGGCCTTGGTTTTGTTAATTGCAGTAGCTAGGATGCTATTTTTAAATAAATCTAGTACTACTCGGCCTGCACCTAAGTGGTATTGGTTAAGTATTGCTGGTGCATTAATCGGGCTGGTTTCGGGAATGATTGGAATGGGTGGCGGTATTTTGTTATCGCCATTGCTGCTTTTGATGGGATGGTCTACGCAACAACAAACTGCAGCATTGAGTGCAGTTTTTATATTTTTGAATTCGGCAGCAGGTATGGTAGGACAAGTTCAAAAGGGATTTAATTTAGATCAATCTATTTATATTATTATTTTGTTTGTTTTATCCGGTGGCTGGCTTGGGGCTTACGTTGGGTCTAAGAAACTGAAGGCAGATCAATTAAAATTCATTTTGGCAAGTGTATTAATAGTTGCTGCAACAAAATTATTTTTTGTAAACTAAAGCTATGGAAGTACAAGTAATTTTCTTTGGATCAATCACCGATATTACGCTTGATAACTCAGTTGTGATAGATGGTTGTCTTGATATAAATTCATTAGTACAAACACTAGTTGAACGTTATCCAGCATTGGCGAATAAAAAATATTTTGTAGCAGTGAATCAGAAAATGGTTCATGAAAATAGTAAACTTAAAATGGGAGACACTGTAGCATTAATGCCACCTTTCTCCGGAGGATAAAATGGATATGAACGATCGCTATAGTAGACAAATAATCCTTCCTGGTTTTGGAACTGCAGCACAAGAAAAGCTTGGGCAGGCTAAAGTATTGATAGTTGGTATGGGGGGATTGGGATGTCCAATATTGCAATACTTGGTTGGGGTAGGAGTAGGAACGATTGGTATAATGGACGCAGACAGGATCACTAAAAGCAATTTGCATCGTCAATTATTGTATGATGAAAAAGATCTTGGGCAGTTGAAAGTAGACATAGCAGCAAGTAAGGCCTACGCCCAAAATAGTTTAATTCAAGTTGATATTTATCCTTTTGAAATCAACAAGGAAAATGCAATCCAAATCATTGGCAAATATGATTTAATCTTAGATGCAACGGATAATTTTGCTGCTAAGTACCTGATTAATGATGTATGTGTATGGTTGAAGAAACCCATTGTATTTGGTGCAGTTTCTGGATATGAAGGACAAGTAACCGTCTTTAATTTGGCTTCAAAGGATGCTAATCCTATTCATTATCGCCATTTGTTTCCAGTACAACCAGCAGCTAATGAAATAGCTTCTTGTGAAGAAACAGGTGTTATAGGAGTATTGCCAGGTATCATAGGAACGATGCAAGCTGCTGAAGCAATTAAGCTGATAACAGGGTTAGGTAGCCCATTATATAATCGGATGCTTACTTATAATTTTTTAACTGCCCATTGGTTTGAAATTGAAATGAATGCCAATGTAGCAGTACCTATCATTGACGAAAATTTTATTAATGCCACTAATTATCAAATTGATTGTGCTATGATGGAAGCCGATTTAGAAGATATAGATATTGCCGAAATTGATGTCTCTCAGTTTTTAGATTTTAAAAAAGATTCAAGCGTCTTTATTCTTGATGTGAGGGAGCTGCATGAATATCCAGTTATTGATTTTTCTCATGCTCAAATTCCAATGTCTAAACTAAAAGAAGCCATTCATGAACTTCCCGAACAACCAATCTGTGTAATTTGTCATCAGGGAATTAGAAGTGTTTATGCAGCACAATTAATTAAATTGCATAAACAAGTTGAGGCATATAGTTTAAAAGGGGGCTTAACTGCCTATTTTAATAAAGTAAGTAATGAGCAATAAAAAAACAGCTTCTATTTTTGTTAGTGGTCCTATTCCAGCACAAAAGATAGCAGACGATATACAAAAGCATTCAGCTAAAACGAATATTGGTGCCCACAGTATTTTTTTAGGACAGATTCGTGCAGATGAAATCAATAATACAAAAGTGATTGCAATTGAATACACTGCATATGAAGAGATGGCGATGGAAAAAATGGCTGAGATCAGAGAAGCTTTTTTTGCTAAATATGCTTTAACCTGTATGCATATTTATCATAGTTTGGGCAGGGTGGCAGTAGGTGAAATTTGTTTATTTGTATTTACCTCCTCTGCACATAGAAGAGATGCAATTGATGCTTGTAATGAAATGGTAGAAACCATAAAAAAAGAATTGCCTATTTGGGGTAAGGAAATTTGTACTGATGAAAGCACAGTATGGAAACAAAATAATTAATCATGGTTAACATTACATATAAGTCGAATACACTTAGAAAAGCCATTGCCGAAGCTACTGTTCTAGTATCTAAACAGGAAACAATCAATGCAATTGAGCAAAATAAGGTTCCAAAAGGGGATGTGTTCTCATTTGCCAAAGTGGCTGCTTTATTTGGTGTTAAAAAAACCAGTGAACTAATTCCAGACTGTCATCCATTGCCAGTAGAATATACCGATGTGCGTTATTCCATCAATGGGTTGAATATTGTTATAGAAGTGGAAGTACATACCGTTTATAAAACGGGTGTTGAAGTAGAAGCCATGCATGGCGCTTCTATTGCAGCATTAACCTTGTATGATATGCTAAAGCCTATTGACAAAAATGTAGAAATTCAGCAGATAAGATTGAAATCAAAAACCGGTGGAAAGACCGATAAAAAATTGTATTTGGATAAAAATCTGCAAGCTGCAGTAATCGTTTGTTCAGATACTGTTTCAGTAAATAAGGGAGAAGACAGAGCAGGTATTGCAGTAATTGAGGCGCTACAAAAATTAAATGTACAAGTACCCGTATACAAAGTAATACCCGATGATGCTAACGCCATTCAAGAGCAAGTTGCATCAAATACCAATGATGGCATACAGATATTAATCATGGTAGGAGGTACAGGTGTTTCTTTAAGAGATATTACTCCAGATACAGTAAAGCCATTATTAGATCGTGAGTTAGATGGTATTATGGAAACAGCTAGAAGGTACGGACAAGAGCGAATGCCCTACGCTATGCTGTCTAGAAGTGTAGCGGGTTTAATCAACCAAACTTTGGTGCTTACATTCCCCGGTTCATTATCTGGTGCAACAGAATATATGCAAGCATTGTTTCCACAAGTGTTGCATGTGCTAGATGTTATTGCAGGTGATCGTCATGGATTATAGTGGTGGCAATGTATCATATTCTACAACTGCCTGTGGATGTTCAATACCTCTATTGAAATCTTTTGCAATGGTATGAGCAGTTAATGCTGAATCTGGAAGTTGGTATGCTGCGAGTTCTTTTATTCTATTTTCTCTTAAAGGACCAATCCATTCTTCGGCTAAATCAGTAGGCAGTATAGTAGGCATTCTTTTCTTTGTGTTGTGAATTTGTTGCATTAATCCATTTGCCTGTGTTGTGACAATGGCAAAACTGTGAATCATTTCACCAGATAATTGATCGGTCCAGGGTTGCCAAATTCCTGCCATAAAAAATAAAGGATCTTCTTTGTTGGTGCTATTAATGAAATAAGGGTAAGCAACTGGCTTTTTATCTGCTGCTCCCTGATAATGTCTCCATTCATAAAACCCTGTGCTTAAGACTAAACACCTTCTTGCCTTGGCTGCGGCTTGATAAATTTTACTTTCAAATAATTTTTCAGCAGTAGCATTTAAGGTGGTATATTTTTTTCTACTTTCTTCCAGTTCTCCCAAATGCTTTATAAACCATGGGATAAATTCCCAATGCGCTAGTTCAGGCTTCCATTCACCTGCATTATCTTCTATAATGATGGGCCACGAGTTATAACTAAAACCAGATTGCACATCAACATCTATTGGAGGGATTTCTTTTTCCTTTCCTTTTAATTTGATCTTTTTTTTCGTTGGGATTTTGAGGGAGTTGTAATAACACATATCCTAAAATTATTATTTTTTTTCATTTACAACTATAAGCTATAACTCGAAGTGGCTAGAATTGTTAAACATGTTCTTTATTTATTAAATTCAGCTTTAAGTTTTTTTTAACCATTTCTAATCATTTTTTTAACCAAAAACAAACTAGCATGAAGAAACGCTTCTTAATGAAAATGCTGCTAGCAATACTCTTTTTTATGAAGGGTATTCAAGCAGATGCTCAGGGTTTTACAGCCTCGGGAACTGTAAAAGAATCTGTTACCGGAACTCCACTTGCTGGAGTATCTATTACTATCAAAGGTACTAAGCAAGTTACCACAACAGATGCGAGTGGTAATTTCTCTTTAAAATCAAATGGCAAATCTGCTACTTTGATATTGAAGTACGTGGGTTACAAAACAATTGAAGTTGCAGTTTCTACAGAAAAACCAGTGGCAACTTATTCAATGGAGGAAGAGGTAAGTGCGTTAAAAGAAGTTGTAATTACGGGGTTAGCATCATCTATTAAGAGATCTAATTTGGCCAATGCAATCACTTCTGTTTCTGCAAAAGATCTAACAGGGACTACTCAAATTCAAACTGCAGATGGGGCACTATATGGTAAAGTTTCTGGTGCAAATATTCGTATGAATTCAGGGGCTCCTGGTGGGGGTATTAATATTCAATTGCGTGGGTTATCTAGTTTAACACAAGCTTCTGCACCTTTAATTGTTTTAGATGGTGTTTATATAAGCAACGACTTTCAAAGAACTGGTAGGGCTTCTGTATCTGGCGCTGGTGGTGCAAACCAGGATGATGGTGCCAATCGTTTAGCAGACATCAATCCTGCTGATATAGAAAATATTGAGGTTTTGAAAGGACCTTCTGCAGCGGCTATTTATGGTACAAGAGCAAATGCTGGGGTTTTAGTCATTACAACTAAAAAGGGTGCTGCCGGTAAAACAACCATTAGTTTTGGACAAGATGTTGGGTTTGGAAGACCATTAAGAATGATGGGAGTAGACAATTGGAGTGAAGCTAAAATCAACACTTTTTTCCCAGCTGCAAGAAGACCCATTGAGTTATCTAGATTTCAAAGCGCAGTTGCTGCAAATAATTTCGTGAATTATGAAGATTATTTTTATGGCAACACTGCATCATTAATGAACTCTAGAATAAGCATTCGTGGAGGAGATGAGAAAACTAAATTCTTTGTATCAGGTTCATTAACCGATGAAGGTGGTATAGTAAGAAAGACAGGTTTTGAAAGACAATCTATCAGAGCAAATTTGGAGCATAAGCTTTCTAAGGATATCGTATTAACTGTTAACTCGAATTACATTAGAACAAATACAGATAGAGGGTTTACCGGAAACCAAAATAACTCAGGAGCAAGTATCGGTTACAATATTGCTTATGTACCTAATTACTTTGATTTAAGACCAGTAAATGGGGTATATCCTACCAACCCTTATTTTGCAGAGAATCCAGTAGCGGTTACGGATAATGGAATTAATAATTCTTTGGTTAATCGTTTCATTCAATCTTTTGGTTTAGACGTTAATTTATTTAAAAATGAACGTTCTCAATTGAAATTTAGACTAAATGGAGGTATAGACTTTCTACAGAATTCCACAAAGGTTTATTTACCCGATGATTTACAGTTTCAACGTGGTCAAGCCAACCCTGGAGATGTATTAGTAGGAAGACAAGAAACCATGAATACCAATATCCAAGCTGCATTTGTTTATGATTGGCAAGTGAAGCGTGTAAATATGAGTACACAAGTAGGTATGGTTAGACTTGATTTTAAAAACAATGGTTTGTTCAATAGAGGAAGAGGTTTAGCACCTGGTCAGTCAAATATTAAACAAGCAACTGTTCAAGAAGTAGAATCTGAATTCCAAAGTACACAAAGCGATGTGGGTTTATTTGTTCAACAACAAATGAATTTTGAAGATAAGATTATTGGAACCGTGGGTATGCGTTGGGACAAATCAAATACCAATGGTAATGCCAATCGTTTTTACGCTTTTCCTAAAGCATCATTGGCAGTTAACTTGACTAATTTTGACTTCTGGAAAATCAATGCCATCTCTCAATTTAAGCCAAGAATTGCTTATGGTCAAACTGCAGGACCTGTTCCATTTGGAGCAACTTTCACTTCATTGGGTGGAGTGAATATTGGTGGATTATTGGGCTCAACTGTTGCAACCAGTGTGGGTAATACCAATATTCTTCCTGAGCGTGCACAAGAAATTGAATTTGGTATAGATGCGGGTTTCTTGAATAATAAGATTCTATTTGAAGCAACTTATTATATTAAAACAACCAAGAATAACTTGCAACCCTTAACATTATCACCTGCAACTGGTGTAGTAAGTACCATCAGTAACGAAGCAGAAATGCGCAATAAGGGTATTGAACTCGGCTTATCAGGAACAATTGTTCAAAAGCCAAACTTCAGATGGTTTTCTCGTTTATTGTGGTGGAAGAATGATGTGATGATTACCAAACTTGGAATCCCATCTTACACTACAGGTGCATTTGGAACAGCATTAGGTACTTTCTTAATTCAACAAGGCGTTCCTCCTACAACAATCGTTGGTACCCCTGCAATTTCTCCAGGCGTATTTACAGTATGGGGTAATGCTCAACCCGATTGGACAACTTCTTGGTCTAACAATATTACTTTCTTAAAGAACTTCGATTTAAGTATCTTAACAGAGTATAGAAGTGGTGGAGATAATATTAACCTTACTTCTTTTTTAACAGATGGCGGAGGAACTACAAAAGGTTGGTTTGATGATGATAATAAAGATGGAATTCCAAACGGTCGTCAACGCTCACCAGCTCCATTTAATAATGCAGGCCGTTGGGTTCAGGATGCTACATTTTTGAAAATACGTGAAGTAGGATTGTATTATACTTTGCCTAAGGAAACTTTAAGTAAAACCTTTGGTAATATTATTCAACGTGCAAGAATTGGTATTTCTGGGAACAACGTTTTCTTAGCAACTAAGTATGTTGGTTATGATCCTGAAACATCCACATTTGGTGCTCAGGCTTTAGCTAATAACGTAGACGTTGCTCCTTATCCAACATCAAGGAGATTATTTTTTCACTTACAAATTGACTTCTAAACCAATAGCACATGAAAAAGTTTAAACTATTAATTATATCAAGTGCGGTTGCCTTTTTATTTAGCTGTAACCCATTTAAAGTAAAAGAACTAACTGATCCAAATAATCCAAGTGAAGCGAGTGTTTCTAGTAATGCTTCTCGAAGACAAATACAGTTTCTGGTAACAGGACTTGAACAAAGACATAAAGGATATGTGACTAATATTTGTCAAGCATGGAATACGTTTGGAAGAGAAATCTGGTACCTCAATGCATCGGATCCTCGTTTTCAAACTGATTGGCTAGGTCAAGCAGGTCGTGTTCCAGATGCCGCTTATTTTGGTTTTGGTGCAACTGGAGGTGGCTCTTATGCAACACCTTATCAGGCCATCAAACAAGGCTCGGTATTGATTGATGCTGCAAACAATTCAGGAACATTAACTACTCAAGAAAAAAGTGCAGTCGCGGGTTTTGCTAAAACCATTATGGCGTATCAATATTTGATACCTGCTAATTGGTTATATGAGAATGGAATTAGGACTGATGTTAAAGACCCACTTAAACCTGGTCCCGTAAGATCATATACAGCCGCTTTAGGCTTTATTGATTCATTGTTAACAGCTGGTTATAATGATCTAAACAATGCAGGATCTGTATTTCCATTTACATTAACTGCTGGCTTTAATGGTTTTAATAATATTGATGGATTAAAGCGCCTTAATAAAGCTATTGCCGCACGTGTAGCAATTTATAGAAAGGATTGGCAAGGTGCATTAAATGCACTGAACTTGTCTTTCATGAATTTAACCGGTTCGCTATCTGCAGGACCTGCGCATACATTTGGAGCGCCACCTGATGGATTCAATCCAATGTTTTATGTGTTGGATGCAAATATTAATACGATTATAGTAGTCCATCCATCTGTTCTAGCAGATGCAACACCAGGTGATGCTAGAGTTGCTGCAAAGTTTCATCAACGTTCAGCAGCTGTTACAGTTACTACTGATGCAACTCCATTAGTAGGAACACATCAAGATAAAAGATGGGCAACCAATACCGCACCAATGCCTTTCATTAAAAATGAAGAACTAATATTAATTAAAGCTGAAGCGCATGCTCAATTAAATCAAACAACTGATGCCGTAAATGCAATTAATATTATCAGAACTTCTGCAGCTATTGGAAATTATGGAGGTGCTACTACGCAAGCTGCGTTAATTAATGAGATTTTATATCAACGTCGTTATTCTTTGTGGGCTGAGCCATGGGGTCATAGATGGATAGATGCTCGCAGATACGATCGACTAAATACGATTCCTACCTCTTTTGATCAAGGAACCATATTTAAACAATTCCCACGTCCTCAATCTGAGATTAACTGGGATTTGTATGCGGGTGGATAAAATATAAAGAATACTCAATTTTTAAAGAGGTCGCTCAATGGCGACCTCTTTTTTTATCGCCCTATTACTTCAATATAATTAGATTTTACGGGTCTGCTATTTACAGTTGCTAAGCATCTTCCACAATTGGGATCTTCTTTTGGTGTTTTTAGTATTTTAACAGTAATGACTAATCCAGTTAAGTCATTGGTGGGGGTTTGCATTTTTACTTTATCTGCACAACTAAATGTGGTGAAAAAAACATTATTGTATGTTCTTCCTTCAAATGCAAATCCATTCTCTGCATTTGCTTTAGATGTGCTATCTACTAATTGTACAATTGCATCGTTGCAAATTTCTTTAATAATTTTCACCTGAAATGTATCAGTGGTTAAATCATCTTCTTTGTTGCAGGAAATTTGTAAAAAACTAAATGCCAATATTGCGAAGAGCATTTTTTTCATAATATTCTTTTTTAATTAGATGCTGGCAAGGGAAAAAATGCTGCTTAAATCGGGATTGACGGCTATGGCCTTACCCGACTTCGGGACTGCCATTTCTCACTTCGTTCGAAATGTCTTCCCCAAATGGGGGGCCTTACCCAAAGCCTTTGCACCAGCTTCGCTGTTGCAGTCGTTCTCCATTTGTCTACGCCCTCAAGCAAGCTTGGGTCGTCACCAAATGAAGAACGCCTCTTCAATTTCGTTGAAAAGGCGTTTGTAGCCGGTACGGGAATCGAACCCGTCTTTGCCCCGTGAAAGGGGGCTGTCCTAACCGATAGACGAACCGGCCATGGTTTTTATCTTTCGGGTTGCAAAAATAAGAGGCAATTTCTTTTCTGCCAAACTTTTTTATCAAAATACGCAAATTGATTTTAGAAACTGTAAATTTGCCTTCCTAACGCTATTAATTAAAATAAAACAGCTATCAATGAGTACAGTTAAAGTTGCTATTAACGGATTTGGAAGAATCGGTCGTTTGGTATTTCGTCAGATTTACAATATGAAGGGAATTGATGTGGTTGCTATCAACGATTTAACCAGCCCAGCGGTTTTGGCACATTTATTAAAATACGACAGTGCACAAGGACGTTTTGATGCAACTGTTACTTCAACAGAAGATTCAATTGTAGTGAATGGCGAGTCTGTAAAAATATATGCACAACGTGATCCTGCTCAAATTCCTTGGGGTGCACATAGTGTAGATGTAGTGATAGAATCAACAGGATTCTTTACTGATAAAGACAAGGCAGAAGCGCATATTAAAGCAGGAGCTAAAAGAGTTGTTATTTCAGCTCCAGCAACTGGTGATTTAAAAACAGTAGTATATAATGTGAATCATGCCATCTTAGATGGTTCTGAAACCATTATCTCTTGTGCATCTTGTACTACCAACTGCTTAGCTCCAATGGCTAAAGTATTGAATGATGAATATGGTATTTTAACTGGTATCATGAGCACGATTCACGCTTACACGAATGATCAAAATACATTAGATGCTCCTCATCCAAAAGGAGATTTAAGAAGAGCAAGAGCAGCAGCTGCTAATATTGTACCAAATAGTACAGGTGCAGCAAAGGCAATTGGTTTAGTGCTTCCAGAATTAAAAGGAAAATTAGATGGTAGTGCGCAACGTGTTCCAACCATCACTGGTTCTTTAACTGAGTTAACTACTATTTTAAGTAAAAAAGTAACTGCTGAAGAAATCAATGCTGCAATGAAAGCTGCTGCAAAT
>QLAH01000637.1_pt1 | contig 14929 bp, 15 predicted proteins | sample 4693081 | NCBI WGS metagenome assembly QLAH01 (sample SAMN09425401, study PRJNA476045) | Lake water metagenome, whole genome shotgun sequencing project.
ATCCAATGTTGTTAGTAGTAGAGATAGGAGCCGACAGCGGGATTGCTGCTAGCCAAATAGGCCGAGGCGAATCGAAGTAATGTTTGATTTTAGCGAAAAGGGTTGAGGGCCAACAAAGGTCTGGAGCATCCAGGGTTAGAGCCAGATGCTTTAGCCCCAGCCGGTTTATTTCCAGATGGCTTGGCCTCAGATGGCTTGGCCTCAGATGGTTTGGCCTCAGATGGTTTAACCCAAGTAGGCCATCAGCCGAATCCGCCGGTAGTCCGCCAGCCAGTAGCCGTCGCGGTATAAAGAAGACTCCAGCTTCGTTTCGACCAATTCGATTACCTGCTGTTGCTGCGGCTCAGGCAGCGGGGCCAGAACGGACCCCGCAAACATTTGCAGCCAGTTTGCCAGTCCTGCATTGCTTGCCAGACGGGTTGGTCGGTCCAGCAGGGCGGCATAGACCACCTCAAAGCCCTGCTCTTCCAATCGAGGAATATAGTCACTCAGGCTGGGAAAGTACCAGGGCGACTGAAACGAATAGCCAACTTCTTCCATCGCCTCAGCCAGAGCAGATTGAATTGCGGTCACATTGCCCCTGCCGCCAAACTCGGCGACAAACCGCCCTCCTGGCTTCAGCGCCTGCTCAACCGAGGCAATCACGGCATTCGGCTCTAGCACCCAATGCAGGACAGCATTCGAGAACACCGCATCGACAGGAGTTTCGACCTGAAAGTCGCGCGCATCTGCAACGGTAAAGGCGAGATTGGGATAGTTGGCCTGGGCCTGATCGATCATGGCCGTTGAGGCATCTAACCCCAGCGCTAAAGCCCCCGAAGCAGCAATTTCAGCCGTCAAATGGCCGGTTCCACAGCCCAGGTCAAGAATGCGTTCATTGGCCTGCGGGTTCAGCAGTTGCACCAAACTCTGGCCCATTTGCCAAACAAAGGCATGGTTTTGCTCGTAGAGCACGGGATTCCACTGCTGGGAAGTCGTAGCTGTCACGATCCGCCGTCTCCTAATGTTTTGCTACCCCTCACAATAGGAGAGGGCCAAACTCAATGTCCAATATATTTTTCCTAAGGATTTGAGATATTAGAGATCTTAGCTGAACCGCTCGCCCGCAGCCTCACCGGGGAAGAATGCGGCGTCTAAAATTTGCTCAAGCGAGTAGGGGCAACCGGACGGTAAATCAGCATCATGTAGCGGCGTTTCTCGAACGACCAGATCGATGCCAGATAGGTAGGCTCGCTCGACCGCTTCCGGCAAATAGGGCCTGAGGCTAGGGCTTTCTTGCAGCAGATCAGCAATTTCGCGGCGCTGTTCGCGGATTGTGACAAACCAGCTCTTTGATCGATACGCTGGTTGAAACTGCCACTTCAACTGATGTCCTAGCAAAATCCCCAGACGACTCCTCAACTCCTGCCGCTGCTGTTTGCCCAAGGATTCGATCTCCTCAATCAAATTCGGCAGATCCAGTTCCCGCCATGCGCTCTGCTGAAGCAGCTTGGCCTGCACCTGCGTCCAGGCATAAAAGTCGGTTTCGTAGAGGTCGGCGTCTTCATAGAGGTCGGCATCCGGTTCAGGACTGGGGTTGGCAATCATGGGATTTGCTCCGTCGCTGCTTTCTATGCTAGTGGCTATCAGCTCAACCTCTGCTAGCTCAGAACTCCAAACCCAAAATCTCTCCTAGGATGAACTTCTGTTATTTAGAATCACGCCTTAAAATAACCCCAGAAAACAAGCGAGGGAAAGCATTATGCGCTGGGAGTTTGGACGACGGAGCCAGAACGTGGAAGATCGGCGCGGCATGGGACGGGGGCCTGTCGTTGGCGGTGGAATTGGCGCGATTCTACTTGCGATCGTCGTTACCCTGCTGGGCGGTGACCCAACCCAAATTCTGCGTCAGGCTGTCCCCGTTGATCAGAGCTATGGTTCCCAGGGCGCTCGTTCACTCGAAGAAGAACGGCTGGCCGAGTTCTCAACCGTGGTTTTGGCCGACACCGAAGATGTCTGGACCGACCTCTTTCGCCAGCAGGGGACAAGCTACCGCAAACCGACGCTGGTGCTGTTTAGCGGCGAAGTGAATTCGGCCTGTGGCTATGCTAGCGCCGCTTCTGGTCCCTTCTACTGCCCCCGCGACGAAAAGGTCTACCTGGATCTCAGCTTTTTTAACGAGCTGCGCACCCGGCATCAGGCTCCCGGTGACTTTGCCCAAGCCTATGTAATCGCCCACGAAGTTGGCCACCATGTCCAAAAGCAGCTTGGTATCCTACAGGAAATCCAGGGCTTGCAGCAGCGGGTGAGTAAATCCCAGTCAAACCAACTTTCAATCATGCTGGAGCTTCAGGCCGATTGTTTTGCAGGCGTCTGGGCCAACCAAGCCCAACACACCCAGCGCAACGTGGCTCTAGAGCCCGGCGATGCCCAGGAGGGGCTGCGGGCGGCCAGCAGCGTGGGCGACGACTATATCCAGATGAAAACCCGAGGCTATGTGGTGCCCGAGTCTTTTAACCACGGCACGTCAGAACAGCGCGTCCGCTGGTTTACCAAAGGTCTGAAAACAGGCGAGCCAGCCCAGTGCGACACCTTTAACGCCTCCAGCCTTTAGGCCAAAATTGCCGCCCCACCTCCCCACAAGCTCACAACTCAGGCCATTGCGATCCTTGATCACAGTGATAAAGTGTTAAGAAAAGTAACGCTTTGTGGGACTGTCTATGTCTGCTGTATCTGGATCGAACCTAGAGCTGGGTCAGCCGCGCCCGCTTTGGAAAGTGATTTTGCTCTCTGGGGCAACTGGTTTGATTTACTACGGCTGGTACAAATGGGTGATTCAAGACGAATTGCGACGCTACCGGGGCTATGGCTGGTCGGGGGCAGTTTGCCTGCTTCCCTTTGGTCTGGGAGTGGTCGTCCCCCAACTGCTGCGGATCTTTGACCCCGATGTGCCCGATGCCTTTGGTTGGCTGTCGCTGCTGGGCATTGTTTGGATTTATATTGTGCAATTCCGGCTGTATCGCACGGTAAATCAGCTCTATAGCACGGCTGGACTAAAGGCACCGCTAACAATTTGGTGGCTGTTTGTACCAGGGCTAAATCTGGTCGTGGGCTTGCAGCAAATTCACTTTTTGAGCCAATTTTGGGCAATGCAGCGCGGTGAATCAATCAGCGACCCGCTGGCTCAGCGCCTGCCCCTGCTGTTTTCGGAGGGTTGAGTTCGCTTGAAGCCAAAAAAGGGGCCTTAAGGCCCCATGAACAGACTACTGATAGGTGAATAAAACTTACATCAGACCGATCTGAGACAGAATGCCCTGACCAGTCAGCAGCTCGGTTGCCAAACCAATCACAAAACCCAACATTGCCAAACGACCGTTCCAAGTTTCAGCAAAGTGGGTGAAACCAAACTTGGGCTGTTGATTTTCCATGACTGTAAGACCTCGTTTAATGTCAACCTTATGTAAACAAAGTTAACAGCTTCTCCCGTTATTTGCAACGATTTGTAAACTTATAGCTTCGATAGAATTTGGTCATTCATCGACCGGAACGAGTTGTCAGTCTACCCCGGCCTCTCTAGCTGTCTTCTAGTGGCCTCCAAACGGTTTCCAAACGGTCTTCTCTCTAGCTGCCGCTGTCATACCGCTCCCAGCCCTGGCCCCGGTATCGACTGCTGGTCTGAGTCTGCTGGGTCTGCCTCCCGTCCTGCAGCAGTTCTACCAAAATTTCTAGCGAGTCTACCAGACGCGGACCAGGCCGGTTGAAGTACTGGTTGCCATCGGTAATGTAGACCCGTCCGGTCTGAACCGCTTTGAGCCGGTTCCAGGCATCCTGTTGGGCCAGCAGGGCGGCATCCTGGCGGGTTCGGTCGAGGTCATACCCGCAGGGCATCAGCACTACCAGATCCGGGTCTGCCGCCAGCAAATCTTCCCAGTTCAGCCAGGGAGAATGCTGCCCTACTTGCCCAAACAGCGATTGACCACCCGCCAGCTCCACCAATTCGGGAATCCAGTTGCCTGCCGCCATCAGCGGTTCGGCCCACTCAATGCAGGCCACGGTTGGGTTAGGTAGGCCGGAACTGATTGAACTGGCTGCAGTACAGGCAGTCACTCGCTGGTTCAGCCGATCCAAAACCTGACCGGCATCAATCTGAAAGGCAGCCCCCACCCGGGCAATATCGGCCCAGACCTCGGCTAGTCGATTGGGCTGCAGCGAGAGAATCTGGGGACGACAGCCTGTGAGCGACTCCACGGCTTGCTCCACGTCAGCTAGACTCACGGCACAGACCTCACACTGGGCCTGGGTCAGAATATGGGTCGGCTGAAGCTGCTCTAGGACTTCAGTTTTGACGCGGTAAACGCTGAGGGCCGATTGCAACAGGTCGGTAACACGAGCATGAATTTCGCGGCTGGTGCCATCAGGATTGAACTTGGGTTCGGTGCAGACGGGCAGGGCTTTGACTGAATCTGGGTAATCGCATTCGTGAGAGCGCCCAACCAGACAATCTGTTAGCCCCAAACAGTCCACAATTTCCGTGGCGCTCGGAATCAAAGAAACAATCCGAAACGGCTTGGCCATAGTCCTGCTGCCCTAAAACCTCAGTCTAGCAGGCCGGTTCCGTGGGCCAGTCTAGCCCTAAGTTGTGCCTTCTGTGCCCTGATTCAACGGCCCACATCCGGTTTCTGCCCCAATCGCGACCCGGCGTTGCGTCCTGCTCGTTTGGGCAGCAGGGGAAAGGGTGTTGCTTCGGCCTCAGGATAAAGCTCGCCTTCAAAGCGGGTAATCACAATTTGATCGGGCTGCCAGGGCGGGCACCAGTAGAGATCTTGTAAGACAACAGGCTTGGGCTGATCTTCCAGGCCGGTGGGGTTAGCAGCCCTGCCTTCAAGCCCTGTGGGGTTAAAGGCGCGAAACTGCACCAGGCCAATATTACTCTCGCCCACCACCTCTTCGCCTTCCTGCAGCCAGCGATTTCGCCAGAGCCAGGACAACCAGTAGCCCAGTCGTTTCAGCCCTTTGGGCGGTCGGTGAATCGACCTCAGCCAAGCAGCCCTGCCCCAGTGCGGCGAACGGGCGGCCTGACGCAGAATCCATTCAATTCGATAATGCCAGTCGGGCAGGGACTCCGGATCGCGCGCTCCAATGATCCAGGTAATGTCGTCATTGCCCTGAGCAGGCCTAAACTGCCGAATCAAGGGCAGTTGAGACACGGGCGGCAATTTCAGCCAGCGCCAGCCTGCCGCGGTAGTTTGCAGTTCCCACAGCTCCGGCAAGTGGTGCCAGCCCACCCATTCCTGGGGAGGTTCAGGAGCCAGTGATTTCAGCTTAGTTTGAATAATTTGAGTTTTGAGTTCGGCATTTTTGAAAGCACTCGACGTGAGCTGAATCAACACCTGGGCCTGGGCTTTCTGGGTCAGGGCGGCATTAGCAGCACCGGAGGCGCTGGATTGGTTCACCTGGTCAGGCTTCGTCCAATAGTTGAGGCGAGCCGCAAAGCCGTAGTGAATATCGCCCGACAGCACAATCACCCGATCACGGCTCTCAAACAGAGCGGCCAGCAGTTCGGCCAGGGCTTCTTTGTGAAGATTCCAAGCATCACCCACATCGTAGTTAAACACCTTGCCCTGCTGCAGGCTCAGCTCTTGCACCCAGTCAATAATCCGCAGATGAATCAAGTTAGTCGGGGCAATTACCAGCGTTGTGAGTGGCTCAGCAGCTCGCTGCAACGGCTGCCGAATCTGCTGGTCAAAGGCAGTGGGGCTGAGCAGCATGGGTGGGGCGAAATTATCCGCGCCGATTGGATAACCGCGCCAGGTGCGACTGTCGAGCACCACGACCTCATGGCAGGCACTGCGAATCCGATAGTGCCAGCGCAGCGCCTCAGGATGGTGATCCAGAATCCAGACGGTTTCATCCCGACGAAACTGCGGCATTCCTTTGGCATCTGGTTCAGGCAGTCCCACCAATCGGGCAATGAGAACTGCCGCTCTGGTAGCAGTGCCCTTAGAGCCTGACCAGACTTCGGCGGCTTGCAGCAGGGCGGCTCCCGCTTTGCCCGCCACGAACTGATCGGGTGTGTTCCCCCAGGCTTGATAAAGGGCATAGGCCAGCAGCGCATTTTGAACAACGCGCCGCCCCAGTGGTTTACCCAAAACCCGCTCACACCAGGCTTGATTCAGGTACCAGTCGTCGCTGACATCATGGTCATCAAACACCATGTAGGTGGGAATATTGGCCAGGGCTCGCCGCACTTTCCACAGCGGCTGAAAGAAGTTCTTGAGCGTCTGGGTTTCCTGATCCCAAATTCGAATTTGCTTTGGGTCACGGTAGCGCTCTTGCCCGCTGGGAAATTCACTGGCGCGGGGCCAAAGCACGGGCGACCAGGCAAACAGATAGGCCGCGCAATATTCGCCCAGACTGAGCAAGTGGCTGTTGACGTGATCGGATTTATTGGGCAATCCGGCTGTGAATCCGGCTAGCTGTTCGGCAACGTTGGTGCGCTCTCCGGGCGGCAGGTGTTTGGCCTTCAGGGCCGGTAGGCTTGGAGACGGCTCAGGGTTGATCGGCTCGGGGTTGATGGGCAGGTCTTCCTCCCAGCCCAGTAATGTATCTCCGGCATCGGTAAGACAAAACAGCCAGGGGTCGGCCACATCGTCGCCGTAGATCTGATCGCCCGTAAAAAAGACCTGATGGGGCCGTTGCTGCACTTGAGCTGCCGATTGCTCAATCAGATCATCTAGAATTGCCAGAGCATCAATGCCGCCGCCGTGGGTTTTGCGGCAAGAGCCGTGGGCAATTTTTAACTCGTCGATCTCCTGGGGCGGCAGCAAGAACGTGGGCAACCCGTGGTCAAAATAGCTGATTGTCTCCAGAGCCCTGCCCTCGCTGTTGAGCGCTTGGCGCAGATCTTGATGCAGATCCTGCTGGCCATGACGTCCTCGAAACGTCAGATCGTAGGCGTAGATTTGGCCCGATTGTAGACCGGAGGCAGCAGGGGCTGAAACCGGCAGTTGAGCGGTGACGGCCACAATATGCAGATGGACTCCAACGGCCACCGTAGACCGCTGACCCTGCAGCAGCACTGGCCCCACAATCTCGCCGTTCCGGGTGGCATGAATTTGCAGTCTGACCTGACAGGCTCGACGCAGTGCCAGCCAAACCGTGACGGAACTAGCCTCGGTATGGCGCAGAATCGGCCCGGCCAAAATGAGGGGAAGCTGATTCAGGCGGTGATGCAGCGGAGTCCAGGGCATAGGTCAGACCATAATCCTTACTGTTAATCAGCTTAGAACTGATCCGAGAATCCTGAAGGGCTTTTGGACTCTAAATCCTCCACCAGCATTTAGATGGGCACCACTGTTCACAAAGATTGCTTGTTGGAGAGTTAGTTGAAGAGATTTGCACCTAATCACATTTCACATTCGCAATCCTGGACTACCGCCAAATTCATGAAAGCGGCCTAAGCGGCCTGCATCTAGCCAGACGAGATAGTTCAGCAGCATAGGCGGTTTGAGATAGTAATGCTCCTGGCTTTGGATAGATTGACAGATATCTGACCTGCCTGTTTTTGCTCACTGACTGCCGGTCGAATTTTTATATATGGGTAAAACTCTCAAAATAAAAGTTCGTTAGGATACAAAAAGCAAATTCTTCATAAAGAAATCTTTTTTTGTTTACTGAGGCTTTAGTAATTCTCTGTTTTTCTAGCCTGGGAAAGCTCAATTGCCTCCGTATGATCATGCAGAAACGGGCAATTATGAAGCTTCTTATGAAGCTTGAGTTATGTACATCTATCAATAAGGACGATACGCCTTGAGGTAAGCTAATCTGAAAACTCACCTGAGAAAAATCCAGCATTTTGAATTGCTCCTAATTAACGGAGCTATGAATCAAATCTGTGCTTCTACTAGCAACTGTAATCACACAGAGTGGGAAGCCGCAGTGAATCTATCTTGAGCAATCTTGAGCGTTCGTATTAACGCAATTGGAAACAGTTGCAGAAATGCTGCGCGGGTGTATATACGTTTGGTTTTCCTGTTGTTTTTTAGGAGTTAATTATGCCATTTCAACCTGGCGTTCAATTTGAAATCGACGGTTCCTCCTCAACTGTCCCATCTGATGTTGCTGTTGCTCCAGACGGTAGTTTTGTAGTGGTCTGGCAGTCGGGCACGACTGTTTTTGCCCGTCAGTATAACGCAGCGGGTACACCCGTTGGTAGCGACATCACAGTGAGAAATGTCGGCACCGTCGATCCGATCAGCCCCAGCGTAGCAGTTGCCGCAGACGGTAGCTTTGTGATTGCCTACGGAACTACCTCAGGTACCTTCGTTCAACGGTTTTCCGCAGCAGGGGCATCTGTAGGCAGTGAAATCTCGGTTGGGATTGTCTCTTCCTCCCTGCAGGGCGGCGATCCTGACATTGCTATCTTTGACGATGGCTCGTTTGTAGTTGTCACCCAGAGCTTGGATAACCAGACAGAAGCCCTCAAGATTGAGAAGTTTACTAGCACTGGTACGCCTGCTGGTTCAGTTGATATTACCGAAATCAGCAGCGGTACTTTCTCACTGTACGACCCTGTCATTGATGTGACCCCTGCTGCAAATGGTACGGGCGTCCCTTCAATTGTCGTGAGTTGGCGCGGTGGCGATACCGGCCAGGATATTTTCTACGCTACCTATGATGCTAGCCTTGCTCCCGTTGGAACACCGGTTAATGCAACCAATGAATCGGGAGATCAGGTAGCTCCTTCGGTCGCAATCGATGCGGCAGGCAACATCGTGCTGGCTTGGCAAGATGGCAGCAATGTTGAACTGCAACAGGTCACGGTTGGCGGCACACCCTCTGCGGTTCAAACTATCACAGGCGCTAGCGCTCCTACTGTGGCTGCGGCAGATGACGGTCGGTTTGTGCTGGCCTACGATGCCGGATCTGACGCTGCTTATCGCACCTACAGCGCTGCGGGTGTAGCGGACCCCGCTTCTACGACCACGGTTCCGGGCGATGCCCCCAGTGTGGCTATCAACGGCGAAGGTCTGGAGTTTGTAGTTACTACTACGGGCGGCGAAGTCCAAGGCCGCACCTTTGCGCTCCCCGCTCCCACCATCCAGTTTGCACCAGCCACCTACTCGGTCAACGAAGGCGCTACTGCCACCCTGACCCTGACCCGCACGGGCGAAACGGTAGCCGAGTCAGAAGTGCAGCTCAGCGTCACAGGCGGCACCGCTACAGCTGGCACTGATTTCACCGCACCTGCTCTAACCGTCACCTTCGCTGCTGGCGAAACCAGCAAAACCGTCTCGCTGGTCACTTTGCAAGACGCACTAGTTGAAGGCACCGAAACGATCAGCTTCGGTATCACGGGCGTGAGTAATGCCACGATTGGCACGGCTGGCACGGCTGCCGTAGACATCCTGAATGTGGGCGGCTCGACCCCATCCCCCACTCCGACGCCCGGCCCTACTCCGACGCCCGGCCCTACACCAACGCCCGGCCCTACTCCGACCCCCAATCCGACCCCCAATCCATTCGTGGGTGGCCCTGGCAACGATAACCTACTGGGCAACAGTGGCGCTAACGTGATGGTCGGCAACGGCGGAAATGACGTGATTACAGGCGGTGGCGGTGGTGACACGCTGACTGGCGGCACCGGTAACGATCGGTTTGTCTTCGATATCAACCGTCGCTACAACCAGCGGGCGATGGGTACGACTGTGATCACTGACTTCACGGCACCGGAAGACAAGATTGTTCTGGCTCGTGACACCTTCACTCGGTTGACAGGCAATCGACTGGGTAGAAACAACTTTGAGTCGGTCGCCAACCGTCGCGAAGCGTCTCGTAGCGATTCGCTGATCACCTATATTCGTAGAACGGGTGCGCTGTTCTACAACGAGAACGGTGATGCGGCTGGGTTTGGTCGAGGTGGTAAATTTGCCGACCTCACCAACGGCCTGAACCTGGCAGCGAAAGATATTACGGTAATCTCCTAGTTCAACTGAACTTCCAGCTTGACTTAGATCATTCCGTCACTTAGCCGTTAGGCTACCAGACTAAAAATCAACGCAAAAAACGATTGCTTTCTGAACGCTGTAGTTCGGGCCTCAACACCCAGATCAGTAGGACAGAGGAGCAATCGTTTTTTATGATCTGTACAGAAGGCTCAGATATGGTAGGAATAAAGGCTTGAGTAGTTAGGGTAGAAGAACCAGGGCTGTTCCACATCCTGACATTTTCCTGCCCTTACTCATTCCCATCGATCGTGCAGTCAGTATTCGCAAACGTTTTTTAGTAAGCAGCTATTTTTGTGGCATTCTTTTGTAAATCAATTTAGTTAAATCTATAATCTATTCTGTCTAAAATTTATTTCTTAAATCTATACTACAGTTTACTATCTCATCATCCTCATCACAGATTTCTCGGATTGAGACAGCTTCCTACTCAGTGAATTATTCGCTTTGTTCGACGCCAGAGCTTGCGTCATTCCCTCTTGACGAGCACCTCTTTTTCTAAGCTGCCGTCCGCCGATTCTAAACTGCGGATTCGGCCAGTTTCTCTGCCAATCGTTAACCCACTCACAGGATCAACCGGCGGCATCTACAAAGCAGCATCCCCTGGCTGATCCGCTATTCAGCACCAAGGACGGCGCATTTGCCTAAACCAGAAGTGACCGGCTGAAGTGAAGCAGCAATAGACCAAATTGCTGGATTGTCCACAGCTTAATCAACGGACAAGAAGATTCAGGATTCCGGTTAACCTTCTGGGCTAAAGTGGATCTACGTCGCTTCCCGTTACGAGGTGCGCCATGCCAAAACCAAATCAACCGCTGCCCGAACCCGATGCCGCTACGATCCTGCTGGTAATTGCCGCTCTGATTCTGTTGCCGCTGCTGGTGACGGGCTTCCTGTCCCAATAGGCGTTTGTTCGGCTCAAGTGCCGCAGCCGCAGGGCAGGGGTTCTGGGCCGCTGGAGCGGTTGACAAACAGATTGACCGTATAGCGGTTGGTGCCGCTGGCTGCACCTCGAATCCGCAGGTAATAGATTCCCGGTTGCGTTCCGGGCACCAGCACCTCACCCCGCTGGCCCGGTCGGCTCACAGCCGAGGCGATCACAGCTCCATTGGCGCTCAGCAGCGCACCAGTCATGCGGCTCCGGGAGCCATTGGACAGCAGCATCCGCACCCGACTGTTGGCCGTTACTTCAATCTGCATAAAATCTGTCGTATTACCCGACCCGACTGCATCTTTGACAGTGCGTTTACCGGGCGGGAAAGTCCCCAGCGGCGTGGCGGTAGCAAGAGTACTGTTGCTGGCTCTGGCCGTAGTTTTTCTACCAGCCAGCTTACTAGCGGCCAGTTTATCAGCGGCCAGCGGGGCACGAAGCGAACCAACGGGCATGACAGACGAGCGGGCTGATGATTGCAGCGGCGAGCGGTAGGACTGGGCCATATCTGAGCTTCCTTGACTTCCATTGCATTGGATGGGGTGGACTTCGATAATACATCTCGAATCGAAAAAGTAGACCCAGACAGAATAGTCTTAATTTTTGTATCAATTCCCTCAGCTTTTGCAACAATTGGCTAAGTCAACTGGACATTCAGATCGGCTCACGCTATAGGTTTTCGCTGCGATGCCCAGGCTCTAATCAATTTTAACAATAGGTAGAACTAGCGCCATCGGCCTCGTCAAGGCAGTAATTGTTAAGGACTGTTGCAATTCAGTCGAATTTCGACTCGTTTTGGCCGAAAGGGCCAAACGTCCGTGATAGGATGCCTTTCGTGACCTTAAGAGATCTATTAGGAGAGTAGCTTTGACACTGCGGGTTGCTGTTGTGGGATCCGGTCCGGCAGGCTCCTCTGCCGCCGAGACTTTAGCGAAAGCTGGTATTGAAACCTATTTAATCGAAAGAAAATTAGACAACGCCAAGCCTTGCGGTGGGGCCATTCCCCTGTGCATGGTGGAGGAATTTGATCTGCCTCCTGAAATCATCGACCGGCGCGTCCGTAAGATGAAGATGATCTCGCCATCCAATATCGAGGTCAATATTGGCCAGACCCTGAAGGACGACGAGTACATCGGCATGTGTCGCCGGGAAGTCCTGGACGGATTTCTGCGCGACCGGGCTGCCAAACTGGGTGCCAAGCTGATTAACGGTACCGTGCATACCCTGGAGAAACCCAGTGGGAATACGGGTGCTTATACGCTGCACTATGCCGATCACTCCGACGGCAGCGTCGAAGGCGTCGCCAAAACCCTGCAAGTGGATCTGGTGATTGGCGCAGACGGAGCGAACTCTCGGATCGCTAAGGCCATTGATGCGGGCGACTACAACTATGCCATCGCCTTCCAGGAGCGGATTCGGCTGCCGGAAGACAAAATGGCCTACTACGAAGAGTTGGCCGAAATGTATGTCGGCGATGATGTCTCACCCGACTTTTACGCCTGGGTCTTCCCCAAATACGACCATGTGGCCGTAGGCACCGGCACCATGAAGGTGAACAAGGCGATCATCAAAGACTTGCAGGCAGGCATTCGGGCCAGAGCCGCTAAAAAGCTGGAAGGCGGCAAAATCATCAAGGTGGAAGCGCATCCGATTCCCGAACATCCCAGACCGCGTCGGGTTGTGGGTCGGGTCGCGCTGGTAGGCGATGCGGCAGGCTATGTCACCAAGTCATCGGGCGAAGGTATCTACTTTGCCGCCAAGTCGGGCCGGATGTGTGCCGAAACGATTGTTGAATTTTCCAACAAGGGCGCTCAGATCCCGACCGAGAACGACCTCAAGGTCTACCTGAAGCGGTGGGACAAGCAGTATGGCACCACCTATCTGGTGCTCGATATTCTGCAGCGCGTCTTCTACCGTTCCGATGCCACCCGCGAAGCGTTCGTCGAAATGTGCGCCGACATCGACGTGCAAAAGCTGACTTTTGACAGCTATCTTTACAAAACCGTAGTTCCCGCCAACCCCCTGGTGCAGATGAAGATTACGGCCAAGACGATCGGCAGTCTGCTGCGCGGCAACGCCCTCGCGCCCTAAAGCTTAGCTTCTCTATGGTCTGAATCCTTTAGAGGTGCAGTATTGCACCTCTTTTTTTGTTATTTTTCTGATTCCTATCACCCCCATTTCTGATGAACCTGCTGTTTATCTGTAGCCGCAATCGCCTCCGCAGCCCCACCGCCGAAGCCGTCTTTGCTGACTATGACAACCTGGCAGCCGAATCTGCCGGCCTGGAGCGGGATGCCGACGTGGTGTTGTCGAGCGAATCCTTACTCTGGGCCGATCTGATTTTTGTGATGGAAACCAGCCACCGCCGCAAGCTAAACCGGCAGTTTGGCCCCTGGCTGAAGGGCAAGCGGGTGATCTGCCTCGACATTCCTGACCAGTACGCCTACATGGACCCGGAGTTGATCCAACGGCTCAAGCAGAAAGTGCTGCCGATCCTGGGTCTACCGCAGTAGTGACTCCAGATCGCAGTCGTTTCTGGATAGAACAATTTGCTTGTGAGGGATAGTGAGATTACTGCTGCACTAGCAGCCCGTCCTGAATCGTGTGATCAGGATAGGAATTGGCTCGCGCTTGAATCACCAGATAGACGAGATCTTCCTCGGTGGAGGTGTTGTGCAGGCGGCGCACCCCTGCCGGATCAATCCGTAGCACCGTGCCTTCATGCACCCAGCAAACCTGATCATCAACTTCAAATTCTCCCTGACCTTTCAGAAAAACATAGATTTCTTCGTTGAGGCGATGCTTGTGATAAAACGGCACCGACTTGCCAGCCGGCAAACTGTTAAACGAAATTTCGCTGCTGGTCAAGTTAAGCGCCTGCTTCAAAAACAGCTTGCCCTCTACCCGCAGTTTGCCACCCTCGGACTCAAAGCAGTATTGCTTCAGGTCCGAAAACGAACCCAGATCTAGGGCTGCAAAATGATCACCCGATTTTGAGCGCGATAGTTGCGTCATGGCGATGCCTCAACATAGCTTCATAGGCTGACATAGCTTGCGAAATGCAAGTGAAGCTAGATTAGCAAAATGGCTTGTAAAATGCAAGTTAGCAGAATGGAAGTTAGTGGCGCGAATGGCTGCATCTCTGGTAGCAATCAGCTACAGCCGTCCACTGCTAGTTCTAGCTAGTTCTATCGGACTGATAATCCTCTCAAGCACTATGTCCCCCTCCCTATCTGAATCGAACGGCTCTGCATCGTCCCCACAGGTATCACAACCGGCCCACCGGTCCGCCTGTCCAATCGCCTCCACCCTAGACCTCGTGGGCGACCGCTGGACGCTGCTGATTATCCGCGACATGATGTTTTTCGGCAAACAGCGGTTTGAAGAATTTTTGGCCTCGCCCGAAGGGATCTCAACCAACATTTTGACCAACCGCCTTAAACTGCTGGAAGAGTTAGGTCTGGTGTCAAAACAGCCCTACAGCAACCATCCCCGTCGAATGAGCTATTCCCTAACTGAACAGGGACAGAGCCTGCGTCCTGTCTTAAAGACAATTGCCGTCTGGGGCCGACGACATCTTCCCAACACCCAAACGCTGGCCGTGGAAAAGCGAATCAGCGAATCGACTGAATAATCGCTCTCCCTGTTAGCGCTGAGGCCAACCCAAGCTAACCCTAAGCTAACCTTAAGCAACCAGTCTGTGAGCTAATGCACCAGTTTGGGCAATCTATAGATTGATTGCGCAGGTCATTTATGCCCAATTCCCATTCCCATTTTTTCACGAAAGTAAGCCGTTGCCCGTTTGCCGAGGATGGGGCAGAAGCGGAATCCCTGGAAGCATTTGCGTCGCAATGCATCAGATTCTAACCTCCATGTTGCAAAATGCAACAATAGCTTACGGTTTCCTAGTTCAGTGTTTCGGCTTTATGTTCTCCATACAATAGCGGCAAGATATTAGCAACAGCATTCGAAAAGATTGCCCAATATCATGCTTTTGCCGATATTGATCTCCGTA
>QLAH01000638.1_pt1 | contig 14918 bp, 10 predicted proteins | sample 4693081 | NCBI WGS metagenome assembly QLAH01 (sample SAMN09425401, study PRJNA476045) | Lake water metagenome, whole genome shotgun sequencing project.
CCCCTTTGAACAACTCAACGGTTTCCGCTATCACGATAACTGGGTGCGCAATCTGCTGATTGCTTCATCGTTGAATGGCAGAAGGCCCTTGCCCAAGGAGGCCGACACAAAATAAGTTGGAACTAGCAATGCCCAACGGAGATCCCAAAGACCTAAATCCCATCTATAGCCCTAGCTCAATGACCTCAATGGTGGTGAATTTAACTTAGCCACCGTGATCCTCTATGATGGGTGAGAGATGTAGCCTAACCTAAGCCAGGTGAATCAGTCTCTTAAGCTTAGTTTTAGACTGTTCAAACATTTCGTAATACATCGTCGATCTATCCTAAGATTGACAAATGATGAGTAAGGCTACCTACTCAGGTATTCCAGCAAAGGATCCGCTCAGGCCGTTGGCTTCGCCGATCACCCAGGCTTGGCCCATTCCCTGATTCTGGAGCTTTCACAAGCCGGAATACCATCAAGCCACTGACATGGTTTGATGAATCGACTGGATTGATGGCCTAACGGCGAGAACACACTAGGAGGATTTTTATGGCTCTTGTCTCATTGCGGCTACTGCTGGATCACGCTGCCGAAAACGGCTACGGGATTCCGGCATACAACGTCAACAACCTGGAGCAAATTCTGGCCATCATGAAGGCCGCTGAGGAAACCGATAGCCCTGTGATTCTACAGGCCTCTCGCGGTGCCCGCTCCTACGCCGGGGAAAACTTCCTGCGTCACCTGGTCATCGCTGCGGTAGAAACCTACCCCCACATTCCCGTGGTGATGCACCAAGACCACGGCAACTCCCCCGCCACCTGCTACTCCGCCCTGCGCAACGGCTTCACCAGTGTGATGATGGATGGCTCCCTGGAAGCCGATGCCAAGACCCCTGCAAGCTTTGAGTACAACGTCGCTGTCACCAGCGAAGTGGTGAAAGTGGCCCACGCCATCGGCTGTAGCGTGGAAGGCGAACTGGGCTGTCTGGGTTCCCTAGAAACTGGCCAAGGCGAAGCCGAAGACGGCCACGGCTTTGAGGGCACCCTCAGCAAGGATCAACTGCTGACCGACCCCGATGAAGCGGTTCAATTCGTGGAAGCCACCCAGGTAGACGCTCTGGCCGTTGCCATCGGTACTAGCCACGGTGCCTACAAGTTCACCCGCAAGCCCACCGGGGAAATCCTGGCTATCAGCCGCATCGAAGAAATTCACCGCCGCCTGCCCAACACCCACCTGGTGATGCACGGGTCTTCCTCCGTGCCCCAAAAGTGGCTGGATATGATCAACGAGTACGGCGGTCAAATTCCCGAAACCTACGGCGTGCCCCTGGAAGAAATTCAAAAGGGCATCAAGAGCGGTGTGCGTAAGGTGAATATCGACACCGACAACCGTCTGGCCATTACCGCTGCTATCCGTGAAGCCGCCGCTAAGGATCCCTCCAACTTCGATCCTCGCCACTTCATGAAGCCCTCGATCAAGTACATGACCGAGGTCTGCGCCGAGCGTTACCAAGCCTTCGGCACCGCCGGCAACGCCAGCAAGATCAAGCAGGAGCCCATCGAAGTTTACGCCGCTAAGTATGCTAAGGGCGAACTCGACGCCAAAACCGCTCAAACCGCTGCGGTCTAGTTGAGTGACCAAGATAACTCGCACTCAAACGTTTAAGTCACTGAAGGTAAACCTCCAAAACCCTTAAACCTTGAGTAAGCAATAGAGCCAGGGAATGTTCTCCATTCTCTGGCTTTTTCATGGGCTGATCAAACCCATACAGCTAGGGGCAGAAACCCATTGGCCCCTGCCCCTGTTGAACGCTGTTTCGGTGCTTGAGCCTAGCCTAGGTCGCCCAGGGCTTTGGCCACGGTGTTCACATCCTTATCGCCTCGGCCAGAGGAGTTGATCACAATGCGGGGGTTACCCGATAGCTGGGGGCAAAGGGTTTCGAGATAGGCGAAGGCGTGGGCGGTTTCGAGGGCGGGAATGATTCCCTCTAGGCGAGACACCCGCTGGAAGGCGTCGAGGGCTTCCTGGTCGGTGACGCTGTAGTATTCGGCCCGTCCGGCATCCTTAAGGAAGCTGTGTTCGGGGCCAACACCGGGGTAGTCTAGGCCCGCGCTAATGGAGTGGGCTTCGATCACTTGGCCGTCGGTGTCTTGCAGCAGGTAGCTCATGGCTCCGTGCAGTACACCCACCCGTCCGGCGGTGAGGGTGGCCGCATGTTTGCCGCTGTCTACGCCGCTGCCTGCGGCTTCAATGCCGATCATCCGCACGCTGGCATCGGGGATAAACTCATTGAACAGACCCATGGCGTTGGATCCGCCACCCACGCAGGCGATCAGAATATCTGGCAAGCCGCCCCATTTTTCCTGGCACTGGGCGCGGGTTTCTTCGCCGATGATGGCATGGAAGTCGCGCACCATCATGGGGTAGGGGTGGGGGCCAGCCACGGAACCGAGGATGTAGTGGGTGGTTTCCACGTTCGTTACCCAGTCGCGAATGGCCTCGGAAGTGGCGTCCTTGAGGGTGCCCGTACCAGCGGCCACGCCCCGCACCTCGGCCCCCATCAGCCGCATCCGAAACACGTTGAGCGACTGCCGCTCCATGTCATGGACGCCCATATAGATGACGCACTGAAGCCCAAAACGGGCGCAGACCGTAGCTGTGGCTACCCCGTGCTGTCCGGCCCCGGTTTCGGCGATGATCCGCTGTTTACCCATGCGTTTGGCCAGCAGCACTTGCGCCAGGGCGTTGTTGATCTTGTGCGCCCCAGTGTGGTTCAGGTCTTCCCGCTTCAGGTAAATATCGGGGCCTTGGCCATCGGGGCGGCGATAGTGGGCGGTGAGCCGCTCGGCAAAATACAGCGGGCTAGGACGACCCACATAGTCGGCCAGTAAACCATCCAGTTCCGCCTTAAACCCCGCCTCATCCTTGTAGCGATAGAAGGCCTCCTCCAGTTCGCTGAGGGCGGGCATCAGGGTTTCGGGCACATACTTGCCGCCAAACTGGCCAAAACGGCCTAGGGCATCGGGACGGGGCGCATCGATGGAAGCGGCGGACGGGCGAGGGGAGAGCGGCGTTTGGGTCACGGGAAATGTAGGATGAAGGGTATAGAGTAGCCCTTATTATAGAACTAGGAAGGAGTTGGCGAGGTGGTTGCGGGTTGGCTTCGGCTGACCTGAGGAAAGTCCGGGCTCCCGAAAGACCAAACTTGCTGGGTAACGCCCAGTGCGGGCGACCGTGAGGAGAGTGCCACAGAAACATACCGCCGATGGCCTTTGGGGTGTCTCCAGGCACAGGTAAGGGTGCAAGGGTGCGGTAAGAGCGCACCAGCAGCATCGAGAGGTGCTGGCTCGGTAAACCCCGGTTGGGAGCAAGGTCGAAGGGGCAAGGGTTGGTCTTTTTCCTGTCCCGTCTTTGCGCACCGCATGAGGCGGCTGGTAACAGTCGTCCCAGATAGATAACTGCCCCCCGGCAACGGGGAACAGAACCCGGCTTATGTCCAACTCCTTCCCGTTTTTTAGGATCCCCCATTACAGCTAGGATATGCCCTCACCCTAGATCCCTCTCCCCAGAGAAGAGAGCTTTTGAACAGGTTATCCGGCTCCCCTCTCTCCTGGGGAGAGGGGCTGGGGGTGAGGGCCAAATTCTATGCAGGATGTGTCTTCGGTGCCTTCCCATTCTCTTCAGCGGTGTTTGCAAAAATTGGGTTTACCTGCGGATTTAGAGGTGAACTGGGAGCGGCTAGATCTCGCCCTCACCCACGAATCCGCTAGCGCCACAGACAACTACGAACAGTTAGAACTTCTGGGCGATGCGGTGCTGCGGTTGGCGGCGACGGAATGTTTGCAGGAGAGTTTTCCGAATGCCTCGGTGGGAGATTTATCCACGCTGCGATCTCAGTTAATTAGCGACCGCACCCTGGCACAACTAGCGGATCGTCTGGGTCTCGACGCCTATCTCATGACCGATCCCAGCCTGAAGTCTAAGGGCGTGCCCACCCAACGCCTAGCCGATGCTCTGGAGGCTGTAGTGGCGGTGATTTACCTCGAAACCCACGACCTAAGACTGATTCGGCCCTGGCTAGATCCCCACTTTCGGCGGCTGGCCCACAGTCTACAAAACGACCCCAGCCAGCGAAACTACAAGGATCTGCTGCAACAACTCACCCAAAAACGCCATCGCGCTCTCCCCCAGTACCGCACCACCGAACCCGGTCAAGCAGGCGATCCTAAGCGCTACCAGGCCCAGGTATGGTTTCAAGACCGCTGCCTAGGCACGGGCTACGGCCCCACCAAAAAGCAGGCCGAACAGGCCGCTGCTGCCCTCGCCTACGAGGCCTTAACCGCTGACGAAAACTGACATCCTTTTGCCACTAAATGCATACCAACGAACCCTAAGAGATCCTGAGTACCGTGATGTTAACGGTGGCTGAGTCCCACGGCGTCGCTGATGCTGTCTAGACGGTGTTCCTCTAGTTTGGCGACCAGTCCGGCCATCATCCGCTGCACCATCCAGGGGCCTTCGTAGATCCAGCCGGTGTAGGTTTGCAGCAGGGTGGCCCCAGCGGTGATTTTGTCCCAGGCATCCTCGGCGGTGAAGATGCCCCCCACCCCTACAATGGGCAACTGGCCCTCGGTGCGCTGGTAGATATAGCGAATCACTTCGGTGGATCGCTGGCGCAGGGGTGCCCCGCTGATGCCGCCCGCCTCTTCGGTGATGGGGCGTCCGGTTTGGGGCAAAATCTGGGTTTTGAGCCCCTGCCGCGAGAGGGTGGTGTTAGTGGCGATAAGGCCTGCCAAGCGGTATTCCTGGGCTACTTCAATCACCGCGTCAATGTCGGGCCAGTCTAGATCCGGCGCAATTTTAACCAGTAGGGGCTTTTGGGCGTCGTTTTCGCCTTGCAGGGCGGCGAGGATGGGGGCCAGTTGGTCGGCGGCTTGCAGGCTACGCAGACCGGGCGTATTGGGGGAAGACACATTCACTACAAAGTAGTCGCCGTAGGGCTTGAGGGCGCAAAAGCTGGTGCGGTAGTCCTCGGCAGCTTCCTCCAACGGCGTAATCTTCGATTTGCCCAGGTTGATGCCGATAGGGATGGTGGGGCGGTGATGATCCCAGTTGAGGGCTAGTCGGGCGGCGAGGGCAGCGGATCCCTTGTTGTTAAAGCCCATGCGATTGAGGGCCGCTTCGTCCTCCACCAGGCGAAACAGGCGCGGCGGCGGGTTCCCCGGCTGGGCGTGGCGGGTAACGGTGCCCAGTTCTGCATAGCCAAAGCCAAACAGGGGCCAGGCTAGGGCCGCTTCGCCATCCTTATCAAACCCCGCTGCCAGCCCCAGGGGGTTGGGGAAGGAAAGGCCCCAAACCCGCTGATCCAAACGCGGATCGCCATAGCCAAACTGTTGTCGCGCCCAATTCTGAATGCCCGACCGAGCGGGTTTGGGCTGCCCTAACCAGTTCAAAGTGCCGATGGCATAGCCGTGTAGCCATTCGGGATCGAGCTTGAGCCGATTGAAAATAAGGGGTCGAAGGTATTGGAGGTAGGGATCTTTCACGGGAATTTGTCACAAGGAATCTTGCACGGGAATGGGCCACAAGGGAGTTGCCACAATAATCTGTCACAGCGAAGACTGGCGCACACCAAAGGCAAAAGTACACTGATCGCTAAGCAGTTGTTTGTAGACAATTGTATGGATTGGGTGACGAGTTAGCCTAGGCATCCCCAATTCATTTCAGGAGCACAGTGCATGGCGAAATCCGGGTGCCAGGGTTGCGAGACCATCGATCCTGAGGAGATCAACCACGGTGGCACGACAGGGCCGAACATCAAAGGATGCACGGCCCACAGCACAGCTAGGGTCTGGGGTGCGCTACCAATAACGACTTTTCCGACCCGGTGTCATCCGACAACAACGTACGCTAACAATCTAGACGCCCCGTCCAGTCGTCGGCCAAAGCCATCCTAGTCCTCTCACTGGGCCTGACCCTAGCTAGGGTCTACTCTGGCCATTGACCCTGGCTAGAGGATGGAGGCCTAAGTAAGTCTGCCGCCTAGGGCGACGATACCGCTTGTTTTTCCGACGATGCCGCTTGTTTTTCCAAGGAGTTCCCCAACGTCCATGGCGCAATTGCAGCCCCCTGAGTCTCGCCATGACCAGCAAATGGTCTCCCTGTCGCGAGCCCTGAAAGCGATTCGGGCCGCTCAAACTCCAGCCGAGGCGATTCCGCTGGCCCTCGATCCCCTGCACCAAGCCTTGGCCTTTGATGTGGCTTGGGTGGGGCTCTATGATGCCATGCGCCATCGCCTCGTCACCCACGGATACCGCAGCCCAGAGGCGATGCGGCCCATGCGATCCACCATTGCCCTGACCCCCGGCGATCTGATGGAAGGAACGGTGATTCAGCCGCGACCGCTGGTGGTAGCCGATCTTCAAAACGAAGTGCGGGCGGGAGAATGGGGCCAAGTGGCAAAGCAGTTTGGCCTCCAGAGTGCCGTGATTTATCCCATCAAGCGTCAGGAGGTCTGCTTTGGGCTGCTGGTGATGGCTTCCCCCCGCTGGGGCATTACCTTATCTCGGGCCGATCTGTCCTACCTATCCATCGTGACGGGCACCCTGGCGGAGGTGCTGCACCAGTGTGAGGCCGATCAGCAGCGCCAGCAAGCTAAACGCCTAGAACAACCCCTGCTGACGGTGCTGGGGCGATTAGGGCAGGGGAGAGATCTGGACAGCCAAATTAAAGAGGTTGTGCGAGAAGCCCAACGATTTTTAGCCCCTGCCCGCACCCGTGTGTTTTGGCTAGAACCCAAGGGAAATTACTTTTGGCAGCGCCAGCCTCGGATCCCCAGTCCCGCTGGAGATCACGCCCTCAAGTTGCCCGTGGCAGAGGTGCGCGGTCTGCACCAAGCCCTGTGCCATCAGCCGTTGGTTGTGCTGGGAGAAAGCCGAGGAGCGCTCAATGGGGTGGTGCCCGATCGGCTCATGCAGCAACTTCAGGCCCAGGCCATTATGGTGGCCCCCATTACCCATGGATCGAATCTGACGGGTTTTGTGTCGGTGGAGAGTCGCCTTCCTCGCCTGTGGCAAGAACCGGAGAAGCAATTTTTGACGGGTGTGGCGCGCTTGCTGAGCTTGGCGCTGCCCCTAGCTATCCACCAAGAGATCCAGCACCAGCACCAGATTGAGCAATCCCTGGCCACGGGGGTGATGCAGGGCATCCACAGCGAGCGAGACTGGCGGCACGCCCTCCAAACCTGCTTCGCAAACCTGCGTGAGCACCTGGGCATTCAGCAATTTTTTGTGCTGGTCTTTAACCCAGAACGGCAAACCTACGATCTCTGTTTTCACGGCCAAGCCCACCGTACCGCTGGGGGCAGTCCCCTTTGGCCAAAGCTGGACGATGTGGATTGGCACCTGCTGGAACGCAGCACGCTGCCCGTGGCCATTGATAACCTCGCCCAAGACTTAAAGCTGATGGCTTGGCGGTCGCACCTGCTGGATTTGGGGGTGAACGCCGTGATGGCCAGCAATGTGTCTCCGGGCCATGGGCCGGAGGGCGTGGTGGTGGTTAGCGACCAGATCCCCCGCCAGTGGACGATGGCTGAGCAAGCACTGATGATGGCGGTGGGGCGTCAGATTGGGGTGATTTTGCACCAATGGCAGCTTCAGCGACAAATAGATCAACAACAGGACACCTACGCAGCCTTGGAATGGGGGCTGCAAACCCTGTATCAAAGCACCGATCTAGACCAGCTAGAGCGCACCACGCTTCAGTATGTGTTGCAGTGGCTCCAGGGTTCGGTGGCGCTGCTCGTCAGATGGCAACCGGGCGACCCCCAGGCCCACGTGGCCCACGTGGCAAACGCTCAGCCTCAGGCTTGGGAACACCCCGAACACCCCATCACCACCGACGATGCCCTGCTGCAATGGGCCATTCAAACCGATGACTGGCTTACCCTACCCGTCGCCGATCTCCCAACGACCACCCAAACCTGGCTGATGCCGCCTCCCGATGGACACATTGGGGTCAAGGCTTTACGCACCGCCCCCAGCCATGCCATCACCGCCGCCGTCATTGTAGTCTCTGCCGTCCCTGGGGCCTGGGGCCAGCATTCCCTCGCCATCGCCAATCTGCTGGTGAACCAAATGGCTTGGTCGCGACGATATTTGTGCTTGGTAACGACCCTCATGCAGCAACGCCAAGACTTAGAGCACCTCAACTGGTACAAACACCACCACCTAGAGGAAATCCATCGTCACCTCGCCAAAATCGTGCACGATCTGGCCCCTGCAACCGAAGTTTCTGGTTCAGCCGCCTTGCTCCCCCAATTCGCCCATCTCAGCCCCCTCTACCCCCTGGTGCAGGAAACCGCTGAGGTACTGGAACGGGAACGCTGGCAACTGCACTATCGGCATCAAGCGACGCCCCTCATTCGCCTCCTCAGCCGCCTGATGGAGCGCATTACACCAGCCCTCGAAAGCCGCCAACTGTGGTCAAAAATTCACAACGAGAGCGACAGCGGCACCCTCATCCTCGGCGACCCGACCAAGCTCGATATGGTACTGTACGACATCCTGATGGCCGCCTGTCAGCGATCCCCCATCGGCGGACGCATCGACCTCTGGTGCCGCATGATCACCCTCGACTGGATCGAGATTTCCATTACCGACCATGGCGACTGCCCTCCCGATTTGCTGGATGCCCTCAAAACGGGGGAAAGTGCCGATGCATTAGCCCCTTCACCCCTAGATACCCCCCCCGGCCTGCACCTAGCGATCAGCAAAAACCTGCTGGATCAACTAGGGGGTGAGGTGGCCTTCTCGCGCCTGGAAGATGGCCGAATTCACAGCCGTATTTTGTTGCCCCTAGCCACTCCGGGCGCAAAGCTAGGCTAAAGGTTCCGTGGTCATCCTAGGAAAGAGAGGCAAGGGCAATCGTCAACCCGTGGGTATCCCTTAGGGCGTAGCAGGGGCTAGCGGGGTGGCGAACAGTTGTCGCAATGGCCACAGCGGTAGAGCGCCTGGGCCTCGGTACGAAAGCCAAAGGCCACCAAGAGCGCCTGCCAACGGCATTGACGGCTGTGCAAAAACTGGTGCATCTGCTGACTCGCACGGTTGGGAGAATCGAGGCTGGGGGGCGTGGGGGAAGACCGCAACTGATAGCGAAAGGGATCAAGCCAAATCAGTTGCCCCCGGCTGTGGAGCCAGGATAGGGAAATGGCCCCGTGGGGAAAGGCTTGACTCACCTCGCGCACATCCCCCGTGGCCGGAATCTGGTGGATCAATCGCTGGGCTTTTTGCTGTAAAGTCTGGGCTTGGCTTTCAAAAAACTTGGCCCGCTGGCGATCGCTGCTATCCAGCCAGCCCGTGCGTTCACTCACCAGGGTTAGCGCACGGGCCATCTGGCCGTCTCGTCCAGCCCGCCCCACCTCCTGCACATACTCGGTCAGGGTACAGGGAGCCTGGTAGTGTAACACCCAGCGGGTATTGGGTTTGTTGACGCCCATGCCAAACGCGCTTGTACAAACCACAAACTGAAGATCATCGACCATCCATGCGGTTTCGATGCGGCGGCGGTCGGCCCCGGTAAGCCCCGCATGGTAAGGGGCCGTGCGGTAGCCCTGGCTAGCCAGATCTTGAGCTAGGATTTCACTATCCTGGCGGGTGCGGACATAGATTAACCCGGCATGGTGGGGGTGCTGCCGCAAAAATTGCCCCATAGCTCGGCGTCGCTGGCCCTGGCTGATCACCGCCTTAACGGTCAAATGAAGGTTGGGCCGATGGGGATTCAGCCGCACCACCTGGGGGTTTTGAAGCTGGAGAACATCTCGCAGCAGGGCCTGGGCTTGGGGGTCGGCGGTGGCGGTAAAGGCGGCAATGGGCAGGGTGGTGCCGGGGGGGCGAAGGCTGAGCAAGGCTTGGCGCACCGATCCCAGGCGGCGGTAGGCGGGGCGGAAGGTTTCACCCCACTGCACCAGGCAATGGGCTTCGTCTAAAATTAGACCGTTGAGGGGCAGGCTTGGATCACACAGTCGTTCCCACACGGGCGGACTCAGCAGCGTTTCGGGGGAGAGGTAGAGCAACCGCAGTTGATCGAGGGTTTGCAAAATGCGGCGGCGCTGGTAGGGCGACAGTTGGCTGTGGAGGGTTGCGGCGGGTAGTTGTTTGTCCCGCAGTTCCTGAACTTGATTTTCCATCAGGGCCAGCAGGGGCGACACCACCAGCGTCAGGCCCGATTGCAGCAGGGCGGGCAACTGAAAACAAACCGACTTACCGCCGCCCGTTGGCAGCACCACTACCATATCGCGGCGGGCCAACAGCGCCCGAATGATGTCGTCCTGGGGTTTGCGGAAATTATCATAGCCCCAGTGGTGTTGAAAGGCCTGTAGAACGTGATCCCAAGTGATATTAGTCGCTGTGGTCATGGTGTTCCCCCTGGTGGGCTACCCGTTAGATGCCCTGGTTAGAGCTAAGGTGCCCAGGCCAGAGCCAGGGGCACCTACCCTCGGCCTAACCTAAAAGAAAAGGCGGATACCCTAGGTACCCGCCTTGGGGGGATGAGTGTGCCAGTTACCGACGGCCTTGGGCTAGGAACTCAGTCCCGAAAAGCCGATCCGGTCTAGACTAGAACTGACGACCGCCAGAGATTTACTCAAACACAAAGGGGAAGTTGTAGCCCACACCGAGGGAAAACCCAAGGCCAAACCCGCTGGTGACGCGCACGTTGGTGGCGGCATTGAGGGTGAAGGCGCGGGAAATGGGCACGTCGGCCCCCGCATTCAGCATCAGGGCGGTGTTGCCATTGAAGGGCACATCGACCCCAGCCCCGACGTAGGGCTGGAAGCGCACGCCACGGGCCGACATGGTGTTGAAGTTGTAGGTCAGGGGGATGGCAAAGTTGGTGAAGCGCTCGGAGATAAAGAACCCAGGCCGCAGCGAGAAGCGGGGGCCAAGGGAGATTTTGCTGATCACATTGACACCAAAGTCGCCGATGGCGCTATCAGGATCACCAAAGCCCACGTTGCCTGCTACCCCCAGGTAGGCGGGGGACACCGAAGCATAGCCTCGGCGGGAAGACTGGGCCAGTTCCAGGTCATTATCTAGCGCGGGGGCCGCTTCGGTGATGGAATCGTCCAGCGCGGCTTGAAGGTCGGCATTGTCAAAGCTAATCAGGGCTTCATCGCTCACCTGAAAGGCGACCGGAACGGCGGGTTCAGCCAACAGGGTAGCCGTGGTTGCGGCATCTGCCGGAATCTCTTCCACCAGGTCTAGGGAGGGCTCAACCGGAACCTCTACCGCCACATCAGCAGGGGCCGCTTCGGTCAAGGTTGCATCAATGGACGTAATGGCTACCGGGGTCTCTACCGCCACATCAAGGGCAGCCTCGCTGCCTTGGGGTGCGGGGGCCAGGGTTTCAGCTTGAACGGGCACAGCACTCAGAACCGTGGTTGCGGCTACGATGCCTGCTAGGCCCGAAAGGGATTTTAGATAAGCCATGGATTTAAACTTTCACTCCTTCAAAAGTTGTAAATGACCGCTCGCAGACGATGCCAGGGTCTACACACACCACATCACACAGTAATTGCCGCAAATTGTATCACCTCTTTTCCACGAGAGACGACCCACGCAGGAAACTTCCCCAACCATAGGGATGCTTAAGTTGGGGTTTAACAGGCTGATGCCCCAGCGCCCAGCAGCGTTCAGACGGGGACGGCCAAGGGCTGCTAAGCCCCGATGTGCTCAACGAGGATCTCGGCAATCTGGCATGATCGATCTATACGAGAGACAGTCGGGGTGGGCGAGACGCAGCCCGTCGCATCCAGCCGTAGCCTACATAGTTGAGCAATAGCCCGACCAAGACCAACAGCACCATCAAAACAATTTGGTACCAGGCAATGGGCTTGACGACCAAGTCAGCGACGAGGTGGCCAATGTTCAAGACCGTATACAACAGGGTTCCCCAAAAGTGGGCCTGACGAAAGCGCCGAGTCGGAGCCAAGACTGTAGCTAAAATGGCTAGGAGCGGCAGCAGGAAAAAGGCCAGCATCCCCCAGAGAATAGGTACAACTTCGGTGATGGAGGTGGCGACTTGGCCATGGGGCGCGAGAACGCTGAGGCCATGGAACAATGGCATCAGCGCAAGCTGAGTATGAAACAAAAGCCCCAGCAAAAATACAATCCACAGGGCAATAATTTGCTGTCTAATGTTTAATTCCTCCAGGGTGTAATTATCCCTCTCTCGGTGCGAATGTAGTGCCATACTACCCCCTTCCTTGAGGCGATGGTGGCTAGAAGACAAGGACACGGCTGGATAAGTCTATTGTTGATCAACAGCCTAAATCAGAGGGGTGATGGACATGAATTGATACTAAGAGCTTGAGCCATCCTTCTGTATCCCCTGAATTCAGGGGGGATAAAGATTGTCGCCATGGACTTCACCCAGGTGAAACCCGCTATCGGTAGCCAAGATTAGACCTAGCGAATGGCTCCCAAGGTATTTTTCCAACTCAGTTCTTTACCTAATACCCGCAGGGCTTTTTGCTCATTTTCACTAAAGAGACCACTGGCCACTAAATCGGCGAGCACCTGTTGGGCTAGTTGGGAGGCAAATAGCCCCCCAGATCGCAGGAGATGGCTGTAGTAACTGAATTGGGATTGCCCCTCGGCGCTGCGGTGAAATTGATAAATTTCGGCCTCGGTCATTTTATAGACGGCGGTGTTAGCGGGCACTACCACGCGAGGAATGCCGTGGAGACCGTATCGCCTTTGGTCGCCCTCGGCAAAACTGCCGACGAGGACGGTGCCCAGCAGAGTACGGGTTTCCTGCACAAGGTCGGGGGTAAATAGGGGATCGGGTTCGCTGGAGAGGCGGGGGCCGCTATTGAGAAAGAGGGGGTTAAACAGCTGGGAATTGTAGACCAAGCCGACGGCCCAGTGGCGGCTATCGTTGTCAAAGCTGACGAACTGGCCAAAGCCACAATCCTCTGGGCTAGGTGGAGTGACGACATCTTGGGCATCGTCTACCTGCACCACATAGTCGCAGTGGGAGTTAGACTTCACAACCTTGCCAATGCGACACCGACTGGCTGATGCCTGGTCATAGAAACTCGCCTGGGAAAATAAGTCCATGGGGTCAAGCTTTGGGGGCAGATTGTGACATGTTCCCCAATTTTACGAGGTTTAAGTCTACCTAGCGGCCTTGGGAGGGAAAATAGAATAAAGCCTTGTTGTGTTTTGTAAGCCCATCATCTTCTAGGCAGGAGAGATGGTCATACTAACTAAAGATGCTTTGGGTTCCTCGCTCTCTTTCCTGGCCTATATCCATGAGTATCTCTACCATGCCAACACTATCTCCAGAGGGGATTTTGGATTTGGTGGCAGAAATTGTCTTCCACAGTGAAGCAGGGACAGCGGCAGCAGCGATCTTACAGCGCACCGCCGCCCAGGTGCGAGCCAGTCTCCAGGTTGATCGGGTGGTGATCTATCAGTTTGTCAGCCCCACCGAGGCCACCGTTGTGGTTGAAGCCGTAGCTTCCCCCCTGCCCCCTTGGCTAGGACGGCGGATTCAAGATCCGTTAGTAAAGCAAGACTGGTGGCCCCACTATCAGCGGCGACAGTCGGTGGCCATTGCTGACTGCACAGCAGATCACCCCGGGAATCCCCCAGCGGATCACCCAGGAGCCTCCATCACCCCCCATGACCGAGAGCGGTGGCAACAGCTTCAGGTTCATGCGGCCCTCGCGGCCCCCCTGCTGGTCGGACAAGCCCTATGGGGGCTGCTGGTTGCCCAAGACTGCCATCAAGCCCACCCTTGGCAACCCCTAGAGATGCTGCTGCTCGATCATGTGGCCATCCACAGCGGGCGTCTCGCTGCTCAGTTGGGGGCCAATGGCGCTGTCTTCGTTGAATCTGCCCCCCAGGCTCTCCAGTCACAGTCGATGTCTGCCGCCCTCTATGAGGCAACGCAGCAAGCCGAAAGTCGTTGGCAGGTGGCCCTAGAGGGAGCCGGGGCCGGAGTGTGGGACTGGAATATGCAGACCAACCAAGTCTTCTATTCGCGCCAGTGGAAAACCCGCCTGGGCTATACCGAAGCCGAGGTGGGGACGGATTTAATCGAGTGGGATAGCCGCGTTCATCCCGACGACAAAACCCACACCTACCAAGCCCTAGAGGATCACATTCAGGGCCGCACCGAGCATTACCAAAGCGAACACCGACTGCGCTGCAAAGACGGCACCTATAAATGGATGCTGGATCGGGGCCAGGTAATTGAACACGCCCCAGACGGCAAGCCCCTGCGAATGATTGGCATTAACCACGACATTACCGACCGCAAGCAGATTGAGGCCGCCCTACGCCAGAGCGAGGAAGCCCTGCGCGAAAGCCGCAACAAATACCAAACCCTGTTTGAAACGCTGCCCCTCGGCATCGCCATCACCGACGCCCAAGGTCAACTACTCGAGGTTAACCCCGCCTCAGAGCAATTGCTGGGGCTGACCGCCAGCGAACAAACCGCCCGCACCTACGACGCCCCCGATTGGCAGATTATTCGCCCCGATGGTAGCCCCATGCCCGCCGCAGAGTTTGCCAGTGTGCGCGCCCTCCAGGAAAACCGCTTTGTTCACAATATGGAAATGGGCATTGTGCGACCCGACGGTGAGGTTACGTGGATTAGCGTTAGTGCGGCCCCCATTCCCCTAGAACAGTACGGTGTAGCGATTGGCTATGTGGATAAGCTGATGTGCATTTAAATTGCATTAATTATATTTCCTTTGTTTTTGATCTTGCGATCCCAGTTAATAACAAGCTGTCCCTCGTTCAACAGGCTATGAACAAGCGCTTCTAGATCTTCAATCGACTTGAATAAACGATTCGCAATGAATTCCTTAGCAGAATGCCAAATCAACTCAATTAAATTATAGTCTGGACTGTAGGGTGGTAAAA
>QLAH01000639.1_pt1 | contig 14893 bp, 12 predicted proteins | sample 4693081 | NCBI WGS metagenome assembly QLAH01 (sample SAMN09425401, study PRJNA476045) | Lake water metagenome, whole genome shotgun sequencing project.
CCCGGATTTAAATCCTATCGAGAAAAAATGGGCACAGGCTAAACAGATACGCCGTACCGCAAACTGCTCCCTCGATGAACTCTTTACACGGTATTCATTGTAGTCTTTTTATGCCGCTTTAGCTATATCATGCCTTAGGCTTAAAGCGGCCCTTAATGGCTTATCCAATGCTCCCCCAAAGGCTTAATCATATCAACGCAAAAGCTGAGAGAATCATTGAATGCCTTTATACTGCAAATGCATGAAAAAAAATTTCTTTTTAAAATTCACAATTTCTGTGGATAACTTTGTGCAAAACCTTTGTTTAAGTCCTGTAAAGCCGCATAAATCAAGGCTTATTTTCCATGTGGCGAAAATTGAGCACTAAAAAAACTCCTTTATTTTCAGTCACTTAGCGAAAACTCATGATCAAAATTTTTTATCAAAAACCCTTGACAAGCATTTGAGGATTTATTAGTAAATTGTTAATAAAACTTTTAACTGAATTATTATTCATTACCTCCTACGCCCAAAATACGGTCAGTTGAGATAATCTAGAGGCATACCCTGTGATGCCATAGCAGTGAGGAATGAACGAGGCAAGCAGCCCCTTGGCGAACGCTAATAGCAGGTATTTTGGCAACGCCAAAATAGCGGCCTCAGGATAGCGCTGTAAAGCGCATTTGTGGAGAAGGGGGCGGGGTTGCACAAAAAGTGCATCTGTCCCTTAGATAGAGAAAACGCCAGCCAGGACGCCGAAAGCATGTGCGCTGTCATCAGCGCTGGAAGAAGATGAGCTGAATTTGGAGGTTATGGCATCCCTCACTGAGAGTGGCGACGCATCGCTCATCAAGTTTTAAGGGGAAAGGGCTAGTTGGTCAATAAAAGCTGCCACTTGGCATAAATCTAAATAAGCTTTACGCTTATCACGTGGATTACGTAGCAAATATGCAGGATGATAGGTAATAAATAATGGAATATTTTGCGTACCAAATTGCCATTGGATGCCACGTAATTGACTTAAAGGCTTTTCGACCCCCAATAGATAATGCGCAGCAATTCGACCGACCGCTAACAGACATTTTGGTTTTATATGCGCTAACTGTTGTTCTAAATAAAGGCTACAGGTAGCAACTTCTTTTGGAAGCGGATCACGATTATTAGGAGGTCGACATTTCAATACATTACAAATAAAAACCTGATCTCGGTTTAAACGGATTGCCGCAAGCATTTTAGTTAATAATTGACCAGCACGTCCGACAAACGGTAATCCTTGGCGGTCTTCATTGGCACCTGGTGCTTCCCCCACAATGACTAAGTCTGCATGACGATTCCCCGAACCAAATACAGTATGCAGGCGAGAGCGATGTAATTCACAACGTGTGCACCCGGAAATCATAGTCTGCAACGACTCCCAATCAATATTAGGATCACTGCTTTCGAGTGAATCTCTCAATGGCTCAGTTGCCATAATAGCTTTCTCAGCTGTGCGTTGCTGCCATTCGACGATATTTAAAGCACTTAATAGTGATCGTTGCTTTTCATTCATAAATGATCGCTTTATACTGACAAAGTTAACTATGGGCTACAATTATTCATTCACTTAAGAGACGTTATGCCATTCTTATATTATATCATCAGCGCAGGATTTACGAGCTTAATACTCATTCAAATGATAATATGGCTAAAATTAAAACAGCAAGCTCATGTCTCAAGCTCACTGGTCGATATCAAACTGCAATTTAATCTTCATCAAGACCAGCTAAAATCTCAATTAACTCAAGAATTGCAAACATTACAGCATGCGCTACAGACCTATTTTCACCAGCTAGAACTTAAATTGAGCCAAGAATCTGCACAGCATCGGGAAACTGCTAACCAATATCACTTAGAACAATTGAAGACTTTAATTGCCTCCCAACGTGAGACAGGACTTAATTTACAGCAACATATTTTAGCGACGCTATCGTATCATGCTCAAAATTTAGATGGCAAAATGGCACTATTAACAGAACATACTCAAAAGGAACTATCAGCGATTAGTCGCCAGGTTGATCAGCGCCTAAATGATGGCTTTGCCAAAACTCAACAAACATTTACGGATATTGTTCAACGACTGGCTTTGATTGACGCAGCCCAACAGAAAATTACAGAATTATCGAGTCATGTTGTGGGCCTTCAAGAAATTCTTGCAGATAAGCGTTCACGTGGGACATTTGGAGAAATCCAACTAGGAGCATTAATCCGCAATGTGATTCCTGCTGCTCATTTCGGGGAACAAGTAACCTTATCAAATAACAAACGCGTGGATTATCTGCTTTATCTACCGGCACCTACCGGGAATATTCCTATTGATGCTAAATTTCCCCTAGAAAGCTTTCGTATTATGACTGATATCGAGCGTAGTGAGCCTGAACGTAAACTTGCCCAACAACAATTTATTCAAGATATCAAAAAACATATTCATGACATTAGTGAAAAATATATCATTCCTGGGGAGACCAGTGACAGCGCTATGATGTTTATCCCTGCTGAAGCTATTTTTGCTGAAATTCATGGTCACTACCCTGAACTCATAGAATACGCTTATCAGGCCAAAATTTGGCTAGTTTCGCCCACTACTTTTATGGCAGTACTAACCACAGCACGGGCCGTATTAAAAGATGCAGAAACTCGCCAGCAAATTCATATTATTCAGGAACATCTAGGCTTACTAGCAAAAGATTTTTCACGCTTCCAAACCCGTATGGATAAGCTAGGCCGTCACCTTGAGCAAGCTAATGCCGATGTCAAGGAAATTCATACGACAGCTCGCAAAATTACTAACCGTTTTGGTCAAATTGAAAAAGTCGAATTTGACCAAGAAATATTACTTGAGTAGCCCGTCAAACAGTATTGCGAACCGCCATAACATGCTCAGGAACTGCACGAATATTCCGGATCATTCTGAGCTTCTCCATTAATTTAAGCACATAGTAAGTAAAATCTACCTCATACCAAACAAAACCCTGTCGAGTACTAGAAGCATAATAATGGTGATTATTATGCCACCCTTCGCCCAAGGTTAGCAAGGCAAACAATAAATTATTACGGCTATTATCCTTTGTAGGAAATCGCTTTACACCAAAACGATGCATAATTGAATTAATAGATACCGTCACATGAAGTAATATCACCGTAGAAATAAAATAGCCCCAAATCAACATCTGCCACCCATTGGTATGCCACTCTGGATGTGCATGCTGAAAATAAACGCCTAAATAATAAACCCCAACGGCTAGCAATAAAGGAACCAGAGTGTCCATCCTATCTAGCAGCCTTAATTCAGGAAAACGCAGCAAATCCTTAACACGCGAAGCATTGTAATAATAATGACGATGACTTAAAAACCAACCAATATGGCTCCAAAAAAAACTATGATGCACTGGTGAATGAGGATCATCTGGCATATCTGATTTTGTATGATGGTCTCGATGGTGAGCAGCCCACCATATAGGTCCACGTTGAGTAGCGCTAGCCCCTAAAACAGCAAAAATGAATTGCCAAAAACGGTTGGTTTTGTAAGTTGCATGCGAAAAGTAACGATGGTAAAAAGCACCAATGGCAAATACCCGTATCATATACAAAGCAAAGGCTACTATAACAGCAGGCCAGCTTACCCCAACCACGAATGCCAATAAACAGACTACGTGCATTAAAATAAAAGGAATCACGCGTAACCAGTCAATTTTATAATCCTGGCCTTGATTCTGTAAATCTTGGACAGCACTATTATTTACTAACCAAGCCCTAGCAGTTTTAAAAATTTTTTTCACAGAATTTTACTAACCTTAAATTGTTAAGATAACTCATTATAAACACGGACCTTGAGGATTGCAATCAATCTTCATCCCAGGTTGATTTTTCTAAATGTTCCTGACGCTGTTTTGCCTCAATGCTCAAGGTAGCTGTAGGTCGAGCCAAAAGTCGTGGTAAACCAATAGGTTCACCAGTTTCCTGACAATAACCATAATGTCCCTTTTCAATATCACGTAACGAAGCCTCAATTTTATGTAACAATTTCGTTAACCGCTCCATTTTACGTAATTCAAGTTGCTGCATTTCAGTACGAGATGCTGTATCTAAAGGATCATGGTTTTCTTCCATACGACTGAGCTCTTGTTTAGATTCAGCAACTTCAACTACAATTTCGTCATACATACTTTTTAAGCGAGTTGCGAAAAAGTTTCGCTGCACTTCATTCATATAATCTTCTTCAGGCATTGCTAACAAAGCTTGTTCAGTGAGCATATTATGTCTCCATCTATATTTAAACTATAACATTGTTGCTATCGTTGGTTCTATACTAATTTGCTTAAGCCAAAAAGTCATTTCTAACCATTACGTATATAGCAATAAGTGAGTATTCGACATTTATATCATTAAATTTAATTTAGCTCAAAAAGAGTTTCTAAATAATGAACAAACTTACCAAGCACTCTGTTCAGAATAACATTTAAAAACAAGTGCGCAATAAGTTAATCATTTTGCATGCAGATAGACTGCATATCCAGCTGCTCATTCGATGGCTGCTAGTAGCGGGTATAATAATCTTGCTATTTTTTTACAAAACCTACAGACTATAAGGCTTAATGAATAAGTAGGATGGAGCCATAGCAAGTAGTATTGGCATGGACATCCATCATACTCACCACTTTTGCAATATTATTTTACCTGATTTAGGAGTCTTATTAGGTATGTATTCTTCAAACCAAGCATTTACGATTAAAGTATCTCTGACAGAGATTCCCAAGCTTCGACAATTCTTAAAACATTTAGCCTTATCAGATAAAAGCTTTGATATTCGGCCTCAAAATGACAACCATATTGTTATTTCCTATGGCGCAGAATATACGCTTCCGATGTGGACTATTCAATTAAAACGAGCCAGACTATTAGCACACGCCTATGAGCGTAAGCTTAGGATACTTAAAAACCCTGCATTGACTCGGTCAGGATTGGCGGTCATGAGTGGTAGCACACATGAAATATTGCCGCCAGAAGCCTTTGAAGCCCCTATGTTTCAATTAGCCTATGCAGGCAATACGGCCTTATTTAGCCTACCGGACACCGATCTTAAAACAACAGATTGTTTTGGATTAACGATTCTGCACTATGCACTAGGAAATATCGATTTAGTGCAGGATATTGTGAGGGAAATACCAGCGTTAGTGAATACCCCTGATCGGCATGGGTGTACACCCAGTATGCTGGCAGCAGCCAATGGCCAATTAGCGGCATTGAAAATTCTGAAAAAAGCTGGGGCTGATATGCGGGCAGTAGATAGCCAGGGGAATAATGCTTTACATATGGCGGCTATTGCAGGGGAAATTACTACGATGACATGGTTAGTCACTGAAGGAGAAGTAGCGCTAGAAAGTCGAAACTCGCAGAAATTCACCCCTTACTTATGGGCGGCACAAGTAGGCCAATTAGAGGTACTCAAAACCTTGAAGACCTTAGGAGCCGATACCTCAGCTGTGAATCAGTATCAAAATAATGCGCTACATTTAGCGATAGTAGGGGCGGGTGATGTTACAACGATCCACTGGTTAGTGACTGAAACTGGTTTGTCTGTGGAACAACAAGAAGCATCTCACCACCGTTTTCATATATTTGGTTACGGTGATAAAGAAGGCAAGGTGCCCTTTTTATTAGCTGCTAGCCGTGGCCAAATCGAGGTTCTCCAAATACTACGGATATTAGGAGCAGATGGGAAAATAACCAACTCTCAAGATAAAAATGCCCTGCATAAGATAGCCGCTGTGCCTATGTTAGGCAGGTGTCATCTGAATACCCAGTTATCAAATTTAGCACTGCAACCTTATCTGCAGTTGGTTGAGCTATTAGCTGCTGATTTTGGGTATATAGCCACCCTAGAATGGCTGGTCCATGAAGTCGAGATCCCTGTAGATAGCCAAGATTTCACATCAAAAACGCCTTTTCTATGTGCAGTTGAGCATGGATGTTTGCCATTACTAGATACGTTCAAAAAGCTGGGTGCCAATTTAGCAGCCATGGACTATGAGGGAAATAGTGCCCTGCATATTGCGGTCGAAAGTAAAAATTTAGCGACAATAGACTGGTTAACTCAAGAAATTAAAATCGACTTAGAGTGGTGTAGAACTGATCACAAAACTGCTTTTTTATATGCTGCTAAACATGCTAATTTAGGGATGCTACAAGCTTTACAACGTTCAGGCGCTGATGTAACCGCAGTAGATGATAAAAACAATAATGCTTTACATCTCGCTATTTTATCAGACTCATCTCAGAACAGCGACCTTCGTTGTTATTTTTCTACAGCGGAATCTACGCCAGAAACAGAATACCATCTAGATCCTATGACCAAAGATCCCTATATAGAACTGATAACCTGGTTGGTCAATGAAGCACACCTTCCCTTAGAAGCTAAAGGTAAACGCCAAATGACTGCCTTCCTGTGTGCTGCAAGCCGAGGAGATTTAAAGACATTACAATTCCTGCAAACGTTAGGAGCTAATACCGGAGCCCTAGATGCAAATGGTTCTAATGCCTTGCACTTAGCCACTTTAAAATCTCATCAAGATATTATACCCTGGCTAGTGAAGGAAGCGAAATTGGATCTGGAAAGCCAAAGTGGAGAGCAAAAAACCGCTTTTTTAATAGCAGCTAAAAAAAATGCTTTATCAACATTAGAAAGTTTATATGAATTAGGCGCTAACCCTCATGCAGTTGATAGCACGGGAAAACATGCTTTGGATATAATGTACTCCATAGGTACAATCACGTCCAAGAGAAATCAGTGCATCATCTGGTTATTGAATGAAGTATATGCCAATGATAGTCGCTATTCAACCTTACGTCTTATAGGAGACATCAAGAAATCGATAGATGGAGACATCAAGCAACCGATAGATGCCTTGGAAATGTTGTTTACGCGTCATCAAGCCCTTAAAACGGTTATATTGATTAGCAATGAGTTAAAACCATTGAAAATGAATAGATTGATTGTCTGCTTGATCAAATATCAAAAACTAACGCACTTAGATATTTCGAAAAATGAGTTAAATCCTATGCAGTTAAAAGGCCTGGGCATCGCGTTGGCAGCAAATAAATTCTTAGAAGATCTACGACTGTATGCTAATGAGATCACCGCAGGAGGACTACATCAGCTATTAATAAATGGCTTAGCAGAGCATCCCAACATAAAAATTTTAGATCTTCGAGGGAATTACTTCACTGATCAAGCAATCAGTGTATTAGTCCGAGGTCTAACACATAATCACGTTCTAGAAACATTATATCTGACTGTTTCATTAACCTTAAAAACCTCAGAAGAACTACAATCACTCCTCAAAGAAGGACCACCGTTACAGCGAGTCATATTGAATGGATACCAAAATACAAACGATTTTCAATGCTTAAATTCCATGTTAGTCACCCCTAATATAGAATTCAGCTCGCTTACCTGCCAACTAGGCTTAACAGACAAGGAAGTATGCGAGCTAGCTTCAAATTTAGCCAGGCATACAAATTTAAGCGCCTTATGCATTTCAGGCTGCGAGCTAACAAAAGTGGAGATAGCTGCATTCATAACAGCTTCGCAAGCCTGGTCAAATTTATACCAATTAGAGTTAAAGATCCAAGGAACTGAGGAAGTACTGGCATTAATTCTGGAGCTTATCCAAAGGCTCCCCTTCTTAAGCAAATTAACGCTACACGGACAATGTGAACCAGGTTGCCACTTGCAACCTTTTGTGGTGAGTATTATGCACACTACTCGTATTAGCAAACTCAATCTTCGAAGCCTTAAGTTAGCAGATCCAATCGAGCACAAGGCTTTTGATGCTATATTGCATGATTTACCAACAAATCCTTATCTTCAGGAGCTGAAACTACCTTGCTCTGAGGCAATGACTGATATCGAGCAACAGGGCTTACAAACACTATTAGCTGACAACAGAGATAGGGCAGCGACTATAAGCCGGTACACTCAAGGGGCTAAACGTATCAAATCAGCAACTACCAAGCTAACTTCCTCAGAACCAATAGCTACATCGTCCAACTCATTTTTTGTATCGAACCTAGGCGATAAACGTTCTCAAGAATCCACAATAGAAAATCAAGAGCCGCCTGCTGCTAAACGCCCTAAAGTTAATTCGCCCTGATATCTGAGTGGGGTTAAACAATATGCACATCCATTAGGTAAATACGAGATTTTACTAGTGGTCCAAGCGGGGCCAGCACACAAGTTTACTGCAATAATCCTTTACCTCCCTTAACCACCTTGTTAATATCTTACTTTTACAGATTATAGCCAAGATGAAAACCACGATCATTGAATTAGCCAAAGACTATATGCAATTTTCCGCAGGCCACTACACTATTTTCAGTCCTACACACCGGGAAAAACTGCATGGTCATAATTTCAATGTGTACGCAGCTATCACAGCCACTATTCAGGATCATGGTATGGCTTTTGATTATGATATCTATAAACGTAAAATCCATGCACTTTGTCGCAGCTTAAGTGAAACTTTTCTTATCGCCAATTGCTCCCCTTATCAAAGAATTGTTATTGAAGAAGAGATGCTCTGGGTGCATTTTCATGATGAGAGAATCCCCTTTCTCAAAAAAGATGTGACCTTACTACCCTTAGCAAATATTACTGTTGAAGAATTAGCTCGCTGGTTTATTGAACAGTTAATTATTGAGCCTGATTTTCAAAACTATGCTATTGAAAAAATATTTATTAAAGTCTATTCCTCACCGGGGCAAGCGGGCTCGGCTGAATGGCAACGAGCTACGCCTAGTTGTTAGTACCCGCACCTTGCGCATACTAGTCTTATCAACCAAACTAGTGACTAGAGTTATTACTACTTTGCCTAGCTCTGCCTTGAAACATGTGCTTGTAGCAGTAAAAAGTAGCTATTTGTTGCTATTTCTCGCGATCTAGACCAAAATACCGGCTTATTATCCAATTTACTTTTGACACTGAATGGCTGAAAACGCTCCTAGAGCAACTATTTTAGTACTCCATGGCCCTAATTTAAACCTATTAGGGCAGCGCGAATCTGAATATTATGGTACTACTCGCTTAGCTGAACTCAATCAAATGCTCCAATTGAAAGCAGAACAATTAGGATTTCAGCTTATCGTTGCTCAGCATACAGGAGAAGCTGCCCTAATTCATGCTATTCACGAAGCTCCACAAGCTGGAGTTGGATTTATTATTCTAAATGCGGGTGCTTTGACTCATACCAGTATTGCTCTGCGAGATGCGTTACTAGCAATTGATATCCCGTTTATTGAAGTCCATATTTCCAACATTTATCGCCGGGAAACATTTCGGCATCATAGCTATTTAGCGGATATTGCCAATGGAGTTATTATTGGCTTGGGGATATATGGATACGAACTAGCATTATTAGCGGGTGCTCATTATTTAACATCAAAACTTAAGGGTTAACTTTATGGATATTCGTAAAATCAAAAAACTCATTACGATGCTTGAAAATAGCGGCGTTGCTGAAATTGAAATTAAAGAAGGTGAAGAATCGGTCAGAATTGTTAGCCGCCATGGGATTGTACCCGTCATACATTCTACCTCTGCTCCACATATTATCAGCCAACCTGTCGCTGCTACTGAGCCACAACCCATTTCTGCTACTCCTCCATATCCACACCCAGAAACAACACCGGCTATTCATGCTGCGAACGAACACATCATTAGATCTCCGATGGTTGGTACGATTTATCTTGCCTCTGCACCAAATGCTGCTCCATTTGTAGAAATTGGCCAAGAAATCAAAGAAGGCGATAATCTCTGCATTGTGGAAGCTATGAAAATGTTTAATCATATTGAATCCGATATGACAGGGATCCTCAAAGCCCGCTTGGTAGAAAATGGCCAACCTATCGAGTTTGATCAACCTTTATTCCTTATTGAAAAAAAATAGGATTTAACTATGTTTGACAAAATTGTCATCGCGAATCGAGGAGAAATTGCTTTACGTATTTTGCGAGCTTGCCGCGAATTAGGTATTCGCACGGTAGCCGTCTATTCTAAAGCAGATCGGGAATTAATGCATGTTAAAATGGCTGATGAAACTGTGTGCATTGGGCCAGACAATGCCCTTAATAGCTATTTAAATATCCCAGCTATCATCAGTGCAGCTGAAATTACCGATGCTCAGGCTTTACATCCTGGATATGGTTTTTTAGCAGAAAATGCTGATTTTGCAGAGCGAGTTGAAAATAGTGGCTTTAAGTTCATTGGGCCACGACCAGAAACAATTCGTCTTATGGGCGATAAAGTTTCTGCTATTGCTGCTATGAAACAAGCTGGCGTACCCTGTGTGCCGGGTTCTGGAGGATCATTACCTGATGATGAGGAACGGAACCTTGAATTGGCACAGCAAATTGGTTACCCAGTGATTATTAAGGCTTCTGCAGGAGGTGGTGGCCGAGGCATGCGAGTTGTGCACACTGCAACCAACCTATTGAATGCAATTGCTATGGCAAAAAATGAAGCACAAAATGCTTTCGGAAACAATGAAGTTTATATGGAGAAATTTCTAGAAAACCCTCGACATATTGAAATACAAGTTTTAGGCGATGGTGAAGGCAATGTTATTCACCTTGGGGAGCGTGACTGTTCTATGCAACGCCGGCATCAGAAAGTGATCGAAGAAGCGCCTGCGCCAGGTATTTCAAGCGAGCAACGTCATGAAATTGGAATGCGCTGCGTCCAGGCATGTCAGGCCTTACGCTATCGTGGGGCAGGAACCTTTGAATTTTTATATGAAGACGATAAATTTTATTTCATTGAAATGAATACACGGATCCAAGTTGAACATCCCGTTACGGAATTAATCACTGGGATCGACTTGATTAAAGAGCAAATCCAAATTGCAGCGGGCAAGGCACTGCCTTGTCAGCAACATGATGTCCATATTCGAGGTCACGCCATTGAATGCCGTATTAATGCTGAAGATCCAGAAACCTTCATGCCTTCACCCGGTATCATTACATTGTATCATCCACCGGGCGGGCCTGGAATCCGGATAGATTCTCATCTTTATAATGGCTATAAAGTCCCCTCATTTTACGATTCGATGATTGGTAAACTGATCGCCTACGGTGAAACTCGCGATATTGCGTTAAGTCGTTTAAGGCAAGCTTTGGATGAAATGATTATTGAAGGCATTAAAACCAACATTCCTCTACATCGTAAATTAGTCCATGATCCCCAATTTTCTCAGGGAGGAACGAATATTCATTATCTAGAAAAGCAATTAGCTGCAGGTAAAAATTCATGACCTATCGTCTTTTATAGTACTGGGTTATTTTTCTGCCTAGGCATGGCCCTTGCTAGATGTTTTTTTAAGCCAATTCGAGAATCAGCTAGGTTGAGCAGCGTGTTAGATGCAACTCTCTGAAGTTTCAGTATTGGCTCCCTGACATCGAGAAAAGCTTTAGGTATATTCGATATACAAGTATTGATGTATCTACTTTTCATCTGATAGGATCAGCTAGGTAAGCCACAGTATTAAGGAAATCACCCATGACAATCTATACCTCAGCCGTGCAAGCGCAACTGATTGCTGAACTGCAAAATCGCCAACTAACCATGTTAGATTTTTCTCGCTATACCCCTCAACTTCCACCTCCGCTCATGTTATCAGGATTTGTGGGTTGTGTAAGAAATGTTGCCGTGATGCCTAACGGTCAGGTGGTGAGTGGTAGCTATGATGGTTGGCCGGTGAATAATGGCTATAATGAGTCCATTCTAGTGTGGGATACAAATACCGGCGAATGCCTCCAGACTCTGACTGGACATAGAATTTTTGTAGCCTGCTTTGCCGTGCTGCCCAATGGCCACCTAGTGAGTGGTGGCTGGGATAAGACCCTCCGGCTTTGGGATATCAATACTGGGCAATGCCTTAAGACGCTAACAGGGCATAAAAGTCATGTGACCTGCGTTGCTACCCTACCCAACGGCCTTGTAGTGAGTGGCAGTGATGATAGGACCCTCCGTATCTGGGATGTGAATACTGGACAATGCCTTCAGACGCTAACAGGGCATACGGATTCTCTAACCTGCGTTGCTACTCTACCTAATGGTATTCTGGTCAGTGGTAGCAACGATAAAACTCTCCATATTTGGCAGGATATTGATACCGGTCAATACCGCCAACTCAAGAAGCTGAGTGGGCATACTTGTATTGTATCCTGTGTTGCTGCACTGTCCAACAATCACGTGGTGAGTGGCAGCTCGGACCAAACCCTCCGAGTCTGGGATATCAATACTGGCCAATGCCTCCAGACCCTGGCCGGGCATACTTCTATGGTATCCTATGTTGCCGTGCTACCTAACAGCCAGGTGGTAAGTAGCAGCTACGATAGAACTGTTAGAATCTGGGATGGGTATAGTGGCGAATGTCTCAAAGTCTTAACAGAGTCTACAGATAGTGTTAACTGTATTACCACCCTATCCAACGGCCAGGTAGTATGTGGTAGCTATGATAAGACTCTCAAACTCTGGACCGTTGTTCCACGTCACTGCTACAATGGGATAGCGCGAGTATTGCAAGCTATTACTCCCGAGTGCGGACTTCAGGATCTTTCCTTACGAGGAGTATATCTAGGGCAACTAGCTTACGAGCATCTCCAACAGTTGGTACAAAATGTAACCTCTTTAAAGAGTCTTGACCTACGCGACACCGATTTAACACCCAAACAAATCTATTTTTTACATCAATACCATAATTAATGGCAACATATTGCGAGAGAATTGGAGCTGAACGAATTGAACCTAATGAATTAAAGTTATTTGAACTTGCAGAAAGTACAAATTCTACTTTAATTGGTGTATTATAAGATACAAATGGTACGTATGGTTGAAGTGATTGATTAGAAAAATTATCGTTATTGAAAGTTGAAACGATTTGTTGCGGTATTATATTATCATTAGGTGTTTCAGTAAAAACATCTGTTGAAACAAGATTCTCCGGAACTGAAGATAGCTCAGTAATGAAATTATTTGATATATCCGATTTAAAAGTATGATCCTGTTGATTATCGACAAATAATGCTTTACTACTATTGTCATAATGGATGTTCTTAGAATCGTTAATCATAGTTTTGGAACTATTAAATAAAGAACTATTAATGTTGTGTGAATTAGTTGCCAAATTTGTAATTGAAGTACTATTGGAGACTATATTCTTTGAGCTGGTAGATTGTTGATAAGCTACATACTTTAACAACGGTGTAGTTGCATTATTCGGAGAAAGAATAAAAAATAGAGACAACAACACTGGCAATATAAAATTGGAAATACCCATATATAAAGAAGTGGTTGTCATAGGTGCGTGGGCTGAAGAGGCAATAGAAGCCACCATAGCAACTTTGAGGGTATCATATATAGCGGCCGAATCTTTCTCATTCAAAATTGGCTTTGTTGATTGAGTATAAGCATATTGAATGTGAACAATTTGATCGAATTGTGAACGCAAATAAGGACTATCCTTCATTAATTTTTGTAATTGAAGGTCCTCACTTGGTGTTATCTCACCATCGATATATCGTTGAACTAAATACTCAAAATTCATAAAAACCGTAATTCCCCAGCAATAGGTTCTAATATTTTTCTTAATGTGAGTCGTGCTCTATGTATTCTTACTTTCACTAATGATAAATCAATATCAAGTAGCACTGCAATTTCTTGATAAGAATATCCTTCATACTCACGTAAAATTACTACTTCACGTAATGAAGGGGGTAACTGCATTAATGCATTGTCAAGAACTTCTTTCAAAGAAAAATCTTGTTCTTTTGTATTATGTGAAAAAGAGTATACTTCATCATTAAACTCTTCGTAATTCTTTTTCTTTCGAAGCAAATTCAGACATACCGTTCTGGTAATACGAAAAAGCCATGCAGGGAAATGATTCAAAGGAGCAGACTCCTTGTAATCAATAACACGCAAAAACACTTCTTGGATAGCGTCTTTTGCATCACTTTTATTTCCCATCATTCTGGCACAATATGAGTATACAGACTGTTGGAATTTTTTATAAATTCTTTCCAAAGCATACATATCCCCTTTTTGGAATAAAAGGATATCAGCTTGTAAGGCAGGGTCATCGTGAGAATGCCTTGGTGAATATTTAGTACTCATATCACACCTCAAGACCAATTGGTTAACAAATAGATTACGAAAATTTAATAGTATATACTTGCAAGTTACGAAAAAAAAAGGAAAATCTTCTATAATTCTTCAACGCATATGTTAATTAGAAATTTCATGATATCAAATTTGGCTTCGATATTCTTTTACATAATCAACATAATTTTGTGCTGACTGCTCAAACCGACTTAATTCTTCTTGACGCAAATCACGCACAACCTTTGCGGGTACACCAGCAACTAAGGTGCCTGATGGTACAACAAATCTTTCTGGAACAACAGTTCCCGCAGCTACTAACGAATAAGATTCAACAACTGCCTGATCTAACACTTTTGCACCCATACCAATTAAAGTCAAATCTTTTATAGTACACCCATGTAACACAGCAGAGTGCCCAATTGTTACAGAATCACCAATTATGAGTGGATATTTTTTGTGTGTTACATGCAACATTGATAAATCTTGTATATTTGTTCGCTTTCCAATACGTATATAATGGACATCTCCACGTATCACACAATTATACCAAATTGAAGAATCTTCTCCTATTTCTACATCACCTAAAATTACTGCTCCAGAGCATAAAAACACACTCTCGTGTATCGTTGGTGTAATTCCTTTGTAGGTAATAATCTCCGAGTTTTTACCAGTTTCTATCATAATAATTTCATTAAATTTTCGATCAAAAATAGTGTTGTA
>QLAH01000640.1_pt1 | contig 14878 bp, 15 predicted proteins | sample 4693081 | NCBI WGS metagenome assembly QLAH01 (sample SAMN09425401, study PRJNA476045) | Lake water metagenome, whole genome shotgun sequencing project.
CTAATAGGGGGGGAAGTTGTAGTGGTGGAGGTAGGTCTTCTCGCTGTTGGGGTTGAGGTCGTCCATCTCCTGGGCGTCGCTCGGGGTGCCGAGGGTGGCGCAGGAGAGCACCTGGGTGAGCCCCCGCTGGAACAGGCCCGAGCCGTGGACGCGCTTGGGCAGCACGCCGGCGGCGGCCTGGATCGGGCGCACCTCGTCGAGGCTGCGGCCATCCACCCGCTTGCCCTCGACGATGATCTGCTGGCGCATCAGCTTCTTGGTGAGGCCCTTGTAGGTGTTGCCCAGCAGCTTGCCGTTGCTGCCCACGGCCACCTTGATCGGATCCTCGCCGTCGAGGGCGGCGATCTTCTCGCCCACCTCGGCCTTGATGGCGTCGAGCTTCTCGTCCCGTTCGGCCTTGGTCTGGCTGAACTGTTTGAGCACCTCACCGATGCCCTTGGCGCATTCCTTCTCCAGGAAGGCGGGCAGGGCGGGGTCTTCGCTGCGCTCCTCGGGCAGCACCTGCTCGATGCCGAGCTCCTTGAGCAGGGCCAGCTGGGCGCGGATCAGTTCGCCCACGGCCTCGTAGCCGAAGTCGATGGCCTCGATCACGTCCTGTTCGGGCAGCTGGTTGGCGCCCGCCTCCACCATCACCACGCCGGAGGGGGTGCCGGCCACCACCAGGTCGAGCTCGCTGCGCTCGATCTCCCGGAAGCTGGGGTTGAGCACGAAGTCGTCACCCAGCAGGCCGACGCGCACGGCGGCCATGGGCCCCATGAAGGGGATCTTCGCCAGCAGGGTGGCCATGGAGGCGCCGGTGACGGCGAGGACGTCGGGGGGAACCCGCTCGTCCAGGGACATGCAGGTGGCGACGATCTGCAGGTCGTCCCGCAGCCAGCCTGGGAACAGGGGCCGCATCGGCCGGTCGATCAGGCGGCAGGTGAGGGTGGCCCGTTCCGGGGGACGCGCCTCCCGGCGCATGAAGCTGCCGGGGATGCGCCCGGCGGCGTAGAGACGCTCCTCGTAGTCGCAGATCAGGGGGAGGAAATCGATGCCGTCGCGGCCTTTCGAGCGGGTGGCGGTGACCAGAATTGCCGTATCACCGCATTCCACCATCACCGAGCCCCCGGCCTGGGGCGCAAATCGGCCGCTGGTCAGCCGGATCTCCCGACCATCGAAGGAGATCGACTGAGTGTGTCCTTGCACTGGGCGTTATGTCCGTTTTGTTGTCGCCGACCATTCTCGCACCCGCCGTTCCGGGCCATGAAGAAGGCGCCCTCGCGGGGCGCCTGATGCGACGGAAAGCCGTTGCGGCGGAAGGGCCTAAGCCCCCGGCTCACCAGCTCGACTTGACCACGCCGGGGAGCTCACCCTTGTGGGCCCGCTCGCGCAGCTGGTTGCGGCAGAGGCCGAAATCGCGGTAGTAGCCGCGGGGCTTACCGGTGGCCCAGCAGCGGTTGCGGATGCGGTTGGGGGCGCTGTTGCGGGGCAGCGACTGCAGCTTGCGGTGGATCTCCAGGCGCTCCATCGGATCGCCGGCCGCATCGAAGGCCTCCTTGAGGGCGGCACGGCGCGCTGCGAAGCGCTCCACGATCTTGCGGCGCTTCACGTCACGCGCGATCATCGACTTCTTCGCCATGCGGCCGGAGGAGGGGGAAACTTCAGCCTGTCACCTTACCTCTTGGAGCGTCCGTCCCGGGTCAGGGGCCCGGGTGGCTGGGGCAGAGGTCGGCCAGGCCGCAACCGGCGCAGCGGGGTTTGCGGGCCACGCAGACGGCCCGGCCATGGAAGATGAGCCGGATCGAGAGGGTCTCCCACTCCGGCCTGGGCACCAGTTTCATCAGGTCGGGTTCGATCTTCTTCGGGTCGACGTGGCGGGTGAGCCCGAGCCGGTGGGCCAGCCGCTTCACGTGGGTGTCGACGGTGACGCCGGCGTTGATGCCGAAGGCGTGGGCCAGCACCACGTTGGCGGTCTTGCGGGCCACCCCCGGCAGGGGCAGCAGCTCCTCCATCGAGGCGGGCACGGCGCCCCCGTGCCGCTCCATCAGCAGCCGGGAGGCGGCCACGATGTGCTTCGCCTTGTTGCGGTAGAAGCCGGTCGACTGCACGTAGGGCTCCACCGCTTCGCTCTCGACGGCGGCGGCGGCGGCGGCATCGGGGAAGCGCTCGAACAGGGCCGGGGTCACCTTGTTGACGCGCTCGTCGGTGCACTGGGCCGAGAGCATGGTGGCCACCAGCAGCTCCCAGGGGGTGCGCCAGTCGAGGGAGCAGGTGGCTTCGGGGTAGAGGACGCCGAGCCGCTCGAGGATCAGCGGCGCCCGGGTGCGGGGGCTGGGGAAGCGGGGCACCTCAGCGGCTGAGCAGCTGCTGGATGGCGGGCAGCTGGCTGGTGTCCTTGACGATCAGCACCAGGGAGAGGCCCACCAGGAAGACGAACCCCGACTGCATGAAGGCCATCTGGTAGCGGTCGGAGAGGGGGCGGCCCCGCACCCCCTCCAGCAGCAGCAGGGCGAACTGGCCGCCGTCGAGCAGGGGCAGCGGCAGGGCATTGAGCACCGCCAGGTTGATCGAGATCAGGGCGGTGAACAGGAACAGGCTGCTGCCCCCCTGGCTGGCCAGGGACGCCCCCATCTCGACGATCTTCACCGGGCCCGACACCTGGGGGGCGGTCTCACCGAAGTGGGTGAGCAGGGTGCCGAAGCCCTCCACGGTGCGGCGGGTGAGGGCCACGAAGTCGTGGTTGGCCTGCAGGATCGGCTCCAGGGGGCTGGTGGGGGCCCGGAAGGACTCGCTGCCGTTGGGCTGCAGCTGGGCGCCGATGCGGCCGATGCCGCCGCTGTCGGAAGGGGTCAGGGGCAGGGTCACCGTGGTGCCGTTGCGGTCGGCCTGCAGGCGCAGGGTGCGGCCGGGGGCGTCCTTGATGCGGCCCACCAGGGCCATCACCGCCTCCTGGCCGCCGGCCAGGGGGGTGCCGTCGACCGCCACGATGCGATCGCCGGGCTGGAGGCCGGAGCCGGCGGCCGCCTGGCCGGGCTGTACGGCGGCCACCACCACACCGGGGGTGGTGCTGAAGCCGGAGGGGATGCCGAGCACCAGCCCCTGGGCCAGCAGCACGCTCCAGGCCAGCAGCAGGTTGGCAATCACGCCGGCGGCGATCACCAGGGCCCGCTGGGCCAGGGGCCGGTTGCGCATCAGGTCGGGGTCGTCGGCGGGGATGGGGCTGTCCTCCTCGTCATCGGGGAAGGCCACGAATCCCCCCAGGGGAATGGCCCGCAGGGCGAACAGCACCCCGCGGCGGCGCCGCTCGATCAGGGCGGGACCGAAGCCGATCGAGAAGCCGCTGACCCGGATGCCCTGCCAGGTGGCGGCGAAGAAATGGCCGGCCTCGTGCACCACGATCAGGCCCGCCAGGATCGCCAGCGCCGTCAGTACACCCATTCCATCTCCCGGTTGCATGGGCTTCATTCTGCGGGAGCCGCTCCGGTACCGCGGTCATGGCACGGCGGCGCAGGGGGGATAGCATCGACGTGTCGAAGACGACGTCTGCCTGCATGTCCCCGGAACAGACCGACGGCGAACCGAAGCTCGAAGAATTGCGCACCGCGCTTCGTCACGTCCTTCCCCCGGGGGTGTCGGCGAGCATCCGGTTGGGTTCCGGTCGCACGGTGTACGTCACGGTGGGTGACATCAGCCGCACCGGAGCCTGTGTGGTCCGGCGCGGATCGCTGGAGGTGCTCGCCAACGAAGAGGTGCTTCTTGACGTGAGTGACTACGAGCAGCACCAGAGTGTTTCCCTGCCGGCCCGGGTGCAGTGGGTCAACACCAGGAGTTACAACACCCTCGTGGGACTTGTGTTCACTGAAGGTCCCCTGTTGCCCGGCACGATGTTGGATCAATACCTCGACAAAACACTGATGGTGAAACATTCCTTCGACGCCTGACGTCCCCGCGACGGTTTTTTTTAAGCACCGGATGTTTCGATCGTTGCATCTTGTAGCTTCATGGCGAGACAATCGCCTTGGCTGGGCTGTTGCGGCCCGGTTCCTCCGGCCAGGGCAACCCACAACCCTCCCGGTGACTGAACCCATGGCCCGGGTAGTGACCGGCGGCTTGGGGCCTTGCTAGCATTTTTCTAAAGGATCATTGACATCGGCATCGCTCGCATGAACCGGCGCTATGGAGTGCGTTCTCCCCTCTCCCCAGGGGCACGCCTGGTCAGAACCAGGCTGATTCTTCATCTGTTCACCGTTCATTCACGGAAAGAACAGCAAGTCGGCTCCACGATGGTGGCCGGCCTGCTGGTGATCCTGGCGCTGCTGGTCGGTTCCCTGGGGCTGGTGGCGATGGTCAACGGCTCCAACCTGGCCTCCTTCGGCAGTGGTGAGAGCCGTGATGCGCAGCAGGTGGCAGAGGCCGGCGCCGATCAGATCATCGCCACCTTCAACCAGCCGGAGAATCGTCAATTGCTGGTGGCGGGGAGCACGCCTCCCAATCAGTGGAGCACCACCAATGCGGCCCTGCAGAGCCCCTGCATCTCCACCACCAATACCCGTCCCGGAACCAGCAATGGCTTCCCAACGGCGCGCGCCGTCAACTTCGCCAACGGTCAGTTCCGCGATCTCACCAATGTCGACCAGGTCAACCAGGGTGATCGCCGCTTCCGCCTGGTGTCGATTCGTTATTCCACGGGTGTGCCCGGCAGCACCGATCGGCGGGCGGTGTACCGCACCTTCGCCGCCAATGGCACGGCCCTGAGCCAGGGCGGAACGATCCCGTCGGGGAGCACGTTCAACACCCTGCTGAACCTCGACGACCCCGATGGTGGCGGCGCCCTGCGGGCGGGCACCCACACGGGCTACATCGCCGTCACCGTGGAGGGCCAGCTCTACCGGGCCGACGGCACCTATTCCACCGCCACCATCACCAAGGAGTTCGAGGTGCTCCCCAAATGCTGCGGCGGTTCCTTCGGCAGCAATGCCTCCGGTGGCTCCACCACCGGTGCCTCGGCGGCCGGTGCTCTGGGCGCCGACAGCCGTTTCTGCGGCATCGAGTTCGGCCTGATCACCGGCATCAACGGCGGCCGCTTCTTCTCCCAGCTGGCCAACGACCGCTACACCCGCCGCAACACCGCCGGCCAGGTGGTCAACATCGGCTCGATCCTGGGCATCATCGCTGCCCCCACCCACACCTGGGACCGAACCACGGATCAGGTGGTGGGAGGGCGCCAGGTGGGCTTCCGCATGGTGCCCAACACCCGGGACACCGCCAACGATCTGATGCCGGGCGTTCCGGCGGGCAACCTCGCCGCCTTTGGTGTTCCCAGCTTGCCTGCCAACCCCTGTCCCATCAGCTGGGGAGACGCGGCTTCGATCGCTGGACGGGCCGCCTCCTGCATCCCGGTGGTGCCCCTCTTCCTGTCGTCGGGCCTTCCCTCCATCTCCAGCAAATACACCTACAACTGGACGTCGGGGGGCTACCCCGACACGGTCAGCAAGCAGACGGTCAACTCCGCCAGCAAGGGCGGCTACCCCCAGATCGTGGCGGACGTGGCCGGGGATGCCTCCGTCAACGTCTGGTTCCGGGGCAATGGCGCCAACAGCCTCAACCAGATCACCCCGGGGCCCTTCCTGGAGTACTGCAACACCAAGTACCTCACCGGTAATGCCTGCTCCTCGGTGTTCAACGGTTCCACCGTGCACACCTGGGCGGTGATCTCCAGGCCCGGTGCCGTCACCGGTGGCATCGGGGATAACTTTGCCTCCAACAGCCTGTCCGGCTATACGGCCAACAGCACACCGCGCTGGCCCACCATCTGGGAGGAGCGGGATCGGGACGGGACTTTGCCTCCAGCAGCTGGCAGCCTGACCAGCGGCGATCTGACCATCACCGGCGGCCAGGTCACCTTCCAGGATATTGGTACCAACTATGGCACCACGTTCCTCAATGCTCCGGCCATTGCCCGTGCCGTGAATCTGTATGCGTTGAAAACGCCGGTGCTGGAGTTCACCTATACCCCAGCGGGGTCGGGTTCGTTCACGACAGCTTCGGCTCTCCGCTTGGACTACAGCTTTGCAGCCGGCGTAACAACCAACCAGGCCATTGATACAGATAGCGGTTGGGTCCAGATGGCCACAGTCAGGGCGGATGGTGTTGTTGCCGTCACCAACGGTGCCACAGGTGGTAACTGCACGCTCTTCGCAGGGACGTACACCTGCCGGATCGGTTTCCCCCAGGCGGCGATGACCCCAGCGGCCGACAACACTTCCACCAACCGCTTCAGTCACTTCGTCAAGTTCCGGCTTCGGGCCAACAGCAACTTCAATAACGGCTCAGGGAGCATCACCACAGTCATCCTCGACAACGTCGCCATCAGAAGCTCCACCGCCGGGGCGGCTGCGGAATATCGCAACTTCTGTGAATACAGCTCCAGCTTCCCGGACACGGCGAATTTTCAAGGTGGTTTCCATTGTCTCGGCCCCAGCGTCGACATGACCAACCTGGGCAATGTCCTGTGGATGGATACAACCGATTACTCCACCACCTTCTACTACAACCGAGATACGGACACCCGTGGCATCAACGGCAACGACCCCCTGATCAACCTGGTCGGCGGAGCCACGATGGCCAATGTCATCTGCGCCCGGGCCAACCCGTCGACCACGGCGCCCGTGGAGAACTGCAAGACGCTGGTGCCAGAGAACGAGTTCAACCCGGTCGGGGAATACGACCGCTTCAACATGTTCGGTCGCGACACCGCACCGGGGAACACCTGCACCGACCTCAACCTCAGCGGCCAGCCCTGCAACCAGATCATCGCCATCGGCGCCGACTCCAGCGCCAGCTCCGCCAACCGCTCCCGCATTGCCGGGGCCTGGTTCTACTTCCCCTGGGGGCTGTTCTCCTTCGCCACCAACGGGTGCAGCTCGATTCCGGCCATTCCTCAGGTTGAGTTTGATGGCGATGACAGCTGGAACTTCGGCGGCAGACTCTGGGCCCGCACCATCTATGCCTGCGGCCAGAACCATTTCCGGGTTCCCCCCTCGGCATCCTCCAGCCTCACCCAGCTGGTGGGCGTGGCCAACTCCGCCGATGTCACCTACATCGGCTGGGAAGGGGTCGATTGGGTGGCGCGGGCCCCAACGGCGGCGCGCAAGGGCTTTTCCCTGAACTAGGCGCATGACACCCACACCCTTCCGGCCCACCCCAAACTCCTCCCTCGTCGTCGCCTCGGGGTTCGGAATTGTCGAGCCTCTGGTGCTCACGGCCATTCTGCTGCTTGTTGTTGTTTCCACGGCCACCGTCTTCAACAGCGTCAACCGCCGAACCATCTCCACCCAGCAGCAGGTGGTGATGCAGGCCTCGATCGACGACAACCTGCGCCAGATCAAGACCCTTGCCCGCCGGTTCACCTGCTGTTCAGGGGTCTGCACCACCACCCCTCCCACCACCTTCGGCGTCATCAGCGGAGTGACGCAACCCTGCGCCACCAACAACCCGCTGGACGATCGCTACTACTTTCCCCAGGTGGACCTTGCCACCACGACGGCGAACTTCGCCAACACCACCACTGCCTCTGAGCCCCTCGCCGTGGAGCAGCTGTGCTCGGTGGCCAACAACACCAACTTCATGACGCCGTTCCGCGACGCCGTGAATGCGTTGCCCCAGCCGACGAACGCCACCCGGGCCACGGCGATTCAACCCGAGCGTGTGCTGCGGGTGACCTTCACCGACAACAACAACGCCAACAGGGTGACGCGGGTGGAGAACATCATCCCCCACATGTCCTATTACTGCCCATGAGGATGAACGCGAAGGCCGTTCGACGACCCAGGCGACCCCAGGCCTTCACCATGGTCGAGCTGATGATCACGGTCGCGGTGATCGGGATCCTCGGCTCGCTGGCCTTTGCCTCGTCGCAGGTCTTCCTGCGCCGTGACCAGGCCAATGCGGCCGCGGCGGAGCTGGTGGGTTGGCTCGAGGCCATGTCCGGACGCGCTGGTGCCTACGGTCCCTGCACGGTGCAACTCACCACGGCCAATGGGCTGGCACCCGGCGCCACGTTCGCCACGCTTCAGAGTGGCGATTCCCGCTGCACCTCCCAGGCCAACCTGACCCTTCCCACCACGGACGGCAATCGCACCTACAACGTGGCCGTGGCGGGAGGCAGCACGGTGGTGTTCACCACCCGCGGTGGCGCCGTGGCCAATGGGGTGGAGTCCGTCGTCAAGATTTCGGTGAACAACCAGCTGCCCCTGCGTTGCGTGAGGATCGGATTCGGCACCATCAGCACCGGCATCAACAACACCACGGGCGATGTCACCCAGACCTGCACCACATGGGAGCGCACCTGATGAGATCCATCGTTGCCATCAAGCGCTCCAGCGGTGGCTTCACCCTGGTGGAGCTGCTCATCGGTGGTGTCATCTCCGCCATCGTGCTGGGATCCGTCGCCGTTCTTGGGGTTCAGCAGCTTCGCCTGGCCGACCGTGTGTATGCGCTCACCACGCTCAACCGCAACTTCCGGCGCATTTCTGACCTGCTGAAGGTGGAGGCGGGTGAGGCCTGCATCCTGCGCGGCGGTGCCAACCCCCGCACAACGGCCACCCTGCCGGACACCCCCTGCAAGCCAGAGAATCCCTCCGTTTGTGCCCCGGGGACGGCCACCTTCACCGACCTTCGGATGCTGATTCCCATTCAGGGTGCCAATAATACTATCAGCTACAACGTCGTCAGGTATTATCTCAGCGGCAATGAGTTGCTCCGCGACGGCCCCCAGGTGGGCACCGATGGACTGCTGACCACCACGACCACCACCGGCAGCCGGGTGTTGGGGAATGTCTCCACATTCGCTGCCAGGATTTCTGCCGATTGCACCTGGGTCAGCATCGATCTGGGTCTGAGTGTTCCCGGTTCTACGGATGTGGAAACACGAACGCTCACTCTCTATTCTGGAGCGTCCGAGAGCATTAATTGATTTGGGTCAGCCCTCCTGGGACCACGGATATCACTCCTCCACCTCCTACACAAGTGCGTTCTACCGGGAGCTGACGCCCAGCTGGCTCGACTTCGCCGCCCTGCTCAAGGGGCACCTGCCGCCCCGCGAGGCGGAGGGCGATCCCTTTGTCTTCCTCGACCTCGGTTGTGGCACCGGCTATTCCCTCGTCCTGCTGGCCTCGCTCTATCCGGAGGGTCGCTTTTTCGGTGTTGATTTTCATCCCGACCATGTGGCCCATGGCCTTGATCTGGCGCGCCGGGCCGGGCTGAAGAATGTGGAGATCATCGAGGCCGACTTCCTGACGTTGGCCGCTGCGACCGCGTCGCTGCCCTGGCCGGCCGGCGGTTGTGATTATGTCGTGGCCCATGGCATCGCCACCTGGGTCACCGAGCCCGTGCAGCGGGCCCTCCTTTCGGTCGCGTCGGCCTCCCTGCGTCCGGGGGGATTGTTGTACTGCTCCTACAACACCTACCCGGGCTGGCTGGCACGCACCACGTTTCAGCAGCTGGTGGCGCTGGATCTCCCCTCGGCCGGTCAAGGCGATGGGGGCCGTCGCTTTCACGGGGCCGCCCACCTCCTGACCCACCTCCTCGGTGACGACGCCCAGCCCTCCCCCCTGGGGGCGTCGTTCCCTGGCTTGCGACGGGAGCTGCAGTCGATGACGTTTGCGCCCGTCGATTACCTCTGCGGTGAATACGCCAATGCCGGCTGGTGTCCCCTGTATGTCACGGAGATGCATGGCCGCTGCCGGGAGCACAAGCTGTCGTTTCTGGGGTCGGCCACCTATTCCGAATCCCTGATCGAACTGCTGCCGCCGCCGGTGCGCGAGGTGGTGGTCAAGGAACCGAGCAACGGGGCCCGGGAACTGCTGATTGATCTGGCCACCAACAAGGCCTTTCGCCGCGATGTCCTGACCAAGGGCCACGTGCGGCTGACCCAGCAGGAATGGAGCCGGCGGCTGGCCCGGACCTCCTTCTGCCTGATGCAGCCCCCGGACAACTGGGTTTCCCTGGCCCCGGAGACCCTGCGGTTCAGGGCCACCTTCGGCGACATCCAGGGGGATCCGAAGGCCTATGGGCCCGTGCTCTCGGCCATCGCCGCCGCCCCCGCAGGCTTCGACTCCCTCCTGGCCATCAGCCATCAGTCGCGCGGGGAACTGGTGGTGATGCTCTCGCTGTTGCTGGAGGCCGGCAGCATCGGCTTCGACCGTGGCTCCGCCGGCTCCAAGGCGGCGGCTTCGGTGCAGCGCCTCAACCAGATCCTGCTCGATCGGATGCAGGAGGGGCGTTCCTACACCCAGCTGGCCCTGCCTGCGGTGGGTTCAGCGGTGCCGTTCTCCGTGCTGGAAACCCTGATCTTCAAGGCACTGAACGACCAGCTCGAAGAGCCGATGCTGAGCAGCTGTGTGCTGTTGTGGCTCAAGGAGATTGATGTGCAGCTGCTGGGCCACGACAACCAGTTGATCACCGAAACACCAGCCCAGATCGAACGCATCCAGGCGATCGCCGCCACGGTCGTCGCCAGCAAGGCCCCCATGATCCAGCGCCTGGGTGGCCTGCCCGCCGCCCGCCTCACCCCTTCCCGATCCACTCCGTCCCGACGTAAGGCACCAGGGCGGAAGGAATCCTGACGCTGCCATCGGCCTGCTGGCCCGCCTCCAGCAGGGCGGCCATGGTGCGACCCACCGCCAGGCCACTGCCGTTGAGGGTGTGCAGCAGGCGGGTGGTCTTGCCGTCCCGGAAGCGGATCGAGGCCCGGCGCGCCTGGAAATCGCCGCAGGTGCTGCAGCTGGAGATCTCCCGGTAGGTGCCGGCCCCCGCCAGCCACACCTCCAGGTCGTAGGTGCGGACGGCGGAGAAGCCCAGATCGCCCGTGCACAGCTCCAGGCGCCGGTAGGGCAGCTCCAGGGCCTCGAGGATCGCTTCGGCGTCCGCGGTGAGCTGCTCGTGGGCCGCTTCCGAATCCTCGGGGCGGCAGAACCAGTAGAGCTCCACCTTGTTGAACTGGTGCAGGCGGATCAGGCCCCGGGTGTCGCGGCCGTAGGAGCCCGCCTCGCGGCGGAAGCAGGGGGTGTAGGCGGCGTACTTCAGCGGCAGCTGCTCGGCGCTGAGCACCTCGCCCCGGTGCAGCGACGTGACCGGCACCTCGGCGGTGGGGGTGAGCCAGAGGTCGTCCTCGGCGCAGCGGAAGCTTTCCTCGGCGAACTTCGGCAGCTGGCCGGAGGCGGTGAGGCTGGCGGTGTTCACCAGGACCGGCGGCAACACCTCGGTGTAACCCCGTTGGCTGTGGCGATCGAGCATGAAGTTGATCAGGGCCCGCTCCAGCCGGGCCCCCTGGCCCAGCAGCGTCACGAAGCGGCTCTGGGCGATGCGCACCGACCGCTCGGTGTCGACGATGCCCAGCCGCTCGGCGATCTGCCAGTGCTCCTGGAGCTCCTCCCCCGCGGCGGCGACGCGGGGCGTGCCCCAGCGCTTCACCTCCACGTTGTCGGCCTCGCTGCGGCCCGTGGGGCAGAGGGGCGACGGCAGGTTGGGCAGCACCATCAGCTGCTCAAGCAGCTGCGCCTCGATCCCCTTCTCCTGCTCCTCAAGCTCCGCCACCTGTTGCTTGATGCGGTTGCCCTGCTCCCGTAGCTCCCTCACCTCCTCCCCCCCCGGGGCGGCTCCGGCCCGGATCCGCTCGCCCACCTCCCGTCCGATGCGGTTGCCCTCCGCCTGCAGCTCGCTGCGCCGCTGCTCCAGATCGCGGGCCACCAGGGCCAGTTGCCTGAGGCCCGAGAGGTCGGTGGCCAGGCCGCGCCGCGCCAACGGGGCGGTGATCAGCGTCGGGTCGTTGCGCAGCAGGCGCTGATCCAGCACGGGTGGGCCCATCGTCTCGGGGCAGCCTACGGACCGGGGGTTCCCTCCAGCACGTGGCGATCGCAGCGGCTGTAGGCCTCGGCGGCGGTGGGCAGCAGATCCATGCCGTTGCGGATCTCCGGCGGCAGCAGCCGTTCCAGCTCCGCCACCGCCGCGTCATAGGCCTCCTGGGCGGCGCGATATTCCTTACTGGCGGGGGTGTGGCGTTTCTGGGCCACCATCCAGGGCTTGGCGGCGTTGGTCAGGCGGGCCGAGGCGGCCTGCACGTCGTCCTGGTGCACCCGGCAGTAGCGGTAGCGATCGATGGGCGTGGGCGCCGGCGCCGGGGCTGGGGGAGCCGCCACCACCACCGGGGGGCTGGGCACCGCGGGCGAGTCCTTACGGCCGTCGCGGAGGGCGGCCAGGCAGGCGGCATTGCGCTGCAGCGCCTGCTCGGGGCTGGGGGCGCTTTCGGCCGCACGCCGGCAGGCGCTGCGCTGCTCGTCGCTCACCTCCACCGCGGGCCGCTGGCAGCTGATCAGCAGCAGGGGCAGCAGCAGCAGGACAGGGTGCGGGCGACGCATCGGGGTGGGGGATGGGCTCAGGGGTAGCTGGAGGTGCGGGAGCGGCTGGAGCTGGACAGCCCCGTGAACGACGCCCCCAGCCCGTCGCTGAGGGCCAGGGTGTAGGTGGGCTCCCGGCTGTTGGCGATCGTGGGCAGGAACGAATCCACGTTGGTGAGCAGCACCGCGGCCACGTTCGGGGTGCCCGCGGCGAGATTCAGGGTGCCGTTGTCGTTGATGGGCGGGCCCGACCGGGTCAGGGTGCGGCTGCCGGCGTCGAAGGCGTAGGTGATCGTCTGGCCGCCCGAGAGGGTGAGGGTGAGGGAGGTGCCGGAGACGGCCGTCGCCGAGGCGGACTCGGTGATCTCACTGTCGAGCAGGTGGTTGATGCGGCCCCAGTGGTCCTGCAGGCGCCGGACCGATTCCTGCTGGGCGGAGACCCGGATCTGGGTCACCATCACATTGCTGCCGGTGGCGAAGATCACCCCCATGATCAGCGAGGTGATCAGCAGTTCCACCATCGTGAAGCCCGGCGGCCGGCGGCGCCGGCGTCGGTCGCGGTGACCTCGGGAATCGGGGGTGCGGTGGGTCATGGCTTCAGAGGGTGCCGCCGTAGCTGTTGTCGGGACAGGTGCCGGCGTTGGAGTTGCTGGCTCCGACGCTGATCAGGCCGAGGCCTTCGGAAATGCGCACGCAGCGCAGGGGGCCGCTGCTGCCCGCCAGGGAGATCGTGATCACCACCGGGCTGTCGAGCTGGGTGTTGGCGGCCGCCCCGTTGACCGTGCCGCGGGGGGTGAACTTGAAGCTGGTGCTGCCGCCCGGGGTGATCGCATAGCTGGAGTTGCCGAGACTGCCTCCGATCTGCAGCGGCTGGCCGGTCAGGCAGTTGTTGGCGATGCTCGGGTTGGCGGTGGCGCCGGTGGCCAGCAGTTCCGAGGCGGTGGCGAGGGTGGCGCCGGCCGCCAGGCTGCCGCCACTGATGGTCACCTGGCAGGCGTTGCCCTTGAGGGAGGTGCGCCGCACCGTCTCCAGCCAGCCCGCCAGTTCGGTGGCCACCGCGTTCACCCGCTCCCGCCGCCATTCGTTGCCGGAGGCGTGGATGCCGACGGCGGAGAGAACCCCCAGCATCGCCACCACCACGGCGAGTTCGATCAGGCTGAAACCGGCACTGGAGGGGTGTTTCATCAGGGGCACCAGGCGACGGTGGTGGGAACGAGGGTGACCCGGCGCAGTAGTTCACCGCTCGTGCTGTTGGTGTAGGTGATCGTGTAGCGGTGCAGATTGCGCACCACGGTGGTGCCGAACTCGCTGATGGTCTGCTGCCCCTGGTTGGCGGTGTCGATGCTGTAGGTGACACCGGCCGCCGTCAGGGTCGAGGGGGTGGCGCCGATGTCACTCACCAGCTGGCTGATCAGGACGGTGGAGTTGCACAGGGCCTCGAAGGTGTTGCCGGCGGTGCTGTTGCCCGTGGCGTCCGTGGACACGGGCGGGGGGAAGAAATCGTGCTTGCCCAGCTCCACCGTTCCCAGGCTGCTGCAGGTGCCGGTGCTGCAGGTGTAGCGGTCGTTGAGTCGGCGCACCCGGGCCAGATCCGTATCCACCAGCGCCTGTTGGCGGTAGCGCAAGGTCGCCGCCGCTGAACTGCGGTTGGACTCGATGAACAGCACCGAGGTGCCGGTGAGGGCCAGCACCAGCAGCACCGACGACACCATCAGTTCCACCAGCGAGAAGCCGCGGGCACCCCTGGTGCGCTGGCGGTGCCGGGGGAAAGGGATGGGGGGAGGGCGTTTCACGGTGGATCAGGAATAGGTGAGGCGTTTGACGGCTCTGGTGACGTAATCAATCGCAAAGGATTCGTAGAGAGAATCATCGCTGCCGCAGAACTTCATCAACCCGCAGACGCTGTCCAGATCACTGGGAGAAATCGTGACGCTGATGTTGCCGTTGGCCCGGAAATCGTTCGTCCAGATCACCCCCTTGAAATCCGGTGTGCCGCCCATCTCGATGGTGCCGAGGGGGAAGTACAGGAACATGCTCTGGGAGGCGCCGTTGCCATTGCCCAGATCCAGGTACTGGGCACCGCAGGGGGCGGGTGCCCCCGGGCGGCAGCCGAACAGGGCCAGGTCGGCGGCCCGGGGGGCCCCCTGGGTGCTGGTGGTGCAGGTGATGGCCCCGGCATCGGAATCGCACTGGAAGATGCCGGAGGAGCCGTTGCCCCGCGTCACGCTCTTCTGGCCGCTGGTGGAGGCGTTGGGGAAGTGCAGCCGCACCGGGATTGTGTCGGCGGCGGTGGCGCCGCTGGTGTCGAAGAACAGCTCGACGTTGTTGCCGGTGCTGAGACGGTTGAGGCTGCAGGAGATCGTCTGGAAGGTGCCCGGGGGCGAGGTGCCGCCGTTGACATCCTCCCGGCTGCAGAGCGTGTTCCAGGGGGCGGGCCAGCTGGCGAAGTTGCGGCTGGCCAGGGTCAGGTCGCTGGTCACGCTCACGTTGCAGGAGGCCGGAGG
>QLAH01000641.1_pt1 | contig 14827 bp, 18 predicted proteins | sample 4693081 | NCBI WGS metagenome assembly QLAH01 (sample SAMN09425401, study PRJNA476045) | Lake water metagenome, whole genome shotgun sequencing project.
TCCTGGGCGATCGGCATCCGCTCACCAGCCCATGCATGCTGCAATCAAGCCAGCATTCTTTACGCGTACTGCGTAGAGTTGGCTATAGTGGATTTGAATCTGCCGCGCAGCGGCTTAGTCCAACAACGGCATGCAGCGGACGCGCACCCCAGCGTGCCTCATATCCTCAATGGTTCATGCGCGCCGCTGATGCCGGGCGTTGGAAAGATGCAAACAGCCGTCTCGCCAAGCCATCGTCCTGAGCATGTGAGGCGTGATTCTGAAGCTATTTGCTCTCCCATGGCGGGAACTGACGCTATGCTGAACATCCAATAGAAGGGGGTCCCGCTTGTCGCCAACCGTCTTCCGGGAAGGCGAGTTTCGGTTTTTCTTCTTCTCAAGAGAGGAAAGCCGTATTCACATCCATGTCAGTCACCCAGATGGTGAGGCTAAATTCTGGTTAGTACCAACCATTGAGCTCGCCCGCAATATTGGGCTAAGCTCATCAGAGGTGAAAGAGGCAGAACGCCTCATCAAGTCCCGCCAAAAGGAGATCACAGATGCTTGGAACCGCCACTTTGGGAGCTGAGGTCACCAATGTTTCCGGACATTGCATCTGGATACTTCTTGATGATGAGGAGCTTGCACTTCCGTACTCAGCGTTTCCCTGGTTCAAGGCAGCCACGATTCAGCAGATCCTCAACGTCCTGCGGCCTACGGCCGACCACCTATATTGGCCTGATTTAGATATTGACTTATCTGTCGAGTCGATACGCCATCCTGAGAGGTTTCCGCTACGGGCGAAGAGCACTTTCCAACCAGCCCCTTGAGTGGACAGGCCGCTGTCTACTCCCTGCTACGCCGCCGCAAGCTTCCTGCCTGCCACTCAAGGGGCAGCGTTCTGTCTCAGGAGCTTGTTCCGTGACAAGGAGGTGTGAGGCCGCTACGGGTTTAGGTGCGCCCCACCAGCCCAGAGCTCACACCTTGTCTACGGACCGGAACAGGGCCTGCCGCCGGGTCTGCAGCGGATCGAGCAGGGACAGCTTGGGGTGATCCCCCTCGGGCCGCTGTTTGTGGCGATGGACCCGAAGCAGGCATGGCCTGTGCAGCCGTGAGCCTCGTGGCGATGGGCGGCGGTGATCAACACGATGGCCATCGGCTCCGCTCATTTCCGCTCCCTGGTCGTGTCGAGCATGGGGAGTCAGCGGTGCACCATCAGCACCTGTGGGGCGCTTCACCGGCGGCTCCTTCATGCGCTGGCCCTCAGCCTGGCCGCCATCGCCTCCCCGGCCTGCTGGCCGTACGGACGATGGCTGACGATCAACCCGGTGCCGCCCCCGTCGGCCAGCCCTTCGCCGTCGCACACCGCGGGGTAGGTGTTGATGGTCACCAGGTCGCTCCAGCGGTTGAGGTCGTCCTGCCGTCTGGGCCCGAGCTCACACCGATCGAAGCTTCCCCCCAGCACCTACCCATTCCGCAAGCTCCAGATCAACCCCTGGAGGATGTAGATCCCTCCGGCCGCCAGCAGAACCAGGGCACTGAAACGGGTGAGCGTGGCGCCATGGCGCAGCAGCCTCCGGGAGGCACCCATCAGGCCAGCCCAGAGGCTGGTGGCTGAGATCAGGGCCGTGTACCCCAGGGCATAGCTCAGCATCGTCAGCACCGAGAGGGTGGCGGAGCCCGTGCCGGCAGCGGCGACCAGCACCGAGAACAGCACCGGACTGGCGCAGGGGGAGCTCACCAGGGCGAAGCCGATGCCCACCAGGAACGGCCCGCCGGTCGGGGGCAGTTCAGGCAGGCGGGGCAGGCGCAGCGGCAGCCACCCCCCCAGATGGAGGCCCATGGTGAGGATCACCAGCCCCACGGCCAGATGCACCGGGCCGCGGTGGTCCACCACCACGGCCGAGGCGAAGGAGGCGACCAGGCCATAGAGGCTCAGCACCGTGACCGTGCCCGCCACGAAGCCTCCCACCCGCACAACCGCCTGCCGCCGGCTGAGGGGACCGAGGGTGCCGATGTAGCTGAGGTTCAGAGGCAGCATCGCCAGCACGCAGGGCGACATGCTGGCCAGCAGCCCGCCGCCGAACGCCGCCAACGGGACCACGAGGGGCGAGGGGTTCCAGGCCTCGAACCTTTCGGCGTAGGACTGCGACGCCGACAGGATCAGCTGATCGAGCTGGGCGCCGATCTGTTGCAGCCCCTGCAGGCCCGGCACCGCCGCCAGGGCTGCCAGGGCCAGCAGCCCCAGGACTGCTGCCCGTTTGCGGCGCAGGGAGGCATGGATCATCGCCGGATCATCCCCTGGGCCTTGCTGATCGCCGCGGCGTAGGCCCCGGCATCGGTGCTCGCCTGGAAGGATTGAACCGTGGCCCCTGTGGCCGGGTCGATCACCGCGACGAGGGAGGTCTGGCTGCGGTTCGCCTCCAGGAACGCCCCGAGTCCGAGCGCCCGGGCCTGTTCGCGGGACGCCTTCAAGGTGGCGGCATCGGACACGTCGAAGCTGAGGAAGGTGGCCTTGCCAGCCTTGCTCTGCTTCAGGGAGCGCAGGGTCGGGGCGATGGTGCGGCAGGCGGAGCACCAGCTGGCGTAGATGTCGACCACCACGGGCCTGCCCTGGAGGGAGGGGGCCAGGGCCCCCATCGGCTTCTGGGCCAGCCAAGCGGAGGAGGCCTGGATCCGGGGTGCGGTGGCGTGAGGGAGCACACCAGGCCAGTCCACGGTGTGGGGTCCGGCGAAGGTGAGTAGCAGGGCGGCGAGGGGCAGGGACATCGCGGCAGGGTCGTCGTGCGGCTGCTCTACCGGCGAACCCTCCCCGCGGATTGGGGCGCCCTTGTTGGGATTGACACCTCACCAACGTTGGGATCAGGGCAGAAGCGGCGGAGATCGGCTAACTCTTTGGAGAGACATCGCAGGCCCGATGCCGCAATGCTCCGTCATCGACTTCGCCATGGCGATGGGGGATGCGCACGGCGACGCCGCCGCCTTCCTGGTGGAACGCCGGCGCCTGAGGGCCAAGACGATTCACCAGTGGCTGGAGGTGTTGTGAGTACCAACTTCGCTCACCTGCGCGGCTACGACGAGCAGCTGTTCCGGCTCGGCGTGCTGGCGGAGCGCTACTTCCCCGAGGATCCGAACACGGCCCTGCTCAAGCTCAGGCAGCTGGGGGAACGGCTGGCGCAGCAGGTGGCCTCGCGCTTCGGCGTGGAGACGCCGGTTGAGGAAACGCAGCAGATGCTGCTGCGGCGCCTGGAGGCCGATGGGGTGCTGGAGCGGGAGGTGGCGGAGCTGTTCCATGTGCTGCGGCGCAAGGGCAACCTCGCCAACCACGATCTCCACGGCGATCACGCCACCGCCCTGCGCACCCTGCGGATCGCCTGGCAGCTGGGCGTGTGGTTTCACCGCACTTTCTCCGAGCCCGATTTCCGCAGCGGCCCGTTCCAGCCGCCCCGGGAACCTGCCCAGGAGAGCGAGGAGCTGCGCCAGGCCCTGGACGACCAGCAGGAATGGGAACGGCTCGCCGAGCTGGCCGAAGCCGACAAGGCGGCACTGGCTGCCCAGCTGCAGGCCCTGCAGAGGGCCGCCGCCCGTCAGCCGGCTCCGGTTGCGGCAAAGCTGAGGCAGGCGGCCCGCACGGCGACGGGGCTGATCGAGCTGGATGAGGCTGCCACCCGCCAGCTGATCGACGATCAGCTGCGCCAGGCCGGCTGGGAGGCTGACAGCCAGAAGCTCCGCTATGGCAACGGCGCCAGGCCCCAGAAGAACCGCAACCTGGCGATCGCCGAGTGGCCTACCAGCAGTGGCCCGGCCGATTACGTGCTGTTCGTGGGTCTCACCCCCCTGGCGGCCGTGGAGGCCAAACGGGCCCACAAGGACGTGGCCGGGGTGCTGCCCCAGGCCCAGCGCTACTGCCGCGACTTCCAGCCCAGCGCCGAAACGGAGCTGAGCGGCGGCTGCTGGGGGCCTGACGGCGACTGCAGGATTCCCTTCGCGTTCGCCAGCAACGGCCGGCCCTACCTGCGCCAGTTGCGCACCCGCAGCGGCATCTGGTTCCGGGATCTGCGCCGGGCCGAGAACCTCGCCGGCCCCCTGGATGGCTGGTATTCCCCGGAAGGGCTCCAGGCCCTGGCACGGCAGAACATGGCCGCATCCCAGGCGCAGCTGCAACGAGAGGGATTCAGCTACGGCTTTCCGCTGCGCCCCTACCAGCGGCGCGCGATCGAGGCCACCGAAGCCGCCATCGGCGATGGGCAGCGGGAGATCCTGCTGGCGATGGCCACGGGCACCGGCAAGACCAAAACCTGCGTGGCCCTGATCTACCGCCTGCTGAAAACCGGGCGCTTCCGGCGGGTGCTGTTTCTGGTGGATCGCTCGGAACTGGGCACCCAGGCCGCCGATGCCTTCAAGGAAACGCGGATGGAGAGCCTGCAGAGCTTCGCCGACATCTATGGCATCAAGGAACTGGGGGAGCGGGAGACCGACTCCGACACCCGGGTGCAGATCGCCACGGTGCAGGCGATGGTGCAGCGCCTGCTGCTCGGCGGCGAGGACGACAAACCCACGGTGGACACCTACGACCTGCTCGTGGTGGACGAATGCCACAGGGGTTACCTGCTGGATCGGGAGCTGAGTGAGCGCGAGCTGGGGTTCCGGGATTTCAACGACTACGTGTCGAAGTACCGGCGGGTGCTGGAGACGTTCGATGCGGTGAAGATCGGCCTCACGGCCACCCCGGCGTTGCACACCGTGGAGATCTTCGGGCAGCCGGTGTTCGTGTACAGCTACCGCGAGGCGGTGGTGGATGGCTATCTGGTGGACCACGAGCCGCCGATCCGGATCCACACGGAGCTCTCCAGCGAAGGCATCCGCTGGGCGGCCGGTGAGGAGGTGAAAACCTACGATCCCGGCACGGCCCAGATCGAGCTGTTCACCACCCCTGATGAGCTGAGCTTCGAGGTGGAGGCGTTCAACCGGCAGGTGATCACCGAGCCCTTCAACAGGGTGGTGTGTGAGGTGCTGGCGAATGAGCTCGATCCACTGTCGCCCCAGAAAACGCTGATCTTCTGTGCCACCGATGCCCAGCCGATCTGGTGGTGATGCTGCTGAAGGAGGCCTTCCGGCAGCGTTACGACGGCGTGGAGGATGACGCGGTGGCCAAGATCACCGGCGCCAGCGACAGGCCGAAGGAGCTGATCCGCCGCTACAAGAACGAAGCCTGTCCCAATGTGGCCGTCACGGTGGATCTGCTCAGCACCGGGGTGGATGTGCCGGCAATCTGCAACATCGTGTTCCTGCGCCGGATGAACAGCCGCATCCTCTACGACCAGATGATCGGCCGGGCCACGCGTCTGTGTGAGCCGATCGGCAAGGACAGCTTTCGCATCTTCGATGCGGTGGGCATCTATGAAGCGCTCAGGCCTTTCACCGACATGCAGCCGGTGGTGGTGAACCCGAAGATCAGCTTCGCCCAGTTGATCGGCGAGCTCAGCGCCACCGAAGGGGAGGACAGTGAACTGGTGCGCGATCAGTTGATCGCCAAGCTGCGCCGCCGGCAGCGGCACCTCAGCGAGAACGCCGAGGCCGAGTTTCGGCGGCTCACCGGGGAGGAACCCGCCGCGTTCATCAGCCGGCTGCAGCGGCTGCCGCTGGCGGAAGCCCGCCGCTGGCTGGGCACGATCGCCGGCCTGGGCGACTTGCTGGATGCGAAGTGGCAAGGGCCGGGCCAGCCCCAGTTTGTCTCCGAGCACGACGACAGCTTGCGCTCGATCGAGCGGGGCTATGGCGAGGCCACCCGCCCGGAGGACTACCTGGAGGGGTTCACGGCCTTCGTGCGCGATCCCGGCAACCAGCTGCCGGCCCTCACCACTGTGTTGCAGCGGCCCTGGGAACTCACCCGCAAGGATCTTCGGGAGCTGAGGTTGGCCCTCGATCAGCAGGGCTACAACGAAGCCACCCTGGCCATGGCCTGGCGTGAAACCACCAACCAGGACATGGCCGCCTCGATCATGGGCTACATCCGCCAGGCGGCCCTCGGTGATCCGCTGGTGCCCTACGAGCAGCGGGTGGAGAAGGCCCTGCAGCGGATCCTGGCCTCCCGCAGCTGGAGCACGCCCCAACGCCAGTGGCTGCAACGCATCGCCAACCAGACCAAAGCGATCACGATCGTGGATCGCGAAGCGCTCGATGACGACGCCCTGCTGTTCCGCCGCGAGGGGGGCGGCTGGCAACGCCTGAACAAGCTGTTCGGCGGCGAGCTCGATCGGGTTCTGCAGCAGTTCCAGCGGGAGGTGTGGGCGGCGTGAGGCGTCGCCCAGGCTCAGGGCAACACCCGTTCAGCCAGACGCAGCAGCCGCTGATCCGCGCTGATCAACGGTGCTGCCTCACGCCGGGCCAGAGCGAGATAGAGGCAGTCGTAGACCGGATGGTTCAGGTGGCTGGCCAGAGCCAGGGCCTCGGCCTGCAGGTGGCGATCCGGCTCCAGCCGATCCACCAGCTCGCGGGCATCGAGCAGCAGCTGCTGGGGATCGAGACCGGCGAGTTGATCGGCTCGCTGCAGTTTCCAGAGGGTGTTGGCCACCTCGGGGAGCATCAGCTCCGGTGCCAGCACCAGGGCGGCCTTGCGAATCGGCTCCGCCAGCTCCGCTGTGGCGGAATCGCCCAGGATCAGCCGCACGGCTGCCGAGGCATCGAGTACACAGGCGAGGGCCATCAGCGCTCGCGGTCGGCTCGGATCAGGTCTTCCGGCGCCAGATCCCCGCTCAGGGCGGCTGACAGCGACGGGGAGAGCGGCCCGCGTTGGGCGATGCGATCAAGCACCTGGCGGCGGCGCTCGCGTGAATCCCCGCCGGCGATGGCCTCCAGATCAGCCAGGGCCTGCTGGCTGAGGCTGCGTTTGTGAACCTGGGCGCGGTGCTGCAGCAGCCGGTGCAGCGGCTCAGGCAGGTCGCGGATCTGCAGCGATGGCATGAAGCGCGCCGAGGGGCTCCTCAAGAATGTACTGATGTTGCATGCAGTTTGCATGCACACGCGGGGATTCCTGCCGCGTGCGAGCCGGGTGGTTGGCCCTGGCCTCTCCCCCACCGGCACAGTGGGCCAGCCCACTTAGCCTGAAGGCCACGCCCCGTCGGTGCGATGACGATCGCTCCACCTGCTGCCGCTCCAACCGCGCCCGAACCTGCCGTTACCGGCCTGGTGCCGTTGCTGCTCCCGCATGATCTGCGGCTGACGCCCGAGCAATTCGGCCTGGTATGCGCGGCCAACCCGGATGCGGTGCTGGAACTGTCGGCTGATGGCCAGCTGATCACGATGACGCCAACCGGAGGCGAGACCGGTGCTCGCAACAGCAACCTGGCCTATCAGCTGGTCCACTGGGCCCGTGGCCACGGCGGCTGGCAGGTGTTCGACAGCTCCACCGGCTTCCGCCTCGCCGATGGCTCGGTGCTGAGCCCCGACGCGGCGTTGGTACGTCTGGAGCGCTGGCAGGCGCTGAGCCCGGAGCAACGCCGCACGTTCCCGCCCCTCTGCCCCGACCTGGTGATCGAGCTGGTGAGTCCATCCGATCAGGGCCCCCGAGGCGCCGAAGCCCTGCGCCGCAAGATGGCCCTCTACCAAGCCAATGGCGCCCAGCTGGGCTGGCTGCTGTTCCCGGAGCAGCGGGCCGTGGAGATCTGGCAGGCCAGCCCCGCAGCCGGCGCGCCGCTGGAGCCGCAGCGCCTGGAGGACGCCATGCGGCTGGAGGGCGGCGACGTGTTGCCGGGGCTTGTGCTGGAGCTGGAGGAGATCTGGGCGGCGTGAAGGAATCAGGGAGTGAGCGCTGTGGCGACCTTGAAGCGAGGGGACTCATTCGCGGCACCTTCTCGCTCAGCAACCCCACCCGCCCTGATCTGGCGCCGATGGAGGTGTCGGCCCTGGCCGACAGCGGTGCGGTGCATCTGTCCATCCCCGAGCACCTGGCGATTCAGCTCAGCCTGGCGGAACTGGAGCGGCGGGAAGTGGTGCTGGCCGATGGACATCGCCGCACGGTGCCGTATGTGGGGCCGGTGGAGGTGCGCTTCCGCAACCGCCGCTGTTTCACCGGCGCGATGGTGCTGGGCAATGAGGTGCTCCTGGGTGCGATCCCGATGGAGGACATGGACCTTGTGCTGCGGCCCCAGCTGCAGAGCGTGGATGTGAACCCGGAGAGCCCGAACATCCCGTTGAGCCTGGCGAAAGGGGTCGGAGGCGATCGAGCCAATCCGAAGCCGCTCAACTGATCTAGTCTCGGTATCGACCAGGGCCGGAGGTGAGGAGCATGCGCGCCAAGCTTTTCCGCAACGGCCGCAGCCAGGCGGTGCGTCTGCCCGCCGAGTTCCGTTTCGAGGGCACCGAGGTCGAGGTGCATCGGGATCCCGAGAGCGGCGCGGTGGTGCTCACGCCGGTGCGGCCATCGGCCAAGGAGTTGCTGGAGTTAAGGGACGCGCTGCTGCAGGAGCCTGGCTTTCGGGAAGAGCTGGATGCTTTCTTTGAGGGATTGCACGACACCAGTCCTCCTGAACCGGTGGACTTTCCGTGATGGCTGCGGCGAACGAGAGATTGATGCTCGACACCAACGCCTTGAGCGCCTTTCTCAAACGACGCTCATCACGCCTCGATGCCTGGGTACGTGAGCAACGCTGCTGTCTGTCATCGATCGTGGTGGCGGAGATCCGCTACGGCTTGGAGAAGCAGCCAGCAGCGACGCGCTTGCAGGACATTGCGGAGGCCACCTTCGACACCCTGGAGATCCTGCCCTGGACAGAAGCCTGCGCCAGGGTGTACGGCCGGCTTCGCGCCGATCTCGAGCGGAACGGCAAGCCTTTGACGGCGCTGGATCTGCTGATCGCCAGCCACGCCTTGAGCGAAGGCTGCGCGCTGGTCACCGCCGATCAGGCCTTTGCCCATGTGGACGAACTCACCCTGGAGGCCTGGTGATGGCAGGAACCACCACCCACGTCATCGTCGCCAAGCTCTGGAACCTCTGCAATGTGCTGAAGGACGACGGGGTCACGTACCACCAGTACGTGAGCGAGCTCACCTATCTGCTGTTCCTGAAGATGGCGAAGGAAACCGGCACCGAGGCCGGGATTCCGGAGGAATGGCGTTGGGACGAACTGGAGAAGCTCAAGGGCATCAGGCAGCTGGAGCACTACAAGCTGCTGCTGCTGGAGCTGGGCAGCAGCGAGAGCGGCAGCTCGGTGCTGGTGCAGGAGATCTTCGCCAATGCCAGTTCTTTCATCCGCAAGCCCACCACGCTGAACAAGCTGGTGAGCGAGATCGACAAGCTCGATTGGTACAGCGCCCGCCAGGAGGGATTGGGGGATCTGTATGAGGGGCTGCTGCAGAAGAACGCCGAGGAGAAGAAATCCGGCGCCGGCCAGTACTTCACGCCCCGGCCATTGATCGATGCGATGGTGGCGGTGATGCAGCCGCGGCTGGGGGATGTGATCCAGGATCCGGCGGCGGGCACCGGCGGCTTCCTGATCGCGGCGCAGCGCTGGATCCGCGAGCACCAGGATCCGAGCCTGCTGGATGAGGCGCAGCAGAAGCAGTTCTACGAGCGCACCTTCTACGGCATGGAGCACGTGCAGGACACGCACCGGCTGGCGCTGATGAACCTGATGCTGCATGGATTGGATTCGCTGCCCGGCCAGGGGGGCATCCGCTACGGCGACACCCTCAGCAGCGATGGTGAGGGGTTTCCGAAAGCGAGTCTGATCCTCACCAACCCACCGTTCGGCACCAAGAAGGGCGGCGGCCTGCCGAGCCGCACCGATTTCACTTTCCCCACCAGCAACAAGCAGTTCTGCTTCCTGCAGCACATCTACCGGGCCCTGGTGCCGGGCGGCCGGGCGGCGGTGGTGCTGCCCGACAACGTGCTTTTCGAAGGCAACGTGGGCAAGCAGATCCGGGCGGACCTGATGGACAAGTGCAACCTCCACACGATCCTCAGGTTGCCCACAGGCATCTTCTACGCCCAGGGCGTGAAGACCAACGTGCTGTTCTTCACGCGCGGCATGAGCGAGAAGGGCAACACCAAGGAGGTGTGGGTGTACGACATGCGAGCCAACATGCCGGCCTTCGGCAAGCGCACGCCGCTCATTCGCGAGCATTTTTCTGATTTTGAGGCGGCCTTCGGGCCTGATCCGCTGGGGCTGGCGCCACGCACGGCCTCGGGGCCGGAGGGGCGTTGGCAGTGCTTCAGCCGGGAGGAGATCGCCGCCCGGGGCGACAGCCTGGATCTCGCCTGGCTGAAGGATGATTCCGCCGAGGATGGCGCCGACCTGCCGGAGCCTGCCGTGCTGGCCCAGGAGGCGATGCTGGAGCTGGAGGGCGCGCTGGAGGATCTTCGGGCAATCCTGGCGGAGCTGGGGGAAGAGGTGGAGGAGTTGGTGTGATGGAGGCGCGGGAGTTGCCGGCGGGGTGGGTTACTGCCGCCTTGGGGGACCTCATTGCCCGAGTGGATGCAGGGAAAAACTTTCGTTGCATTGAGCGACCACCAACAGGAGGAGAGGTTGGTGTTGTCAAAGTCAGTGCAGTGAGTTGGGGCAGCTTTCGACAAGACGAAAGCAAGACCGTGCCCGATGGCATACAACTTGGCCCTGCTTCACTTATCAAGGAAGGTGATCTCTTGTTCTCGCGTGCAAACACGATTGAGCTCGTGGGAGCCTGCGTACAAGTTGGTAAAATTGACAAAGTGCTCCACCTGAGTGACAAGATTCTGCGACTAGACACAGTCGATGAGGGGCTTAAGCCATGGATTCATCGCTTTTTATCTTCCCCTAGAGCTCGTAAGCATTTGTCCGATGCTTCGAGCGGAAACCAACTGTCGATGAGAAATATCTCTCAGAGGGTGCTCCTTGACGCCTCCATTCCTCTCGCCCCTCTCAACGAACAACGCCGCATCGCCGCCGAGCTCGACACCATCCTCGCCGCTGTCGACGCCTGCCGCCAGCGGCTTGATGGCGTGGCGGCGATCCTTAGGCGCTTTCGCCAGGCCGTGCTTGCGGCGGCGACGACAGGGGAGTTGACGCGGGAGTGGAGGGAGGAGGGGGGGATCGCAGCTGACTGGCCAGAAGTACAGCTCGGAGATCATGCAGAGGGATTCAACTACGGGACATCGGCAAAATCCCATAGAGAAGGCGAGATCCCTGTGCTGCGCATGGGCAACATCCAGGCTGGCGAAATTGACTGGGGAGACCTTGTCTACACGTCTGACCTGGAAGAGATTGCAAAATACATGCTCGAACCTGGCGATGTTCTGTTCAACCGGACCAATAGTCCAGAGCTGGTGGGCAAGACTGCGCTTTATCGAGGGGAGCAGCCCGCAATTTACGCAGGCTATCTGATCCGCTTGCGTTGCTCAGCTTCGTTGGATCCTGAGTTTCTGAATCTGAGCCTCAATAGTCCCCATGGTAAGGATTACTGCTGGAGCGTCAAGTCTGATGGGGTCAGTCAATCGAATATCAATGCCAAGAAGCTAGCGGCTTACCCATTAAAATTGCCTCCCATTGAGGAGCAGCAGGAAATCGTCTGCCGCGCGCAGGAACTCTTCACCCTCGCCGACCAACTCGACGCCCGCCTCACCGCCGCCCGCAGGATCGTTGATCGCCTCACCCCATCCCTCCTGGCCAAGGCCTTCCGCGGCGAGCTGGTGCCCCAGGACCCCAACGACGAACCGGCGAACGTGTTGCTGGAACGGATCCGGGCGGCCCGGCAGGCGCAGGCCGGTGCTGGCAAACCCTCGCGGCGCGGGCGCAGGAAGGCGGCAGCCAACCCGGATCAGATCCCTCTCGATGCCGCCCCCGTCCCGCCCGATCTGCTCAGCGGCCTGCTGCAGGAATGCGGTGCGCTCAGTGAGCGGGCACTGCTGGCGGCGTCGGAGCTGGATCCCTCCGGCTTTCGGGCCCAGTTGGCTTTGGAGGAGGGAATGGGGGCGATCCGGCAAACCGTGCAGGATGGCCAGGTGCTGCTGGAGGCGGTCGGGTGAGGATCCTGCACTGGCTTGAGATCAGTAACTTCAAGAGCTATGGCAACTCTGGGCGTATTCCTCTGGAGCATCCCTCCGTACTGATCGGCCCCAACAACTGCGGAAAGACCACTGCCCTGCAAGCCATCGCCCTCTGGGCCATCGCGGCGCGTACCTGGCAGCTGGAATCCAAGGATTCCAAGGCAAAGAAGCGCACCGGCAAACCTCTGAACCGCCTCACGATCCTCTCCGTTCCCGTTCCCAAAACGCGACACTTCTGGAAAAACCTCAAGGTTTCCGGGAAAGATCTTCATATCACAGTAGGGATGGAGGTCGACGGTGATGTTGTGCCTGTGACGATGATCTTCCGCCATCATGCCAGTGATGAACTGATCTACGCCGAGCCTCACCCTTCCAGCCTCGGCCAACCAGAAGCCCTCGCCAAAGCGGCCCAGCTTGATGTCGCCTTGCTCTATCCGATGTCGGGTATAGCTGCGGATGAACCGCTGATCACACGTAACCGAATCGATTACCACATGGGCCGAGGCAGCACGGCTGAAGTCCTGCGCAACCTGTGCCTTGTGGTTCATCAGAACAGCCCGCAGGATTGGCAGGAGATCACCGGGCTGATGTACCGCCTCTTTCAGGTCTCCCTCACCACGCCAATAGAGAATGAGGGTGGATCTCTTGATCTGTTCTATGAGCAGAGCGGTGCCGATCGACCTCTGGATCTGTCATTGGCAGGCCGTGGCTTTCAGCAGATGCTGTTGATCCTGGCCCATCTCTACGCACACAAGGGAAGTGTGCTGCTGATCGATGAGCCCGATGCTCACCTGGAAATTCTGCGGCAGCAGCAGATCTATGCCTTGCTTCGCACGATCGCAGATCGTAATGGCTGCCAGGTGCTGATGGCCACCCATTCCGAGGTGGTGATGCAGGAAGCCCTCGATAGCCACCTCACCCTGATCCTGGGAGGACATGCCGAGGATCTCGCCTCAAAGCCAGCCATCAAGGAATCGCTGAAGCGTTTTGGAGCCGCTCATTACGTGCGGGCACGCGAGACAGGTCATGTGCTGTATCTGGAAGGCAGCACCGATCTCGCCATGCTGAGGGCGTTTGCCGATCGCTTGGAACATCCTGTACGAGATCAGATTGCCGATGGCGCCCATCTGAATGTGTACTACCTGCAGGATACTCGCCCATCGCCTGCCCAGAGCCCTGATGAACTGCTGGATGCGGTAGAGGGCGCCTTTGGCCAGAACGCCAGGGATCACTTCTTCGCCTTGCGCAACATTATGCCCGAACTGCGTGGCTTGGAAATCATCGATAACGACAACCGAGGTCTACTGGAATCCAGCGCTGGCGGTCTCAGGCGCCTGCCCTGGAAGCGGTACGAGTTGGAGAACTATTTGATTACGCCAGATCTGCTCCTGGAATGGATGCATGCCGATGGGCTTGACTTGTTTGCAGACAAGCGACAAGCCATTCTCGATGAATTGCTGCTTGAGCAGATCTTCGATGGCAACCAAGCCGATTTCGAGAACTACTTGCAGGCCAACGCATCCACCAAGAGCACGATATGGCGTGCGCAGACCCAAACCAGAAAACTCAGCCTGTTTGCTGAGGAGTTCTTCAGGCGCTGCGCCCGAGCCACAGGAGCTCCCATCCCGCTTCGAAAGGGGGACTTCTACCAGTTGATCAGCAGGTGTTCCATTACCTCCATTGATCCAGAGATCAGCGAAAAGCTGGATGCGATCCTAGAGCTTCTGACACTCGCAGTGCCGGGACCAGGCGGTCTTAATTAGCACCTGCTGTACCTCGGCAGAATGGCCGATGCCTTCCTGCCCACGCCCCGCATCGATCCCACCCCCAGGAGTGTGAGTGTTGTGCTGCGCAACACCACCACCCTCGGCGAAGACGACCGTGCCTTCGTATCACGCATCGGTGGAGAGGAACTCAGCGACGAAGAGTTCCGGGCGCTGCTCCAGGCGCACCGCAATACCCAGGTGGATAACGCCAGCCTGCGCAGCCTGATGGGTCTCGACACCCTCGGCGCCAGCCAGATCCTGCGGCGATTGCGGGATCGGGGCTTGCTGGAGCTGCACCCTGCCGGATCGCAGAGCTACTACACCCTGGCGCCAAAGCTGCGCACGGCCGCCGCTGCAGATCGAGGGGAGCAACCTGTGGATCGAGGGGAGCTCGCCTCCGATCGAGGGGAGCTGGGGGCCGATCGAGGGGAGCTGCTGGACCCTTCGTTGCTGGAGGCCATGGCAGGGCTTGGGGCACGACCCAGAAAGGAGCCCCTGCGTCAGGTCATTGCACAGCTCTGCGTGGGCCATTGGCGAACTCCGGCCAGGCTGGCCGAGCAGCTCAGAATGGAAGCCGGTAATCTCTCCGATCGCCATCTCACGCCGATGGTGAGGGCCGGCACGCTGGAGCGCCGATTCCCGGAGACACCCACCCATCCAGAGCAGGCCTATCGCACGATCTTGATCCAGAACAGCCTTCAGCTTCCTGGATCCGCATGATCACGCTAAGGCCCTGCCTGCTGGCTGAATCCGCACTGGGTCTCTATTCAGTCCCGCCGTTTTGGCCTCCATTGCAAGATCACTCGCGGCTCGAAGGCTACGAACATCGGCACGGTGAAGGCCGTATGCCCGTTACCACGTAACGGCCCCCACACTGCAGATCCCGATCTCTCTTATCTGGTCATCGCGGAAGCGTTGCCGAACAGCCGCTGGCTAGGAGCCTGTTGCGCAAAGATCCGCGTCCGCTTCTCCACAGACGCCCCTGAATCTGCCCAGATCCCTGTGACAGCAATGGATTCAGGCGAGAGAATGGGGCATGCAAAAGCCCAAGTCCTTCCGT
>QLAH01000642.1_pt1 | contig 14812 bp, 9 predicted proteins | sample 4693081 | NCBI WGS metagenome assembly QLAH01 (sample SAMN09425401, study PRJNA476045) | Lake water metagenome, whole genome shotgun sequencing project.
CGTCTACGGTGCAGCCTCGGCTGAGGTCGTTGACGGGTTTTTTCAGCCCTTGCAGAATGGGGCCGATGGCGATGGCTCCGGTTTCGCGCTGGACGGCTTTGTAGGTGTTGTTGCCCGTGTTGAGGTCAGGGAAGATCAGCACGGTGGCTTTTCCGGCCACTTTAGAGTCGGGCATTTTTTGGGATCCCACGGCGGTATCGACGGCGGCGTCGTACTGGATCGGGCCTTCCAACAGCAGGTCGGGGCGGCGTTCGCGGGCAATTTGGGTGGCTTGGCGTACCCGTTCCACATCTTCCCCTTGGCCAGAGTCGCCGGAGGAGTAGGAGAGCAGGGCGATTTTGGGTTCCACGCCAAAGGTACGGGCGGTGTCGGCGGAGGAGATGGCGATTTCTGCCAGTTGTTCTGCCGTGGGATTGGGGTTGATGGCGCAGTCGCCGTAGACCAAGACGCGATGCTCTAGGCACATGAAAAACACCGACGACACCACGGAAAAGCCCGGTTTGGTCTTCACAAATTGCAGGGCGGGGCGAATGGTGTGTTGGGTGGTGTGGATGGCCCCAGACACCATGCCGTCGGCGTCGCCCTTGTAGACCATCATGGTGCCGAAGTAGGACACATCCATCATCACGTCGAGGGCGTTGTCGCGGGTGACGCCCTTGGCCTTGCGCAGTTCGTAGAAGGTTTCGGCATAATCCTGAAGCCGCTCCTCCTGGGCGGGGTTGAGGATGGTGAGCTGATCTAGATCGAGGGTGATGGCGTGTTTGTTGAGGGCCTGCTGAATGTCGTGGTAGTTGCCCAGTAGGGTGATGTCCACAATGCCCCGGTTGATCAGAACGGCGGCAGCCTTGAGAATGCGGGGATCGTAGGCTTCCGGCAACACAATATGCTGGCGATCTCGTTTGGCCTGCTCCATCAGGTTGTAGGTAAACATTTTGGGCGTCATGCCCTGCACCCGCACGGCGCTGATTTGCTTCTCTAGCCGCTCTAGGTCAACGTAGGTGTCGAAGGCTTCGATGCTGAGGTTGATTTTTTCCCGGTCGTCGGGCAGCAGGGCACTGTGGACTTCGTTCACCTGGGCGGCGGTGGTAAAGGTGTCGGTTTTCACCGAGAGGATGGGCAGGGGGTTGGCGATGCCCTCAATCAACCGAGCAATGCTGGGGTCAGGCTTCAGCCCCGCCGTTAGCAACAGCCCCGCCAGGGAGGGATAGCTGCTGGACTGGTGGGCCTGGAGCATTCCGGCGATGATGTCCCCCCGGTCGCCAGGGGTGATGATCAGGGCATCGGGCTTCAGCCAGTTGAGGCTGTTTTGCAACTGCATCGCCGCCACAATGCGGTTCGTGGCTAGGTTTTTGATTTGGCGATGGCCATAGAGCACCTCCGCCCCCAGTTGGGCCGCAATATCCCGCACCCTGGGGCTACTCAGCCGATGCTGGTAGGGAATCACCGACAGCAGCCAACCCCGCAGGCCAAAATGCTGAAAGAGGGATTCCTTAATTGGCTCAATCTGCTCTGGGTCGGCCTTATTCATCACCACCCCCACCACGTCGCAGCCGTGCTCTAGGTAGGCATCCACCGCCCGCTGCACCGGGTTGATCATTTCCTCTAGGGTGCGCCCATGGGCGCTGGCCAAAATCAGCACCGGAGCCCCCAGGTTCTTGGCCACCTCCTGGTTAAAGCCAAACTCAAAGGCCGAGTTTTCGTCCAAATAATCCGACCCTTCACACAGCACAAAATCCGCCCGACTTTCCAGCGCCTTGTACTTGCTGATAATCGTGTCGATAATCTCGTCGGCTCGATGCTCCGCCAGCAGATCGTTGGCCTGGTGAGCCAGCAGCCCGTAGGATTCCTCGTAGCTCTGCTTCAGATGGAAGTGGCTGATCAGCAGGTCAATATCTTCGTCCCAAGTCGGGTGGGCCGGGTCGGTGGAACTGGCCACATCCGGCACATGCACCAGGGGCCGAAAAAACTGCACCTGAGTGGTATGCCGCAAAATTAGCTCAATAATGCCGAGGGACACCAGCGCCTTACCACTGCCCGATTCGGTGGTGCTGATGTAGAGAGAGTGGGTCATGGCGCAGAACCTCCGCCCAGGATAGGCCTACCCCCATTCAACACCAGTCTGTAATGGGATCAGAGTTTGTTAACGATGACTTTTGAATGTTGATCGGATGCCCTAGCCCAAAGCCTTTGGCCTCGGTTTCTTTGGCCTCGGTTTCTTTGGCCTCGGTTTAAATGGGCGTTAAATGGGCAAGGAAAGGCTGCCCCCTAGGTCAATCCGTCAACCCGTCAACAACGCCTCTATGTCAGCAACCGCTAACGGCTCTGAAGCTGAAGCTGATAGTACTGGCCATTGTGGGTAATCAGTAGCGGTGGGGCAGGGCGATTCTGGGGGAGACCTGATGGCGACGACGGGGGAGTGGTGGATGGCACCGAGGGGGCCGCGACAGGGATGAGGAGAAGGCGATCTAGCTGGGCTCCAGGGGGCAGGGTTAGGGCTTGGGCGAGGCGGCTTTCCTGCTCCAGTTGGTTGGTCAGCGAGACCAGGTTGCCCAGACCGTTGATGAGGTTGCGAATGTTGTTGCGTAGGGCGGGATCTCCGGTGAGTTCGTCCACGTCGGCAATCACCTTTTGGGCGCTTTGAAAGACAACGCGGGCCGAGTCGAGGGTCTGTTGCAGCGCCACCAGGTTTTCGGGGGTATTGGCAGCAGCGGTAATCGTGCGAATATCGGCCATGGCGGCGGTGGCGTCGGTCGAGAGGCGATCTAGATTGGCGAGCAGTTGGCTGTCTTGAATTTGGGGAGACAGGGTGGCTAGGATGGTTTCGAGGTGGGCGCTGCCGCGATTGAGGTTGTCGAGGGTGGTGACAAGGTTGCTACGGTTGCGGCTAATCAGGCTGTTGACTTCGCTGCCCGTGATTTCAAACTGGGCCGCTGCCGAGCCAATCACCGTGGCCGTGTTGCCGATTTCCGTCAGGGTACCGTCTAGGTTATCTGTGGCACGGTTGGCCGAGGCCATCAACGGCCTGAGGTCGGTTTGTACCTGCTGAGTCAAGGTCGTGAGTTCTTCGGAGAGCACCGTCGCACTGGCCGTAAATTCTGAGGCGTTTTCAAGGGTGAACTTGAGGTTGGCCATCAGTTCAGGATCGGCGAAGGTTTTGGCCAACTCCTCGGCGGAACGAATCAGCGACTCGTAGCTGGCTCCCACCTGCCCCACCCGCTCATCGCCATCACAGAGGATTTGGGCGCTGTCGCACTGGGGCTGAAAAGGGGAGAGATCGGCGGTAGACACCTCCAGCGTCTGAATCGGGGTGATGTCTACGGTGGTTTCGCCAATGAGCCCCGACTGGTTTACCGCAATCAGGGAATCGCTGGGGATGAGGAGGGTGGGCTGGGTAATCTCCACCAGGACCTCAACCTGGTTTGTCCCTGGACGAATCGCCACCACTCGCCCCACCCGCACCCCCCGAAAGCGCACAGCGGTGCCCTCCTGCATTCCCAGGGTGTTGGTAAACACAAAGGTGGCCCGATAGCTTTGCTGCCTAGGGTTGAACCCGCGCAGCCACAGCACCATACCGCCAAACAGCACCACGGCCAGCAAAATCAATAGCCCCACCGAACCTTCTCGAATTACCCGTTCCCGCATCATCATTCCTCAGTTCGTCCAACCTGGCGTTCCCTGCCCTGATCCGATTCTGGGGGAGTGCCCACTGACCTTTCCTACCTTCGGTATCATTCCACGGTTTGCGATGTTCACCAAGTCTTGGCATTGGCTAGCGGTCGTTGGCTAGCGGTGAACCGCTGCTGCTCCAGGCTCAGGAGTTCACCTCCTCCCTGGGGCGGATCTACTGCACCATTTGAATTGGCCCCTCCACTCGACCGCTAAAAAACTGACGCACGTAGGGGTTATCAGTTTCATCAATGGCGCTGATGGGGCCACTCCACTGAATACGGCCCCGGTGCAGAAAAATGACGCGGTCGGCGGTGCGGCGAATGGTGCTGTCTTGGTGGGTCACAATCAGGTAGGCGCTGCACCCTTGGCCCCTTTGAATATTGCAAATCAAATCTTCGATCACGGTAGACGCAATGGGGTCGAGGCCAGCAGTAGGTTCGTCGTAGAGCAGCAAAGCAGGTCGATCCTGAGGATCTTCGGGGTTGCTGATGATTGCCCGGGCAAAACTCACCCGCTTTCGCATCCCCCCCGATAGCTCCGCTGGGTAGCGGTTGCCTGTGCCCGGTAGGCCCACCATGTCTAGCACCTCATTCACCAGTTGCCGAATTTGGCGACGGGGCAAGGTGGAATGCTGATACAGCAAAAAGCCAACATTTTCGTCCACCGTCAGGGAATCGAACAGAGCCGCTTGCTGAAACACCATGCCAATACCCACGGGGTCGTGGGAATCCTCAATCAGGCCCTGCCGTTTTTGGCCTGCCACGTAGATCTCTCCGGCATCGGCGGGCAGCAGTCCGGCAATAATACGCAGAATCGTCGATTTTCCGGTGCCCGATGGCCCAATGATCGCCACCGCTTCCCCCGCCTCCACGGTCAAATCCACTGCATCTAGCACTTGATTCGCGCCAAAACGCTTGGAGATGCCGCTGAGCTGTAGCAGGATTTGATGATCGCATTCCAGCGGTTGATTCGTCGCCGTGGAGGGGTATATGCCCGCGTTTGGGTTCTTGGGGTGCTGGTAAGGGGCGTCCATAGGCTCCTACAACGACATGCGCTTCTCAAGGTACCGCTGTTATAGTAGCGCTCTCAGGCCATGGGCAACGGCTTGAACCAAGGCCCGTGATCTGCCGAACCCTGGCTTAGGGCATGGCTCGGCAGAAGATTGTAGCCGTTTGAGTAGCCCCAGTCGTTAGGGTAGATCCTCTGGGTCAAGGCCCAACTGTCTCAGTTTGGCAGCCAAACGTTCGGCCCGCTGCCGCTCTTGCTCGGCCCGTTGCCGCTCTTGCTCGGCCCGCTGCCGCTCTTGCTCGGCCCGTTGCCGCTCTTGCTCTAGTCGCTCGCTACCCCACAGCAGCAGGTTGCCATCGGCATCCCACCAGCGCAACCAGTTGGCGGTCATTTCCGCCTTTTTCCCTGGCCATCCCCCTAGGAAAAGGTTGAGTTCTTCAATCCAGTAACGCTGATTTGCGTCGGTCTGTTGTTGCTGATATTGGCCGTCCACGAGGCGCAGGACATCCAACTCGCCCGTTTGGGGATGGAAAATGACGTAGATCGGCACCTGGAGAATGCGCTCATAGAAATACCACTTGCCGTAGGGAAAATGGGGATTGATGGAATATTCGCTGCCCTCCGTTTCGGAGATAAACTCCATCACCAGGGTCGGTACTTCCCCTTCGATGTGGGGCGTGTAGCTGCGGCGAATGTGTCCGGCTGGCACGGGCTTAACGGTGGCTACATAGACCCAATCGGGCGCTTTTACCACGGTTTTATCGCCCACGGTGGCACAGAGGCCAAAGTTAGAGGCGATCAGGGCCGATTCAACAATCAGCCCCGCCAGCTCGAGGGACTCTCGTAGGGCTGCTGCCAGGAGGGGTTGCAGATTACTTTCCACGGGATCGTCGGGTAGGGGAAAATCGTCGGGCAGTTTTTCCCAGGTGATGGGTGGCAACGCATGGATGGGGCGACGTTGAAGGGTAGTCATAGGCGATGACCAGGGCGATCGGCATAGCGCTTTACAATCACGCTACTCGCCATTGTAGGGCGTTCATCGTAGCGTGTTTGTCGCTGGGTATGGCTGCGGCGATAGACGGACTAGACGGCTGAGCTTCACGCTATCACGCTACCCATCGTCGCCGGAGGGCGTCTCTAGAACCGGAGGGTGTACCTAGAATCTGCCTGCTGTTCCCCTTGCATCTCAGGCGCAGCAGGTTATGGTATTCGATAGGATCACCCCAGCCTACAAAAGGATGATGTCAATGGTCGTTCCGGTGAGTCTGATTCGTGCCCAGTCCTACGATATTCCAGCCCTGCGGCAGTCCCTAGAAGCGCTGCTAGAGCCCCTAGGGGGCATGGCCCACTTTGTGAAGCCAGGGGATCGGGTGTTGCTGAAGCCCAACCTGCTGACCGGGGCAAGGCCCACCCAGGAATGTACCACCCGGCCAGAGGTGGTCTACGTGGTGGCGCAGATGGTGCAGGCGGTGGGAGGAAAGCCCTTTCTCGGAGATAGTCCTGCCTTTGGCACCGCCCAGGGAGTAGCCAAGGCTAACGGGCTGCTGCCCTTTGCCCAGGAGTTGAACCTGCCGATTGTGGAACTGCACGGCCACCGCTATGCCACAGACAACCCCGCCTTTGACCACCTGCGCCTCTCCAAGGAAGCGATGGAGGCGGATGTGGTGATTAACCTACCCAAGGTGAAGTCCCACGCCCAACTCACCCTCACCCTGGGGGCCAAAAATCTGTTTGGCTGTGTTCCCGGCAAAATGAAGGCCTGGTGGCACATGGAAGCCGGCAAGGATGTGGAGCGCTTTGGCACCATGCTGGTGGAAACCGCCCGCCTGATTAACCCTGCCCTAACCATCGTAGACGGCATCATTGGCCATGAGGGCAACGGCCCCAGCGGTGGCGATCCGAGGGCTTTGGGGGTGCTAGCCGCCAGTTCCGATGTGTTTGCGGTCGATCGGGCCATGGTGGAGGTGCTGGGGGTCGATCCTCAAACGGTGCCCACGGTGGCGCAATCCCTGCGGTTGGGCTACTGTCCCGCCTGGGAAGACCTCACCTTCCCCGCCCTGGCTCCGGCAGATCTCCGGGTGGACGACTGGCGACTGCCGGATCAGCTTTTGCCCATCGACTTTGGTATGCCCAGGGTGGTGCGCTCTACCTTCAAACATTTGTATATTCGCTACATCAAAGAACCGATGGCGGCCTATGCGCGACGGTCAGCCTAAGTCCTCAATCCAGGTAACCCCCCAGTGAGGCGGAGAGGTGGGCAGGTGGCAAAGTCAAGTCGGCTATTTTCGCAGTTGGGCCACGGCCTGATGATTAGCTGTGCCGTGTTTGGGGCGGTGGCCCTGTCGTCTCAACATCCCTGGGTTGTGCGTATCGAAGGCTATGCCCAGTCATTGCTATGGCGGCTGCGGGGGCCTATTGAGCCACCGGATGATGTGGTAATTTTAGCCATTGATGAATACTCCCTCAGCCAGAGCAATCTGTACCGATCCAGTCCCGATTCGTACCCATTTTTGGCTACCATTGAAACCTGGCCATGGCAGCGCCAAACCTACGCCACCGTGATTAATCGGCTGATGGCCGCCGGGGCAAGGACGGTGGCGGTGGATGTGCTGTTCCTCGACCCCAGTCTCTATGGCCCAGCGGATGATGCGGCCCTAGAGGCCAGTTTGGCCCAGTGGGGAGATCGGGTGGTCTTGGCCGCCATCTATGGCGTATCCGCAACGGACTTGGGCGAATTTACCACCCTCCTTAGCCCTACCCTAGCGGGGGTAACGCACCAAGGGCTCATTAACTTCCAGGCCGATAGCGACGGTCAGTACCGTCGAGCTCCAGACTCGGTGCTGGCCACGTTGCGCCAAAATCACAGTTTCACCGATACCCTGCCCGCCTTTGCCACCGCTACGCTCCAGGCCGCAGGACATGCCAATGCTCATTGGCCCAGCGAACAGCTTTTCTTCTACGGGCCGGGGGGCACCATTCCAACCTTTCCCCTGGTGCGTGTGCTCGAACCAGAAAACTGGCCCCGCTATCAGGATCAGTTCGCTGACAAAATCGTTCTGATCGGGCCAACGGCGGCCTCCCTGCAAGACCTGAAGCGTACCCCCTTGGATAACGCCATGCCCGGAGTGGAAATGCATGCCCAAACCGTGGCCGCCATGCTGGAAGGACGCACCCTCAATCCGCTACTGGCCCATCCCCTGGCCCAGGGGCTCGCCACGGCTCTCCTCATTGGCGGCCTTGGCCTAGGGCTGGGCTATCGCTTCAGCCAACCGATCCCTCGATTACTGGGGTTTGGGGTGGCCATCACCCTCTGGGGAGCCACCGCCTACCTGCTGATGATGGGGCCTCTGGGACGGCTGATGCCCCTGGCCATTCCGGTGACTTGCCTGGGTATGGGGGGCATGGCCTACATTGCCACGGGGGCCATTGGGGATCGCCTAGAAGAAGAACGCCTGCGCCGTACCCTAGAGCGCTATGTATCTCCGGCGGTGGCCAAGGAAATTTTGGGCCAACCGGAGGACTTCACCAGCCTGGGGGTGGGGCAACAAATGCAGGCATCTGTGCTGTTTTCCGATATTCGCGGGTTTAGCCGCCTGTCTTACCAACTGGGGGCCGAGGCCACGGTTCGCTTGCTCAACACCTACCTGAATGAAATGGTGCTGGCGATTTTGGCCGAACGGGGCACCATCGATAAATTTATTGGCGATGCGGTGATGGCGGAATTTGGCGCACCCATCTCCCAAGGGACGCATCAAGACGCCCTAAGTGCCGTTCGGGCCGCCTTGGGTATGCGGGCAGCCCTCGCCAATCTGCGCCAACAGCTTAAGGACACGGGGTTGCCGCCCCTGTTCCACGGCATCGGCATCAGCTACGGCAACCTGGTAGTGGGCAATGTGGGATCGCCCCAGCGACTGGAATATACCGCCATTGGCGACACCGTCAACGTAGCCAGCCGCATTGAAAGCCTTACCAAAGTGGTGGGCACTGATCTGTTGATTACCCGCCCCCTCTACGACCTCGTAAAGGCTGATATCGTCGCTGTAGACCACGGGCTGCACTTCGTCGCTGGCCGGGAAAAGGAAGCCGTCCAGGTCTATGGCGTCATTAGCCTGCACGGCGACTCCGATAGTCTTTACCAGCAGGTGCAGCAGGATCTCCAGGCCCACCTAGCCGCTACCCCAAAAGAACCACCCAAGTAATCTCACTAATTTCCTCATCAGCCAAGGATTGCAATCTCTAGAAGCCTGCTTCTGGCTTGCGCTTTAGCCCTCACCCTAAATCCCTCTCCCATGGGGAGAGGGACTTTGATCTTTTCTGGCTCCCCTCTCCCCATGGGAGAGCGGTTGGGGGTGTAGCTTGCTTCCCGTAAGGGTGGGCTACCAGGGGATCTGGTCACTATGTCTAACCCGCACTCAGGTTACTTAAGCTCACAACATCCGTTTTGACTATGCCAGTACCCTTGAGGAAACTGACGTAATCTTGCGCCCTCTACTCGTCATCATTCTCTTGACTGAGCCCTAAGGGATTGCCCCCTTTGCATGGTCGCCGCCTTTGGATGGCCCAAATGATGGCGCTAGGCTGTCGCCATGGGCGCTAAGCCTGCATGGTACAGAATGAAATCAACAATGCGGGGTAGGCCTTCCTTCGTTTTTAGATTGGTAAAGCCGAAGGGACGGTCGCCGCGCATTTTTCGGGTATCGCGATCCATGACCTCAAGACTAGCGCCCACCAGGGGGGCGAGGTCGGTTTTGTTGATCACTAAAAAGTCAGACTTGGTGATGCCGGGGCCACCTTTGCGCGGAATTTTGTCTCCGGCGGCAACATCAATGACGTAGAGGGTGAGATCAACTAGTTCAGGGCTGAAGGTGCTGGCCAGGTTGTCGCCGCCGCTTTCCACAAACACTAAATCTAGCGGGGTAAATCGAGCTTCCAAATCTTCGATGGCGACTAAATTCATGGAAGCATCTTCGCGAATGGCGGTGTGGGGGCAGCCGCCGGTTTCTACACCCACAATTCGATCGGGGCTGAGCGCCTGACTGCGCACCAGAAACTGAGCGTCTTCCTGGGTATAGATGTCGTTGGTGACAACCGCCAGGGAGTAGCCATCCCGCAGGGCTTTACAGAGACTATCTACTAGGGCCGTTTTACCAGATCCAACGGGGCCAGCCACCCCAACACGAAAGGGCGTTGTCATCGTCCGTTTATCCAAGCTTGAGCATGTTTGGTATCTTACACCGTTGGTCTTTTGGCCGGTGCCATCCCGTCGAAAAATGTTATGGACGAGGCCTGTAGATTTAGGAGTTCAGCTTCTTGGGTTGGGTGATGGCCCGCAGTCGTTGGGTATCTGCCCAGGCCATGCCTTTGAGAACGTAAATTAACCCCGTCACGCCTGCGAGGATCATATAAAAGATCCGAATGCCCCAGCCTGCTCCATCAAAAATCATGGAAAATACGCCAGGTTCGATGCCGCTGAAGCGCGTGAGTTCTGACCGAAACCAGTTTTGATCTTCGGTCATACGCTGAAGTTCGGCCCCAGTGGCGGGCAGAATCGGCATCCGAGTGGTGGTGCGATAGTAGCCCCAAAAGCCCGCACTGCCGCTCTCCCGTTCTAGGGCCGTATTGGCCATGGCGATGACCTCATCCCTCGGCAAATTGGCCTGGGTCATGATTTGGTCGAGCCAGAGGTGATATCGCAGCCAATAGCTACTAAAAAACACCAGGGGTAAAATGACGATTAGCGGCAGGGCTTTGATCACTCGGGACGTTTTAGCGGGCAGAGACCGAGAAGCTGCCCCCAGCCCAAACCCCAACAGCGCAAAGAGAGGAACGACGCTCAACTCTACCAGCTCAAGGCTTTTGATTAAACCGCCTGCAATGGGTAGGGGATGCAAAAACACCTCGGCGGCCCAGGTGATAGCCAAACGAGCGACGAGTACCAAGGCCGTCACCAAGGAGATAGTAAGGGCATATCGAAGCATCGCAGATTTGAGCAATCGAGCCATGGGTACCGTTGCAAGCGTTGCTAGATGATACCTAAACTTTTGCGGTGCCGTCCCATGATGCGAGTACCTAAGACACAATTGCCAGAGTCAAGGAGGGCTATTGTTAAAATACGTAAATCTGCGATTGCTGAAGACAATCCAGCTTTACGTCTCCAAGCCGTCCCCAACAATCTACGTTTGGGGGATTTTCAGTTGTCTACTACGCTCTCAAATCGCTGATTATGGCCTTTTCCTCTGTCACCCGTGCGCTGCAACGATCTCCCCTCACGGCAGACCTGCTCGGAAAGCTGGATCAGCAGGGCAGTCTACACCTCAACGGTGCCGCCCGCTTGCCCAAGGGGTTGGTGTCTTCGGCCCTGGCCCAAGCTCAGGATCGGCCCCTGCTGGTGATCACCGCCACCCTGGAAGAAGCTGGACGCTGGGCCACCCAACTAGAGGCCATGGGCTGGGATACGGTGCATTTCTACCCCACCTCAGAAGCATCCCCCTACGATCCCTTTGACCAAGAGTCGGAGATGACCTGGGGGCAGTTGCAGGTATTGGCCGACCTGCTGGCCCTGCGGGGAGAGGCTACAGCAAGACGGATTGCCATGGTGGCCACGGAACGCGCTCTACAGCCCCATTTGCCCCCGGTGTCGGCGCTAGAACCCTACTGTCTGCGGCTGCAACTGAACCAGGAGGTGAACTTCAAAGCCCTGGGGCAGCAGTTGGCGAAGCTGGGCTACGAGCGCGTGACGGTGGTCGAAACCGAGGGCCAGTGGGCGCAGCGGGGCGACATTATTGATGTGTATCCCGTGGCGGCGGAACTGCCCGTGCGATTAGAACTATTTGGCGATGAACTGGAACGGATGCGCGAGTTTGACCCCGCCAGCCAGCGTTCCCTCGATGCCATCGACCACCTCATTCTCACCCCCACCCAGTACGGCCCGGTGATTTTGGAATCGCTAAAGGAACAGGGGCATCTCGAAAACCTCTTTTCCGCCGCTGCCTTGGAAGGATTGAACGACGGCATCGTTCCCGAAGGCACCCGCCGCTGGCTGGGGCTGGCCTTTGATAGTCCGGCTTCGCTGTTGGATTACTTACCTGAGACAACGCTCCTCGCCATCGATGAGGTGGATCAGTGCCAAGCCCACGGGGATCGCTGGGTGGAGCACGTGGAGGAGCATTGGCAGGAAGTCGGGAGTCGGGAGTTGGGAGTTGGGAGTCGGGAGCTAGATTCGCCCCTATCAGAAGGGGATGTTGCGGATTCGTCCCCCCCTCTCCCTCTCCCCCCCTCTCCCCCTCTCCCCAAAATCCACCGTCCCTTTGCCGATACCCTGGCCGATGCGGAAGTCTTCCCCCGCCTGTTTCTGTCGGAATTAACTGAGGTGAACCACGGCGGGCTGAATTTGGCCAGTCGTCCAGTTCCGGCGATTCCGCACCAGTTTGGCAAGCTGGCGGAAACCATTCGGCAGGAGTGCGACCGCAAGCATTCGGTGTGGCTGGTGTCGGCCCAGCCCTCGCGGTCGGTGGCGCTGTTGCAGGAGCACGATTGTCCGGCCCAGTTCATCCCCAACTCCAAGGACTACAACGCCATCGACAAGCTGCAAACTCAGCGGGTGCCCGTGGCGGTAAAGTATTCCGGCCTCGCGGAGCTAGAGGGCTTTGTGTTGCCCACCTTCCGCATTGCCATCGTCACCGACCGAGAATTTTTTGGGCAGCATACCCTGGCTACGGGCGGCTATGTGCGAAAGCGGCGACGGGCGACCTCGAAGCAGGTAGACCCCAACAAGATGAAGCCGGGGGATTTTGTGGTGCATCGCAGCCACGGCATCGGCAAGTTCATCAAGCTGGAAAGCCTCACCCTCAACCACGAAACCCGCGATTACCTGGTGATTCAGTACGCCGATGGGCTGCTGCGGGTAGCGGCGGATTCCGTGGGTTCCCTCTCCCGCTATCGGGCGGCGACGGGGCAAGCCCCAGTGCTGAACAAAATGACCAGTTCCGCCTGGGAGAAAACCAAGGGCAAGGCCAAAAAGGCCATCCAAAAGGTGGCGGTGGATCTGCTCCAGCTCTATGCCCAGCGAGCCAAGCAGGAGGGCTTTGCTTTTCCGGCGGATATGCCCTGGCAGCAAGAACTTGAGGATTCCTTCCCCTACCAGGCCACGCCGGATCAGCTTAAGGCGGTGCAGGACGTGAAGCGCGACATGGAAAGCGACCGCCCCATGGATCGGCTGGTCTGCGGCGATGTGGGCTTTGGCAAAACCGAGGTGGCCCTACGCGCCATCTTCAAGGCCGTCACCGCTGGCAAACAGGTGGCCCTGCTGGCCCCTACCACCATCCTCACCCAGCAGCACTACCACACCCTGAAGGAACGCTTCGCCCCCTACCCGATCCAGGTGGGTCTGCTGAACCGTTTCCGCACCCAATCCGAGAAAAAAGACATCCTGCAACGGCTGAAAACCGGGGAACTGGACATCGTCGTCGGCACCCACCAACTGCTGGGCAAGGGCACCGATTTCAAGAGCCTGGGCCTGCTCGTCGTCGATGAAGAACAGCGGTTTGGGGTGAACCAAAAGGAGCGGATCAAATCCCTCAAAACCCAGGTGGATGTGCTCACCCTCAGCGCCACCCCCATTCCCCGCACCCTCTACATGGCCCTCTCCGGCGTACGCGAAATGAGCCTGATTACCACGCCGCCCCCCTCCCGCCGACCGATTAAAACCCACCTGTCTCCCCTCGACCCCGAAGCCATCCGCACCGCCATTCGCCAAGAACTGGATCGCGGCGGCCAGGTGTTCTACGTGGTGCCCAGGGTGGAGGGCATCGAGGATGTTTCTGCCAAAATCCGCGAAATGGTACCCACCGCCCGCATTGCCGTCGCCCACGGCCAAATGGACGAAGGGGAACTGGAATCCACCATGCTCACCTTCAGCAACGGCGAGGCCGAAATTCTGGTCTGCACCACCATCATCGAATCGGGCCTCGATATCCCCCGCGTCAACACCATTCTGGTAGAAGATGCCCACCGCTTCGGCCTGTCGCAGCTCTACCAGCTACGGGGCCGGGTCGGTCGGGCCGGAATCCAAGCCCACGCCTGGTTGTTCTACCCCCAAAAAGCCCTCACCGACAAAGCCCGTCAACGCCTCCGCGCCATCCAAGAGTTCACCCAGCTTGGCTCTGGCTACCAACTGGCCATGCGGGATATGGAAATTCGCGGTGTCGGCAACCTGCTCGGTGTCGAACAATCCGGCCAAATGGATGCCATCGGCTTTGACCTCTATATGGACATGCTGGAGGAAGCCATCGCCGAAATTCGTGGCCAAGACATCCCCCAAGTCGAAGATACCCAGGTCGATCTCAACGTCACCGCCTTCGTCCCCAACAACTACATCCCCGACCTCGAACAAAAGATGAGCGCCTACCGCAGCCTCGCCGCAGCCAACAGCAAGGTAGAACTGATGCAAATCGCCGCCGACCTCAGCGACCGCTACGGCCCCATCCCCCATGCCACCGAACAACTGGTGCGAATGCTAGAACTCAAACTCGTCGCCAAGGCCGCTGGCATCGCCCGCATCAAACCCGAAGGCAAACAGCACGTCATCCTAGAAACCCCCATGGAAGGCCCCGCCTGGAAAAAGCTCAGCGAAAAACTGCCCAGCCACCTCCAGTCTCGCTTTGTCTACGGCAGCGGCAAAATTGTGGTGCGAGGCCTGGGTACCCTCAAACCCGAAAAGCAGCTCGAAAGCCTCACCGAATGGTTAGGGCTTTTGCAAGGCGCAATACTAGAGCCGCTGGCTAGCTAAATCCGCTGGTATTCGTCCCATGGGCTAAGTCATGAGTGGTATTGAACGTCAGATTACCCTCGATACCAGGCACGTTGCCAAGCACTTACCGGACACGCCCCAGGTGCAGCGGTTGCTACGCCGAGGCAGGGCTACCCACATTTTTAAGAATGCAGCCACAATGGAAAGAGTAGCCGAAGCCATCAGGGCTAGAGGTGAGTTCACAGGAAACATCCGAGGGTCTTTGTCGGGGCACAAAAAACAAAGTCTGGCTCTGGACAGCGGTGAATCACTTTGTACCTGGGATTTTAGATTGGGTGATCGGTGACCACAGTGCGGCCACCTTTGCGCCGTTATGGGAGCGCATTA
>QLAH01000643.1_pt1 | contig 14801 bp, 14 predicted proteins | sample 4693081 | NCBI WGS metagenome assembly QLAH01 (sample SAMN09425401, study PRJNA476045) | Lake water metagenome, whole genome shotgun sequencing project.
GAATTCATCCTGCGAAATTACAAAAATTTTAACGCGCGGGTTACACGCGATGCATTGCTGGCGTACTGGAATCATCTTCAAGCGGACGGGAAAATGTTCTGGACATTAGCAGGCGCCATGTCCTCAGCCCAGCTTGGTATCTCATTGGCTCCTGCTATCGAAGAAGGCATTATTCATGGGATTTCCTCTACGGGTGCGAACTTAGAGGAATCGCTGTTTCGCTTGGTAGCTCACGACAGCTACAAAGATTTTCCTGAGTATCGTTATCTGACCAAGGGGGATGATACACGTATTTTGAAGGAGCACATGCGGCGAGTCACCGACACGAGCATTCCCGAAGATGAAGCCTTTCGGGCGGTCGAGAAGTTCATCGTACCAATGTGGAAAAATGCCACAGAGAAGAATGAGCGACGTTATTGGCACGAGTACTTTTATGAGCTGATTCAAAAGTTGCCAGCCAAATTGCATGAAGGGAACGCAAACGAGTCGTGGTTGTTGGCGGCAGCAAAAAAGAATTTGCCGATGGTGGTGCCTGGTTATGAAGACTCAACCTTTGGCAATATCTTCGCGTCGTACGTTCGCACAAGCGAATGTTCGGCTTCGATCGTGAAGTCGGGTATCGAATACATGGCCGGCTTCTATGATCAATATCAGCAACTTTCTCAGGGCGCAGGTATCGGTTTCTTTCAGATCGGTGGAGGGATTGCTGGAGACTTCCCGATTTGCGTTGTGCCAATGATGTACCAAGATTTAGAATGGCATGATGTGCCTTTCTGGAGCTATTTCTGCCAAATTAGTGACTCTACTACTTCTTACGGATCTTATTCTGGAGCAGTACCCAACGAAAAAATTACTTGGGGTAAATTAGATATTCATACCCCCAAATACATAGTTGAAAGTGATGCCACGATTGTGGTTCCTTTGATTTTTGCGTATTTGTTAGGGTGGTAATATAATAGATTACATAAAATTAAAAGCCCCGGCACTAGTTTAGGCCGGGGCTTTTATTTGCTTCACTTTCCATATATCGGAAAGTTGTATTGTTATTCTATTATTATCTAGCAGGCATTGTCAAAGGAATATCTCTCTTTAACATCTCGTCTCTATTAGCCATTTCCCATGCAGTATGGAAAACCAACTTGGCTCTTTTCTCCATTAGTTCAAAGTTGATTTTATCAACAGTGTCACCAGGTTGGTGGTATTCAGCTTTTAGCATTCCATCATAGAAAAATAAGATAGGAACTCCTTTACGAGCAAAATTGTAATGGTCGCTTCTATAGTAAATTCTATTCAAGTCTTTAGGATCGTCGTATTTGTAATCCAAAGTCATGTTCAAATACTTGGTATTTACTCCTTCATTAATTTTTACTAAATCAGAGCTTAATTTGTCGTGACCAATTACATAAATGTAGTTCAATGTATCAGCAGATTTTCTTTCAGTATCTACACGACCAATCATATCGGTATTTAAATTAACTGTGGTTTTATCTAGAGGGAAAATTGGATTTTCAGAATAGAATTGAGAACCCCAAAGACCTTTTTCTTCACCAGTTACAGTCATGAATGCTAATGTTCTGCGAGGTTTGTTTCCTTTTTTAGCTGCAGCTGCAAAAGCTTCTGCCATTTGCATAACACCCACTGTACCAGAACCATCATCATCTGCTCCGTAATAAATCACATCGCCTCTTTTACCAAGGTGATCATGGTGTCCGGTCATGAAAACGTACTCGTCTTTCTTGTCGGTTCCTTCAATGATTCCAATTACGTTACTGGTTTCTAGTGTGGTAGATTTTTTATCGGCAGCAATATTTAATTCCGCAACATATTTTCCTTTAGATAATGAAGCCAAGGCTTCAGTAGAAAGTTTAGTGGTTCTACCAGCTAAAGCAGAAGCAATTTCTTCTGAAACAGTTAGCATCATAAATGGAGCACCAGTAGGCTTATTCATATAAATATTTCCCTTTGTAGGAGTAGCTGTTTTACGCGGAAAATCTTTTGAAACCAAAACGATTCCGGTTGCACCCGCAGCTCTTGCGGCTCCAGCTTTTGCAGCACCTGAAATAGGACTAGGCGTTCTTGATCCTGCTACAGGAGCAGGCGCCTTATATCCTGCAGGAGCGCCATCTAGCATCATTACAATTTTTCCTTTTACATCAAGGCCAGCATAGTCATCCATAGAAGCGGCTTTGTCAACAATGCCGTACCCTACAAAAACTAATTCCTTAGAAGTATTTTTACCATTTACAATGGATTGTAAAGAAGTCATGTAGTCTTTGTCCCAATTGTATAATTTACCATTTACTCTTAATTCAAAACTAGCTAGCTCGTCTTGATACACATTAAAGTACTGATGGTAGCTATTCCCATTACCAGGTTTTAGCCCCATTCTTTTAAATTCAGATTCAATGTAAGCGGCTGCTTTTCTTTCACCAGGCATTCCAGTTTCTCTTCCCTCCATTTCTGGGCCTGCCAAAATGGTCAATTTTTCTTTCATTGAAGCGGGGGTAATTAATGCAGCAAACTTGGCTGATGCATCTGCTTTTTGTCCGTATGCAATTCCAGTAGAAAGGAACATTGCACCAAACAGGATTTTTTTGATCATGTTGTTTTGGTTTAGTTACAGCTAATTTTTTGCACTCGGTTGGCATGTCTGCCAGCTTCGAATGCGGTATTCATAAAAAGATCAATCATTTGTTCAGCCAAGGGTAAAGCCACGAATCTTGCAGGAATACAGATGATATTTGCATCATTATGTAACCTAGATAATTCAGCTACATCATTTTGCCAACATATGGCCGCTCTAATTCCTTGATGCTTGTTGGCAGTGATGGCAACTCCATTGGCACTTCCACAAATCAAAATACCAAATCCTGCTTCCCCTTTTTCTACAGCGTTTGCAGTAGGATGTGCAAAGTCGGGATAATCTACAGAATCTAGTGAATAAGTTCCATGGTCGGTAACCTGGTAACCTTTTTCGGTTAACCAAGTGATTAAAGCAGATTTATAAGTAAATCCTGCATGGTCGCTTCCAATGGCAATAGGTTTAGTAGCATCAAAAATATAAGGCATAAAATAAACTTTATTATAAGATATATAGGTTGATTAATCCCACTCTTTGTCTTCGTCTTTTTCTAATTTTTTGAATACTCTAGCAGACACTAGTATACTCAATTCATATAAAAGGAATAAAGGAATAAACACAATTAACTGACTCATCCAATCTGGACTAGGGGTAATAAATGCAGCAACAATTAAAATAATGACTACTGCATATTTACGGGTAGCTCTTAAAAAACTTGGAGTAATAATTCCTATCTGTGTTAAAATATAGGCCAATACTGGTAATTCAAAAGCAAGGCCACAGCCCAAAATAATATTGGTGAGGTTATCTAAATAGTCGGAGAAAGTGGGCCTTGTTACAATCATATTTTCGGTACCCAACTGAAATCCGGCTAAGAAGTTAAAGGTAAAAGGACCCAATAAGAAATAGCCAAAAGCTCCGCCACAAAAGAAGAAGAAAGAAACCCAAAAAATAATAAAGCGAGTATTTTTAACTTCTTTTTCTTTTAAAGCAGGTTTCACAAAGCGCCAGAACTCCCAAAAAATATACGGGAAAGCCAAAATGATCCCGCCTACAATTGCCATACTTATGGTGCTTAAAAACTGTCCACCAAAAGTGGTACTCTGCATAGTAACTTCAACAGGAGGCATACAGAGTGCTTCACCTATTCCTAGCCAATGACTAAAATCGCAAAGGGCTTTATAACTAACAAAGTCTTTATTGATTGGTCCAACAATGATATTATCAAATATCCAGTTACGATATATGAATATTACCAAAGCCATTACCAAAATTGAAATAACTGAACGGATGATATGTCCCCTTAGTTCTTCAAGATGGTCTATAAATGACATCTCTTCTTTATCTCCCGATGCTGTTCTATTAAATAGTGCCATATTTATTGTAATACTTTCATCTTAACCATTTCTATCCTACGTTCAGATACAGTTAAAATATCAAACTTGAAATTATTGATGATAATGGTTTCTTTTTGTTTAGGAATGGTTTCATGTTCATTAATGATATAACCACTTAAGGTTTCTGAATCACTAGCAGGAAAATCTAAATGATATTTTTCATTCAAATAATCCAATTCCATTCTGCCACTAAAAATAAATTCGTCTTCTGCTAATTGTTTTTCTACAAATTCTTCGGTATCATATTCGTCTTGAATTTCACCAAAAATTTCTTCTAATAAATCTTCCATGGTTACTATACCAGAAGTGCCCCCAAATTCATCTACCACCCATGCAATACTTTTTCTTTCTTTGGAAAATTTATTCATCAAATCGGTAGCGCTCATGCTTTCTGGAACAGCAACAATTGGATGCAGCATTGCTTTAATGCTTTCAGGACGGTTAAATAAATCTAATTGATGAATGTAACCAACAATATTGTCAATGCTATTTTCGTAAACCAATAGTTTACTCAATTTTGTCTGAATAAATAAATTCCTCGCTTCACCAATAGAGTCAGTCACTTCTAGTGCAACAATTTCTGTTCTAGGTACCAAGCATTGCCTGATCTTTATGGTAGGTAAGCTTAATGCATTTTCAAAAAGCTCTGTATTCAACTCTTGATTTTCATCGTCTTGATCCTTGGTCTGTTGAAAAAAATGTTCTAAGTCAATTTTAGTAAAAGCTTCATTTTTATCTTTCACTCGAACATTAAAAATATATTTCAACATCCACTGAGAAATATTAACGAACAAATTGGTTAATGGAAGAAAAAGGTGATGAAAAAAATTAGCAAGAGGCGCAAATGCAAATAACAAACTATCGTTCTTCGCCCTAAAAATAGCTTTGGGTAAAAACTTGCCGATTATCAGAACTACTAAAGTAGATATTAATGTATCGAAAGCTAGCTTTAAAAGATTGTTTTCAATTTGTAAAGGCATCCAAATGCCCGTTTTTAGTAATTCGTCAAAAAGTAATCCGTAGATCACTAAAAACAGGTTCACTCCAATCAGGCAGGTCCCAATAAATCGGGCTGGAGATTCAATAAACTGAGCCAAAATAGCCCCGCTTCTTTTGCCTTGTTTTTTCTTTAGTTCAATACTCAAGCGATTGGCAGTCACGAATGCAATTTCATACCCCGCAAAAAAGCCGATAAAAAGCAAAGTACCCACTATACTAAGAATGGTATAGATATGCGTCATAATGGGTCAAAGTTAAGGTATATACAATAACAAAGTACCCCGTGAAAACGGGGTACGATACCGACTTAACACATGAGCATCGGTGCTGTAAAATTTATATAATTATTTTATTTAAAGTCAACAGTGCAATTTTGGCAATTCATCTCAATTTTAAGTCCTTTTCCTTCGCCTACTTTAGCGCTGAACCTAGATTCAGCATCACCAGATTGAGCGTAACGGGTAATTGACCGATTGATTTCTACAAGCTGCTTGGCAAGGGCATCCGTTTCTTTTAAAAGGGGTTTGGTTTGTTCTTCAATTAAAGGCTCTTTTTCAAAGTTTCCATAAACGGTACTATATGCACCACTGTATTTAATCGAATAATTTTTAATGGCTTTTAGTGGGATACGTATATCGGCATATTTATTATCAATTTTTATCAAATCAAGCGTTGATCCTACATTTCTGATTTTAATATCGGCATTGGTTCCATCCATTTCAAGTGAACCATTTAATTTGGTAATCCTGAAATTGCCATAATTCTTTCTTCCTCTTAATTCGTTGGCATCTTCTATTTCATACTCATCATTGGTGCTTCTAAATACTGCTTTTTTAACGCTCGCAATATCAATGGTAGCATATTTTGTATCAAGGTCTGCCTCACCAATTTCTTTGGCCGAAAATCGTCCATTCATAAATTCTATTTCGGCAATAGCGGCATCCTCAATAGTTACATTGGAATATTTAGAACGTAAGTAAAGCTTGCTAATATTTTCTGCTTCTAAATTCCCGTTGGTTAAATCTATTGTTGCACTTCCATAATTGCCCATTAGTTGAACATCTGCATACTTGCTATCAATGTCTAATTTGCTAGCAGCAGGAACATAAATAGTAACCATTCTTTTTGTGTTTGATTTGCTGCCAATGTTTTCTCCTTTGTCGTTAAATACTGTTGCACCAGTACTACCGCTCCAACCAAAAGTATTGCCATTAATAGTATAGCTACCGCCAGAAATGGTACCAGACTTAATGCGAACTGCAGTCCCCATTGATTTTAAAGAGAGATTCATTTTTTCGAACCATTCTTCATCACTTAGTTTTCCCTCCCCTTCAAAATAAACAGTGGTAACTACTTTTACTTTCGACTGATCCCAAATTTTAACTTGAATATTTCTAGAAGTATTGTCTAAATAAATTTCGGGGGATTTAGAACTACTAATTTCCTGACTTACTTCTTTTGCTTTAACATCTTTACGGTCTCTAAAAAAATTATCAAAATCTTGATTCACATTGATGGGATAACCTACAACGGTTTTAACCCCATTGCCCTCCAAAGGATAACCTTTAACAACAATTTCTTTTGAAGTACTTGGTTGCTGTGCATTTACATTCATTGATCCTATGCAAATAGCGCTTAAAATCATGGTACTAATAATGGTATTTTTCATTTTCAACAGTTTAAATATTAATAAAGTAAGTACGAGTAGAATCTACTGGTCCTCTGTTTTGTTTGAAACGATTATTGGTTTTATTCATTTCTAGTTGTAACTGTTTTAAAACAGTCAATTTATATTGATACAGATTTATCAGTTGATCAAGCTGTTGATCTGTTAGTCCTTTTTTAGCAATTTCTTTTTTGATTTGTTTCTCTTCTTGTTCTAATTGATTTATTTGTGCTTTGAACTCATTAAAATAATTAGCTGATTCAGCATACATGGGGGTAGTGCTAATTTTTCCTTTTTGTAAATTGATGATTTGTATAAAACCACTCTCCAAATTGGCTAGCGCAGTCATTGTATTCTCAATGCTATTTGCTTGGTTGAATGATTGAGCTGACGGATTAGTTGCTTTAGCAAAACCAGTAGTTGGAGTGGGGGTTGATTTTGCAGAAGCTTTAGCGTTTTCTGGGGTGCTTACCATTGGACCCTCTACTTTGGTATTAATAGACGGCGAAGGTTTTGGAGAAGCCTCATTGTTGATGGTCACCTGCTCTTGTACTGGCTTAACTACTGACTGATTATTCAATAAATACCAAACTCCTATCCCTGCAAGCCCAAACAAACAGGCAGCTGCAGACCATTGAATTAAGCTTTTTATTGAAAAAACTTTTCCAGTAGCAGTAGATTTCTCCAATTTCACACGCTGTTGCACTTTGTCCCATACAAGTGGACTGGGCTCATCTGTTTCTAGCTCCTTTTGGTTAGTTATTAAATATTTTTTAAACTCATCCATGTATTTGTACTTGTTTATATATTCTTTGTTTTAGCAATACCCTGGCTCTTTGATATTGACTTTTACTTGTTGATTCTGAAATGCCCATGCTCTCTGCAATTTGTTTGTGCGAATAATCTTCAAATACATACAAATTGAATACCTGTCTACATCCATCGGGCAATTGCTTAATGGAAGCATGAATGATTTTGAAATCAATTGTTTTCCACCACTCTACTTCTTCATTTACCAAATTGCCTTGTTCGTTGCTATCCCATTCTTCCCAGCGAATATTTTTTTTGCTGAAACGAATGCATTCATTTACTACAATTCTTTTGAGCCAGCCGCCAAATTGCGCTTCAACTTTAAGCTGGTGAAGATTGCTAAATGCAATAACAAAGCAGTCTTGTAAAAGGTCTTCTGCATCTGAAATATTACCAGTCATTCTGGTACAGATATTAAACATGGCTTTACTGTATTGCTCGTACAACCAAGCCTGGGCTTTTGCATCTCCATTGCAAGCCTTTTTTACAGCAGCTATTTGTATGTCTATTACCTGTTCCAAGCAGTTTTCATAAGTAAGAGAAGGATTGTATGAAAAGTTGGAAAGAAGGTAGAACTATTTTTTTGCTTTTTAATATTCTGCTAAAATGGGTTTATTCTGCATGATTGCTTCTATTTTGACAATCACTTCAGAACTTAAAAGCTCTACAGCTTTTAAAGCGGTCAAATTATCAATTAATTGTTCTTTTTTGGTAGCACCCAAAATAGCAGTAGTTACATTTGGGTTTTTAATACACCATGCAATGCTTAATGCGGGTAAACTACAGCCGAGCTCATTGGCCAATAATTGAAGCTGTTGAACTTTTTCAATTTTGTCTTTCATGATCCAACGCTCTTTCAGCCAGTCAAAACCTTCGATTGCTAATCGACTACCTTCAGGTATACCATTATTGTATTTCCCGGTGAGTAATCCAGCAGCTAAGGGGCTCCAGATAGTAGTGCCCAAACCTACATTTTTAAAGACTTCTAAATAATCATTTTCAACTTTATTTCTTTCAAATAAATTGTATTGAGGTTGTTCCATAGAAGGTCCAATCAAACGATAATGTTGAGCTACTCTATGTGCTTCCATTAATTCAACGCCGCTCCATTCGCTGGTTCCCCAGTATAAAATCTTTCCTTGTTGAATTAAGGTATTCATGGTTAAAACCACTTCTTCAATCGGCGTATTTTTATCGGGTCTATGACAGAAATAAAGATCTAAATAGTCAGTTTGTAAACGCTGTAAAGCTTCGTTACAAGCTTCAGTTAAATGCTTTCTGCTAAGGCCAGTTTGATTGGGTTTATTTTCTTTGCCTCTCCATCCAAAAAAAGCTTTAGAGGAAAGGGTGTAAGAAGTTCTGTCCCAGTTTTTTGCTTTTAACACCCGGCCCATCATTTTTTCACTCTCGCCCAATGCATACACTTCTGCGTTATCAAAAAAATTGATGCCATTATCGTAAGCAATGCCCATTAATTCGTCGGCACTATTATCGTTAATTTGTTTATGAAATGTTACCCAACTTCCAAAGCTTAATACGCTTAATTGAAGGCCTGATCTTCCCATTCTTCTGTATTCCATAAAAATTATTTTATTGTTTTTTATCAGCTGTACTGTCTGGTAAAATTAAAAAACTTCCTAAATCTAATTCGTAATAAGTAATATCTGTTAGGGTTTGATTAGAGCTGAAACCTTTTTTAGCATACAGCTTTTGGCGAGGATTACGCTGACTAGTCGTAACTGGCTTATCTGTATGAAATCTCCCTAATGTTTGATCCCAAAATAATTCGGATGTTTCTAATGTGTCTCCATTAATTCTGATGATAACAACGCTATCTCTTAAATAAATTTTATTTTCGTTCTCAATATACCTGCCGTAATTGGCTCTGAGCGTGCTTTCTAGCTTCATGCTGTCATTGTAAAACTCTACAAACAAGGTCTTGGGAAATTCAGATTTGAGCGCGCTGTCTCCTTGGTATCTTAACAAAAGCGGGGCAGTTAGTTTTGCTTTCATTTTGCCCCCCATACTTAAATAGCTGGTAATATTTTTACCTTCTTCAATACCAGGCTTTTTCTTTCCCAATTCTTTAACCACATTTACATCATTCTCACATGCAAGCATAAAAAAGCAGCCTATTAAGAAGGCTGCAAATTTATTTTTATTATCAAAAATTAGATTAATCATATTTACGTTTAATGAACCACATATCACTTAAACTAAATCCAAGGGTAATTTGGGTGTAGTTCTCTGTGATATTGTTTACAGCAGAACCTCTTTTGCCAAATTGCATGGCAGCCTGAACTACAGTATATTGAGTTTCATAGTTTCTCCATTTTCTAATGGGGAAACCTGCACCTAGTGTGAATGAACTATGGTTAAATCCATTTCCATCAGCGTTAATATAGTCTCTACCAAACTGAAACCCAAAGCGATAGTTCACATTGCTTAAATAGCTTGTAGATCCACCATCAGGATTTGGACTAATTTGTGCGCCTAATTTTACCGCCCAACTATTATTCAAAGCGTCTGGTTGTCCATAAGATCTAAACTTAGTCCATTGAGTAGTGGTATATTCTACACCGGCAGACCATAACTGGAAATTGCCCCTTGTGTTAGAAATGGTTTTCATAATCATGAATCCCGCATCGTAAGTAGCAGGCATGATAATGGTACCTTTTATATTATCTTGTTTAGCAATACTATCTACTTCAATTAAAGCACCTGCTGCATTTAATATAAAGGTTTGATTACTTAATCTTTTAACAGCATTCATATTTTGCTGTAAAGAAGCAGTAGCACCCACTCTCATCAACAAATTTTTAGAAGATTTATCTGCTGCATTTTCTTTTTTCGATAACGTAAATTCGTATTGAATTCCTGCTTGGAGAAACATGCTCCCAAAATTGATTTGTGAAGCACTTCTAGATTGAAAATAGAGCAGGGTATCGTTATAAAAAGTTTTAGAAGTACTAATTTCTTGTCTTCCAAAAGTGTATCCAGTGTTAGCGCCAATACTTAAGTTCTTCCATTTTTTACCTACTCCAATAAAAGCTTGATTGGTACCACCAGTTCCTTCATAAATGGTTCCAACACTGTCGCCAGCTAAGCGAGCCCTGTTTTCTACACCGTAATTCAGTCTAGTGATTGGCCTTAATCCAAAAGCCAAACCCAATCCTTTTAATTTATTTAACGGAACACTTACCGCTAAATAACTTGGGATAACATAGATGGAACTGAAAGCACCAGTGGGGTTATTACTTTTTAATTTTCTTGAATCAATTGACAAGCCTAAATCGTATGTAACCATATAATTGGCCCCATACGTTGCAGGGTTATTGAAATTGATTGCTTGGCCTACATTATAATTAGCGCCATCTGCATAAGAAGCGGAAAGACCGCCCATTGAGCGACTAATTACGTGTTGGGAACCTACTAAATTGCCCAATCCATAGCGGGAAAATGGTGAATTTACCTGAGCAGATGAACTGATTGCGAAAAAAGAGATGAAACTAACCACAAAAGCCAGCCTACCTGTTGTTGAACTCACTGATTGCATATAAGCCTTTAAAAATTAGGTTTGGGTCGGCAAATATCCTGTTTTTTAGGTGCGGTACAAAAAAAGGCATATCCCCCCCGGTTAATAGCACGTTAAAGTTGCTGTATTTTAGGGCATATTCATCAATTATTCCATCTATTTCTTTGGTCATTCCCCAAATAACCCCACTTAAAAGATTGGTTTTGGTATCATAACCCACTAGTGGAAAGGGAGATTCTGCCTTAATATAGGGCAATAAAGCGGTTTGTTCGTGCATCGCCCTGAACCGCATATTCATCCCAGGAGAAATACTTCCTCCCAAAAATTCATGGTGATTGTTGATAAAATTATAAGTTATACAGGTGCCTAGACCAATAACTAGGTTGTGTTTTTTGGGAAAAAGGTCAACTGCAGCAGCTACCAATGCCAAGCGATCGGCTCCAATTGTTTCAGGTTTACCCACTGGAGTGGTTAAAGGGAGTTGGCTGGTATGATTAAGGCGGTGGAATTTTGTTTTTTCCGCCATGAATGCTTCTATTGCAGGATCATGGTTAATTACCGAAGAAAGGATAACTTTTTCGGGCTTCCATTGATTCATTAATGCTGAAATGGTTGCAACAGTAGCATCGGGCAAATTAATTTCTTCTTGAAAATCTCTTCCATTAAATACCGCCACTTTTAAGCGCGTATTACCAAAGTCTAAGCAAAGTGAAATGCCCATAATGATTAGTTAAGGTTGTACCCTTTTAGTTTTTTAAAGGAGCCGTTAATAATAATTTTTTCTTTTAATTGCTCCATGCCTGTTATAACTGGAATCACTTTTTCTAAATGCCTTCTTAAATACTCAAGCCTTTGCTCTTCTTTAAATAAACACAAAATTTCGTATTCCTCTTTAAGTGATAAGCCAGCATGGTGTGCCATATCATAGCTCATGATATCAGTCACTTTTTTATTAAAATTCTTAGTAACATTCAATAATCGATGCAATACATAAATTGAGTCTAAAATTTTAAAAGAAACAAAGGGTTTGGTGTTAGTATCATTATTGGGATATGTTACAATAGCCCCGCTAAATAATTTATCTGGGATGGATTCTATTAGCTCTAGTACTTGAAACACCCTGATGCCGCGGGTTTTAATATCCATTCTGCCATCTTCGTACACTTGTACAATCTCTGTAATTTCTACCATAGTTCCCGATTCTGCCAATCCATCTTCTAATACAGTAGGTATACCAAATGGTTTTGCTTCCGCAAAACATTCGGTAATTAATTCCTTGTAACGAGGCTCAAATATGTGAAGATTAAGCTCCTCGCCAGGATAAACTACTAGGGCAAGTGGAAAAATGGGAACAAAATTGATCATATAATCCACAATTTAAGTAAAATGGAAAGAGCTTGTAAAAACATCTAATAAACAGTAATATTGCTTATGAAAATTTCGGGTTTTACCATCATTAAAAATGCTGTGTTAAATGATTACCCGATTGTAGAATCGGTGAAATCGATTTTACCTGTGGTGGATGAAATGATCATTTTAATTGGCAATTGTGAAGATGATACTATTGGATTAATTGAATCAATCAATGATCCTAAAATCAAGATTCATCACTCAGTTTGGGACCCCAATTTGCGCACCGGCGGTTCCGTTTTAGCGGTAGAAACCGATAAAGCAATGCAACTTATTAGCAAAGATGCCGATTGGGCATTTTATATTCAAGGAGATGAAGTGGTTCATGAGCAATACCATGAAGCCATATTAAAGGGTTGCAGAGACTATAAAGATCAGTCAGCAGTAGATGGCTTATTATTTAAATATTTGCATTTTTATGGAACCTATGATTATGTAGGGGATAGCAGAACTTGGTATAGTAATGAAGTGCGGGTGATAAGAAATGATCTCAGCATCTCTGCATATAAAGATGCCCAAGGGTTCAGAAAGAAAGGTAAAAAGTTATACGTAAAAGCTATAAAAGCATATATATATCATTATGGCTGGGTAAAGTCTCCAGAACAAATGATGAAAAAAAATAAAAATTTTACTAAGCTTTGGCATAATGATGAAGTTCTTAAAGACTATTTGGCACAACCAGATTTCTTTGATTATAGTCAATTTGATTCTCTTGAAAAATTTGATGGAACCCATCCAAACGTAATGCTAGAAAGAATAGCGCGAGCTAACTTTAATATTAATTTTGATCCCTCAAAGAAAAAATTTAGCTTAAAAGACAAGGCCTTGTACTATTTTGAAAAGGCAACAGGCATTCGCCCATTCGATTTTAAGAACTATCGACTACTTCGGTAATTCTTTTTATGCTTCTCTGATTTGAATAGTCTAGAAAGCTGTTTTACAGGTGAAAAATGACTATTTAGTGGTAAAACATGCCTAATAACTTTTCTTTAAGCATATTTTAATATTACTATCTATCAAAAAAACAATTTTTTAACATTTACTTAATACATTGTTGGTGCAACACAATTAACTGGCAAACTAAAATTATGTACATGATTAAAATCTTGTCTACCTTTTTGCTTTCAATGGTATGCTTTACCATTGTAGCAAGCGCCCAGAACCAAACAATCTCGGGCAAAATAACTGATGGGAAAGGGGCAGCTATTCCATCAGCTTCTATTGTTGTTAAAGGAAAAAAATCGAGTGGGGCATCTGCAGACGCTCAAGGAAATTTTAAAATTTCTGCGTCAAAAGGAGATGTGTTACTCGTGTCTAGCTTGAATTTTATTAACAAGGAAATTGTAGTAGGAACAAGTGCTATTTTGGATATTTCCTTGGAGAGTACAGAATCCGCATTGTCAGAAGTGGTTGTAACAGCTATGGGTATTAAACGTTCGGAAAAAGCATTGGGTTATGCTGTTTCTACCGTTAATCCAACCACATTATTACAGAAATCTGAACCCAATATCTTAAATGGACTTGCGGGTAAAGTACCTGGGGTTGATATTAGAGCAGGACAAGGCGCTCCAGGGGCAGCCGCTAGTATTCAAATTAGAGGGGTTTCTTCATTCAATGGAGGAGAGCCTTTAATTGTTGTGGATGGTGTGCCTTACAGTAATCCAATTGTGAATACAAGTAGTCCCTTTTCAGGTGGTGGTACATATGGATCTGGATTAGGAAACTTAGATCCCAACGATATTGAGTCTATGAACATTTTAAAAGGAGCTGCCGCTGCATCTCTTTATGGATCTAGAGCTGCAAACGGGGTTTTGTTAATTACGACAAAATCTGGAGCACCAAAAAAAGGAGCGAAATCTTTGAATGTAACTTACAGAGCAGGATATAGTTTTGAAACCGTATCTGATATTCCTGAGTTCCAAAATTTATATGGAGCAGGAGCTAATTTTAGAACTCAATCTTCTAATGGTTCTTGGGGTGCTAAATTTGGTAAAGGAGTTGTGTATGGCCCTACTGGCTTGCCTATCAGAACCTCTGCTTCTGGTGTTGATTCTATACCTGCAACTACATGGGCAACGATGTTTGGAGCTTAACCAGAATTATTTCCAAACGGTCAAATTGCTTATAAAGCATATCCCGATAACGTGAAAAATTTATTCAATACTGGTAATTTAGTAGAGAATTCAATTGGTTTAAATGGTGGGGAAGGAAACACCCTATTTAATGTTACCCTTTCAAGGGTTGATCAAAAAGGGTACATCACTAATTCTAGTTACACAAAAAATAACGTAAGTGTTGGAGGACAAACTTCTATTGGTAAACTTACCATTGGAGCCAACATCTCTTATTCGCGTACAAAACAAATTGGAGGTTTTGTTGGGCAGGCACAAAGCTTTATTTCTC
>QLAH01000644.1_pt1 | contig 14761 bp, 14 predicted proteins | sample 4693081 | NCBI WGS metagenome assembly QLAH01 (sample SAMN09425401, study PRJNA476045) | Lake water metagenome, whole genome shotgun sequencing project.
CGGGTCTTTCGAGAGCGTTTCCCGCTCAAAACCATGCTCTCCTTCATCCGCCAAGTCATTGAACGACATTTCCCCCTCGCCCAAGCTGTCTATCTCCCGATGTCTACATGAGTTTGTGATCTACTGAGCTTGGGAGAGGGATTTAGGGTGAGGGCCAAGCTGAGGGCAGTAAAGAGAGTTTGTGATCTACTGAGGTTATGAATGACACGGTACCGTAGATGGGTACTGTAGAAGAATCACTTTGGTTCACGCACCCACGATCACAGCCATGACCACGACCACCAGCCAAGGCCCAGGGGAAGGCACCCATAAAATTACCTGTCAAGTCTTTGTCTACGGCACTCTCAAGCCGGGAGAGGCTGGGTTTCGTCGCTTTTGCGAGCCTTACATTATCGACAAACAGGATGCCCTCGCCCCTGGTCGTCTCTATGATCTTCCCTTAGGCTATCCGACGATCACCCTAGAATCGGGCTGGGTGCAAGGGATGTTGCTCACCTTCTCCAACACCACGGCCCTCGCCAAACTTGACGAATTCGAGTCGTTTTACCCCGACCATCCCCAAGACAGCGAATATTTACGCATCTGGCACTGCATCTACAGTCCAGATCAAACCTTTCTCACCCATGCCTGGGTCTATGCCATGACCAAAGAACAGGTCGAATCCCTTGGCGGCACATGGCTTCCCGCTGGTTTTTGGACGAGCCAATAGCTCCATCCCCATTCCTCACCTCTAACTACCCCTTCCAGCCCCTTCTCGTGTCCCAACTCTACTACCTCCTTCGCTCCCGTGCTGATGGCCGTTACTTGGCGGCTCGCCTGCGGAGTTCCGATCCCACAGCCCCGCAAACTGGGTTCTTGCTGGTTTTTCGAGCCGACTACGACGCCCTGAGCTATCTCAGTGCCCATGCCCCTGATGTGGGCGATCAGTTTGCTGTGGAAACCATTACCCCTAGCCATCTCAAGCCTCTCCTCAGTCGATGGAATTTTCAAGGGCTGGGCATGGTGCAAGATCCGCGTTTACCCGATATTGAGTTTTTTAACCGAACGCCAGAAGGGTAATGTTGCTTCCCTAGGACAGGGGGCAGGGTGAGGGTGGTTTGCTACAGTGGCCTAACTGGCTGGGCAACGCTATACAATCGTCGCCGCGCCCCCTCGAGACTCCCATTCCATCGCAATCATGACCACAAACTACATCATGGCCCTGGACCTAGGAACTACGGGCAACCGGGCGATTATCTTTGATCGCGAAGGTAGCCTTGTGGGCCAAGCCTACCGGGAACTGACCCAGTATTACCCTCAGCCCGGCTGGGTGGAGCACAATGCTCGGGAAATTTGGGAACAGATCAACTGGGTCATGGGTTCCGCCATTTCCAAGGCCAAACTCACCCCCAAGGACATTGCCGCCATTGGCCTCACAGTGCAGCGGGAAACCTGTTTGCTGTGGAACAGTACCACCGGACGACCGCTCTCCAACGCCATTGTCTGGCAGGATCGACGCACCGCCCCCCTATGCAACGCCCTGCGAGCGGCGGGAAAGGCAGCGGATATCTACGAACGCACAGGCCTGGTGCTGGATGCCTACTTTTCGGCCACCAAACTGGCTTGGCTGCTAGAGCAGGCCAAAAAAGAAGCGGATCCCCCCGTAGATTTTGACCAAGTGCTAGCCGGAACCGTGGATAGCTGGGTGTTGTGGAACCTTACCGGGCGGCGGGTTCACGCCACCGACCACAGCAACGCCAGCCGCACCATGCTGCTCAACATCACCAGCGGCCAGTGGGACGACACCCTGCTGGATCTGTTTGGCATTCCGCCCCATATCATGCCGCGTATCGGCCCTAGCATCGGTATTTTTGGCCATACCGATCCGGCCCTGCTGGGGGTGGAAATTCCTGTGGCGGCCATTTTTGGCGACCAGCAAGCGGCCCTCTACGGCCACGGCTGCGACCGTCCGGGGCTGCTGAAGTGCACCTACGGCACCGGGGCGTTCCTCGTTGCCCACACCGGAAATGCCATCGTCCGTTCCCAGCATCAATTGCTCTCCACCGTGGCCTGGTCATGGGCGGATGCGGCGACCCAACCGCCCCACATCAGCTACGCCATCGAAGGCAGCATGTTCACCGCCGGAGCCTGTATCCAGTGGTTAAGAGACGGCATTCAGGTGATCTCTAGCTCGGCAGAAACGGAAATTTTGGCCCGGTCTGTCTCCGACAACGGCGGCGTTTATTTTGTGCCCGCCCTTAGCGGCCTCGGTGCCCCCCACTGGGACATGAGCGCCAGGGGAGCCTTTCTAGGACTCACGGGCGGCGTGAAGCGTGAACATTTGGTGCGGGCTGTCCTAGAGGCCATCGCCTACGAAGTAAAGGAGGTGGTGGATGCCGTCAACCAAGATTCCGTCACCCCCATTCGCCAGCTCAAGGTGGATGGCGGAGCCTGCAACAACGACTTTTTGATGCAGCTCCAGGCCGATGTGCTGGGCATTCCGGTAGAACGCCCTCAGGTGCTCGACGTGACTGCCCAGGGAGCCGCCTTTGCCGCTGGTCTCGCTGTGGGCTTTTGGGACAACTACCACGCCCTAGTCAACCGCCGCCCCATCGACCGTATTTTTGAACCCGGTGCCGGACAAGCCCAGGCCCAGGAGAACTTTCTTCAATGGCAACGCGCCGTCAACCGGGCCAAGGGTTGGGTGCAGGATTAATGGAGACAGCGGCAAGACGCGCCCTGACGGGGTGCGCCCTTGCCCCACAGCAGGGGACAGTTCAAACGATCTCTTCACCCATCGCAGTGTCATCACTCGCTTCACTCTGGACGATTTTTCGAGCGGCAAGGGATGCTGCCAGTAAAGAAACTCCGCTAAATAGGATACTAATGCCGACATATAGGCCAATGAACCAGATCGTGCTGCTAGGCCAGCCATTAATTACTAAAATGCCTAAAATCAGGGTGACGATGCCATTTAAGACTACCAGCCACGACATCGACCGACCCACACGATTAACAAAGGCCATAACAATAGTAATGATGCCTTCGGCAATAAATAAAATGCCAAAGCTGAGGGTTAGGACAGCCGCCGCTTTAAGAATATTGAAAATAATGAATAGGCCCGCCAAGCTATAGAAAACACCTACGATTAGCGTGAGCCAAAATCCACGCACAGGTTGTGAACGGAAAGACTGGATGATCATCGTGATGCCGCTGGCTAAGGCAATCCAGCCAATCATACTAACAAAGAACGCTGAGGCAAACATAGGGGAAAAAATGGCCAGCGTCCCTAACAGAATAAGTAGAATGCTGAGGAGAATAACCCAGTTTGTTGCTTTTTTGATTTCGCTGAGTGGTAGAAAGTGTGGAGCCATTATCACATCCCTATGGATACGAAAGTAATGCGGATTTTATGTCGGTAACTCAGGTTAACCCCTAGGGCAACCCTCTAGGAACGCTGGGCCGATAGTTTAGCTAGGGTGCCTTGGGCCAAAATGATTAGGGGTAGGCTAACTATGACCAGTAGCACCCAGGAAATAACGTTACCCGCAAGGCCCATTTTCAGTAGCCCTAGGGCTAAACCACCAAAGACAACCCAGCCCGAGATCAAGATCCACCAGGGCGCTAGACCACGGGATAACCGACTGTAGGCCATACCTCGCTGTTCGATGCGGCCCATCAAGCTATCCCCAGAGGGCACCCGGTCCAGGTTCAGCGGTGATTGATCTGCCGGAACTTCGATGGAATACTGCTCGGGCTTTTGCTCTGGGAGGTAGTCGTTAAATTCCTGGGGATCGGCCATGGCGAATACACACAATAAGGGGGATGGCTAGTAGGGTAGCAGGTCGCTTGTCCCCATGGTGTATCTTTCCCCGTTCCGCTACCCCAACGTTGTGCCGATTCTCTCATCCTCTCGCCGATACAACACTTGCATGACCCGCGATCCCGGCTCACAGAGGGCGTCGCGTGCCACAATCACCACCTCTCCGGCCACCTGGGTATGATACTCGGCCACCACATCACCAAAGGCGTTGCGCTGAAGGGCTACCCGCTGACCGGGCCGTACGGTGTCCTTGAGGTCTACCAGCAGTTCCAAAAATCCCCCGGTGGTGGCCCGAATCGATTCCAGACCATTGCCCACCACGGCACCCACATCGGCGGCGGTGCGCCCCAGGGGGCCAGCCACAACCCCGTAGTGCTTGAGGACGTTCAGGCTACCCTCCACGGCGAGGGCAATTTTGTTAGTGTCAAAACGGCGAGGGGGGCCAATTTCTACGGTCAATGCCGGGATACCCGCTGCCACAAAGGCCGTTTCTAGGGTGCCCTCCACCCCTGGATCATCCATGATGTGCTCGACCGGGAACAGTTCGGCCATCTGCTTGACCGCTGGCTGGCGTAGATCGGCATAGAGAAATAGGGTAAATTCGCTGCCTGTGGTGACGGTATGGTAGTCGAGGGCCATGGTCACATTGGGCCGAAACAGACGGTTCCACAGCAGTCCTGCATGGCGACTTGGGGCGTTGTTGCCGTTCTCATCCCCCGGCCATAGGCGGTTAGGATCGTAGGCGGTGCCGCCACCCTGGGCCGTGGGCCACCAAGATTGCACCGCCTCCACCGCCGGACGGGAAACCCCAATGGCCGCTAGCACCGATCCGGCCATCTCCGAAGGATCGAGGTGGGCCATGATGCGCTGCACGGTGTTGATCGAACTCACCTCGTCGCCATGCACCCCGGCAACGAGGCCCACGCAGGGGCCAGGTCGTAATCCCTTCGCCACCATCACCGGGACGTACCAGTGCTGCCCCGTCCCCATTTGCACCCCTTGGAAGTAAAAGCGGTGACTTTGGCCAGGGGCTAAATCCGCCACGGCCAATTGGCTCACCACGGGAATGCCCTGGATCTGGTCTCCGGTGTATTGGGTTACCACCAAGTTGGGCGCAGGGGAGGATAGAGAGGTCATCATCAATTTTGAGTCGGAAAAACTTGAGTTAGGAAACAGAAGGGTCAGAAAAACTTGAGTCGGAAAAACTTGAGTCGGAAAAAGAAGGATAGAGGGGGAGTACTAGCCAGGAAAGCCCCGTGGCGAGGGGGCTACGAAAATGGCGTTTTTAAGGAATAAAGGCGTGATACAGCGGTTTCCGCTGGCATGAGGTACGGCAAAAAGCCTTAAACCCTGGCTATGGATAGCTTCTAGATTCGGAAATGCACCTCACTGGACGAGGAAAGTTTGTAGATACTGGGAGTAGGCGCTTTCTAAAAGCGTGATCCGGGCTGTTTCAAAAACTCGATTTCCTCCTCGGTGGAGGGGCGACCCAGAATTTGATTGCGGTGGGGATAGCGGCCAAATCGGTCAATGATGGCCCGGTGCCGCCGCTCGAATTCCAGATTATTGGCGGGGGTATGCACCTGAAAGAGGGGTTCGGCCTGGGCGTGAATCAGCTTCGATTCGCTATGCATGTAGGGCATGAGCAAAAAGGCGCGCTCCATGGGATCGGCTAGGGCCGATAGTGCTCCGGCGGTGACGGCTTCCTGGGACAGCACCAAGGCCGTGGCATCTTGGGCAAAGGCTTGGGGGCTGTCGCGATAAATATTGCGGGAAAACTGATCTAACACAATAATTTCCGCCAATCGTCCGGCGGCAGTAGATCGCCAAGAAAATAGCTCCCCCATGGAGGCCCGTTGCAGGAGATCCAAAAACCGCTCCCTTAACAGGGCGTCGAATTGGGGGTCAACCGTCCACCATTGCTTCGGCTGAATGTCGTTGAACCAAAAGGTCAGTACCTCATCCATCATCGATTTACCCGTAAAAGCTTCATCCATAAAAATAGCCCCTTGGCTGACGGACCATGGGGCTAGGGAAAGTAAGAGTAAGTCGTTATGGGCGGTAAGTGATAGTAACTATCAGCCAGCAGCCAAAACGGTCTCGAAAGCCAGCAGCCATTAGGCCTTACGAGAGTAGTATTCCACCACCAGCAGTTCGTTGATGTTGAGGGCGACCCATTCGCGCTCAATCACCCCATTGACCTTAGCGGTCAGTTTGGCTTTGTCTAGCTCTAGGTGGTTAGGAACGTTGGCCAGACCAGGAAATTCTAAGTTCGCTTCCACCAGTTTCTTGGAGGCATCGCGATCCCGCACGGTGATCACATCGCCGGGACGACACTGGTAGCTGGGGATGGTGACTGGACGACCATTGACACAGATGTGGCCATGGTTAACGATCTGCCGAGCCGACGGAATGGTGGGGCCAAAGCCAAGGCGGAACACGGTATTATCGAGCCGCATTTCCAGCAGTTGCAGAATCACTAACCCGGTAGAGCCCCCGGCCCGACGAGCCTTTTTCACGTAGCGCAGCAGTTGCTTTTCGGTCAACCCGTAGTTAAACCGTAGCTTTTGCTTTTCCTCGAGACGAATCCCGTACTCAGACTTTTTCTTGCGGTCTTGGCCATGCTGCCCAGGGGGATTAGCCTTGCGGGGAGTTTTGCGGGACAGACCCGGCAACTCACCCAACCGCCGAACGACCCGTAGACGGGCACCGCGATATCGCGCCATAAACGTTTACTCTCCGAAAAAATTAGTCTTGGAAGAATTCCAAAGCTATCATTTTAACGTGCTGTTTGCCCCAAAGCAATAGCCCCGATTCTAAAGATAAACCCAAATTTCCATGCAGACGATCTACCCATGCGCCCCACGGCTCCATTCCCCAGGTCACAGAGCTTCGGGTTCCCCATCTAGCGATTTTTAGGGGTGGGGCTTTGGCCATGGGACAAGCTATGGTGAAAGAGCACCCGACCAATGGCTCGAGGCGGTAGGCCTTGGGCAACTTTCCCTAAAAGCACAGTGCCATGGCGATCAAATCCATTCAGTACGAAAGTCTGCTGAGCACCTGTACCGACCACGTCGGAGCGTTGGAGTTGTTGAAGCGCCACCGTCCTTATATGGAGGTGGTGCCCAGTTTGCGGCGGCCCCAGGACAGCATTGTTACCCTACCCCTGCCCAATATTCGGGTGCGAGACTCGGTTCACCTCAACCCCCACAGCGTAGCGGTGGAGGCCGGGTCAGTGGTGACATTGCCCTGCGATGTGGGGCTGCTCATGTGCGACCCGGAGTGGAAAATCAAGACTGGGGTAGAGATTTTTGTCTTTATCCATCGCCCCCAGGAGGATTTTTCTGACCTGTTGGTGCGCTGGCGACACACCCAAATTTTGACGGATCGGGGCTACGAATGGCTGTTGCCCCAGCGCTACCATCACCTACTCAGCGATGGTAGCGATACGGGCTATCCTCTGTTTGTGCTGTTCCCCGAAACCCCGGAGCGTATCCTCAAGGGGCTGAATGGAGCGGGTCTGCCCGCCATCGTGTTTCCCCTCGATGCCCAGGATGGTGAACGCCTTGCCGTTGAAGACGACCTAGGCCTAGACGACCTGCCTGGTCTAGAGGACATTGACAGCCGCCTCTTGGAAGACGGCTAGCATTAGAACGTCGCGCTTAGTGGGGACGCCGCAGCGAGCGTTTGGGGGGGCTAGGGCGAGTGAAGTGAGGTGGATCGGGAGGGACTTCGTCTGGGGGCGTGATCAGTCAGTAGTCTTTTTCAATATATTTTCGGACATCATTGAGGTCGATGTAGCGGTCGGTGGCGTTACGCAGTTCGCGGGCAATCATCCCCTCGGTAGATACCACCGTGATGTGGGTACTTTTTGAACGCAGTAGCTCGATGGCCCGTTCAAAATCCCCATCGCCGCTGAACAAAACAACCTCATCGTATTGATCGACCGTATTAAACATATCGATGGCGATCTCAATGTCTAAATTGGCCTTTTGGGAGTAGCGACCAGAGGTGTCGTCGTAGTATTCCTTTAGGATTTTGGTGCGAACGGTGTAGCCTAGGCTAATCAAGGCGTCTCGAAAGCCACGCTGATCTTGAGGATCCTTTAGCCCCGTATACCAAAACGCATTAACCAGGGTTGCCCCACCGTCTAAACTGAGAAAATACTCTAAAACCCGCTTGGGATCAAAAAACCAGCCGTTTTTTTGCTGGGCATAGAACATATTATTGCCATCCACAAAAATGGACAGACGCTTCAGACCAGGTTTAAAGGACATAAAAATTTCGGAATAATCGAACGTTTTAGGAAATTTGGTGGGGAGTGAATCCGCCTGTAAATTTGGCGATGCAGGGCCTCATTTAAGGCAATGCGCCCTTATCTAACTTGGGCTACAAATCCGGTGGCTTAAATTGCCCCTAGTGTTGCCCACCGCTATCCCTGAATCACCTGATAGAGCCTCGATAGCCTGAACGTTCAGGGTGGGGCTAGGCTTAGCAGTGTAGCGACTCTCGCTCAGAAAAGCTAGAGAATAAAACGGTTTTTCTCGGGCCTACGCATGGAAGCTGTGCGACCGTGAAGACACCAGGGAAACCCAAACCCCAGGTACAGCAAGCTGCCTTGGGTCATTCATCGCGATGAAAGAGCGTTCCCCCAATTATAAGGCAATTATAAGAGTTGCCTCAGAAAGCCTGCGCCCGAACCGCAATTCTCATTTTGGTAAATTTGCCTTCGCCCTGTTCGCGCAGCGGGGCAACCTGTTGAAGGGGTAGGAGGCTTCGATAGGCTTAGCCTGAGCGGGATGGATCAATCGGCCTAGCCATATTGAGAATTGCGGTCGCCCGAAAACGACATCCCTGCCTTCGGGGTATGCTTGGGGCAGGCTGGCGGCCTCAGGGTACGGGACGATTTTTGAGGGTGGCCTGGAGATCGGCAGGAAGACCTGTGAGGAATTGGTGCCCGGTGGCCAGTTCAATGCGGTGGATGGTGGTGCGGTACTGCTGCCAGTCGGCGGCGAGGTCGCTGCGGTTAGGCATATCGACGGCAATGACCTGGCTGTTGGCACTGAGGCCTAGTCCTCCATCCGGCAAGCGGTCGTAGACGATGATAATTTTCCACAGTCGCGAGGGCACCACAATGCCCCGACTGCCGAGGGTGTCTCGCTGGCCGTAGGCTCCGGCAAAGACGTGGAGCTGCTCGTCGTACTGGTACACCAGGTCGCGACCATATTCCTCCAGTTCACGCCAGGGGCCACGGTTATTTTCAGGGGTTTGGGGGATGATGTTGGTCATGAAAAAGGTGGCGCTGTTGTCTCGGGGGGTGTTGGTGCGATCTCCCGATGGCACCACGTGGCCTCGGTCGTAGCCACTGCCGCGATAGTCGGTGGGCGTAACCTGGTAAAACCCCTGGGGTAGGGAGCCATCGGGGCGAAAGTCGTCCTGGCGGTCGGTGCGGCCTAGCCAGTCGGCGTTCACCTGCCAACTGGCCCAGTTCAGAATTTTGCGATCTCGGCTGTAGGAGAGGGCGTACTGGGGCCGCTCTAATAGGTAGTTGTTGGGGTTGGTGGTGGCCGCATGGCTGGGGTTGCCTAGCACCATGTGGGGGTTGTTGGAGGGTGGCCCAGGGGGATCTAACGGCGGCAGGGCGGCAGGCAGAGCCTCACAGGCACGTCCATTGCCATCGCCATCAAGGTTGTGGGGATCCCCCGGCAGGGCATCTAAAACAACCTGGGCCTGGGCTTGGGCGAGGAAATCGTCGCAGGAGCAGCGGTCATCGACACAGGGCGGCAGATCGGCAATATCCCTTGCGCCGAGGGCCGGGATCAGCGTAGCTAGCCCCCCGCACCCCATGAGGCCAAAGCCGATTACCCCTAGGGCAAGACGGCGAATCCACGGTGCTACCATTGATTTTTTTCGCTTATCCATAACAATTTCCCTATAGAGACAGATGGACTAATTCGTCGCGGCGGCTACCCTAAGGACAAGTTGAATCGTAGCGAATTGGGCGCACTGACCACTAACCCCAAGGATTTGGATAGGGAACTGTCCGTCAGTTGCACAAGATACCCAATAGCTATAAGAATGGAGTGGTTAGTTCCCCTATCCCCCTACCCCCCATGGGGATTGTGGCCCAAGCCTAGGGTTTTGCCCCAGGCGAGTTTCTTGGGCCACCTCTACGGCGGCCTAGGGCTAGGGTGCCCAAGGAGCTACCCTGAACAACCGCAAAGACGCAATTATCAGACGCAATCATCATTGGATGTCCTTATGCTGAAACAAGTCATCGCCCAGTTTCAAGATCGCTTTCCCGCCCCCGCAGTCCATGCCCACTGTGATGGCCCCTGCGGTGTCTACGATCCTTCCTCGGCACGGGTGGCCGCTGAGGCTGTCGTGTCTATGACCAAAAAGCTGCTGGATCTAGAACTGCCGGCCCCTGGCGACAAGGCCGCTGCTGTGGCCTACCACAACACCTTTGCTCGCTATAGCGCCATCAAGGAAGAGCAGGCCCAGCTCGCCAAGGAAGAACTGCTGATTCTGTGGACGGACTACTTCAAGCCCGTTCACCTGGAGCAATTCCCCGACCTCCACGATACGTTCTGGAAGGCCGCTAAGCTCTGTTCCGCCTGCAAGGTGGAAGTGAGTGCCCAACACGCCGCTGAACTGATGGAAGCCATCCAGAAGATTCACGGCATGTTCTGGGCCACCAAGAACCGCGATGTGGCTTGGTTCACCGCTAGCTAAGCCACGCCTATCGGCAGGATGCAGAACACAAGAATCCCTACTACCCAATCCGAATGCCATACCCCCGCTGCCCAATCTGTCCAACCTTGCGCAGGGGTGAGGTCTCCTCGCCCGCTAAACCGGGAGTAGCTAATTAGGGTTCGGTATCAGGACGGCTTATCTTTGAGCCTCTGACTACCTCTGCCTCCATAGCCACGCACACCCAGGGATGCCATAGAGGTATTTCTGGGTGTTTTGCTTGGTTTTTTGTTGGGTACTTTGACCATGCCACCTCAGCCTGCCCCTGCACCGCCAACCCTCCGTGCCAGTCGCCTGCGGGATGTGGGCCTGTGGCTACTGCGTCGGCGGCAACGGTTTCGGGTCACGGGCGATTCTATGCGGCCCCTGCTTAGCCCTGGGGAAGAGGTGCTGATTGACCCCACCGCCTACCGCCATGCTCCACCCCAACCAGGGGATTTAGTGGTGGCCCACCATCCCCAGCAGCCAAGACTGCGCCTGATTAAGTGGGTGGTGGCGGTGGATGACCAGGGTTGTTTCCTCCAGGGGCTTAACCTTACGGCTAGCACCGACAGTCGTTCCTTTGGACAGGTGCCGCTGACCGACATCCTAGGTCGGGTTGTGTGCCGCTTCCCCTAGGGCGCTTCGGCCTGATCCGCAGCCTGACCGAGGGCCACGGCCTCATTATCCTGGCTAACGCCATCCTCAGCGGAACCCAGTGGCCCCACCAAGGGCTCGGCCTGGGGCGGAATCACCTTAGTTTCGGGAAACGCCTGCTTAGCCTCCGCTGGGGTGAGGGGAGCTTCATCGTTGTCGTCTTGCTCCGAGTCGGCCTTTTCCTCTGGGGTGGCCGAAACCGCGTCAGGCACAGTCTCCACAACCTCAGGAATGACCGGGGTTGGCGGGGCGGGGGCCGGGGCATCCACATCTGAGGGGGGGGGCAGGGGGGCAGGGTTCACCGCCATGGGTATCGCTGGGGTAGGCACCGCTGGCACCCTATCGCTCCAGGTATCCTCAGCGGTAGCCGCATCGGAGCGGCTGGGGCTCATCGTATCCACCAGGCGCTGAAGCATGGCGGGCTGGGCCTGAGCGGCAAGGTTGGGATCCTCGGCCCCCGAGCGATTTTGGGGAACGGGCTTAAATTCCTGATTTTCAGGGGAAACCTTCGGCCCCCATTCCTGCAATTCCTGATCGAACTGCTGCTGTAAGTCTAGGGCTGGCTCACCCTCAGGCAACGGCAGGTCGAGGGTCTCGCCTGCTTCGGTGTCGCTGGGTGTCCTGTTTTCCTCCACCGCTGGATTGGGCTGGGCGGGAATCTCTTTAGCGGCAGGATCGGCATCGGCAGGATCCACCTTGAGGTTTTCGGAAGTCCCATCGGCGGCGGGCTGGGGTTCCGCTGGCTGGGGTTCGGGGTCGAGGATGAGGGTGTCGTCGGCCCCTGGGCTGACAAAGGGGCTATCGGGGTCGAGGGCTTCGGCAGGGGGCATGGCCGGAGCGCTCAGATCGAGCACGACGGAGGGCTGGAGGGGCGCATCAAACTGGGCCGAGGCGTTTTGGATGCGCTGGAGAACCCCCTGTCCGGCTTCCCCGCTTAGGGTGGCTGGGCGAGAATCGCGGATACGGACGGGGACAAATTCCACCTGCATTTGCTCCTCATGCAGCGACACCTTCAGCATCGCTGAGTCTTGATCTTGGAGGGGCTGATCCGGTTTGAAGACAAAATCCCCCAGAGAGTAGGCGATGGGGCGGCCTTTGTAGATTTCGCCCCCCTGGATCACCGTGGGATGGTAGCCCACCACCACATCGGCCCCTTGATCAATGGCGAGACGGGCGAGGTTGGTTTGTACAAAATTCGGGGTTTCCTCCAGGTGATCGACCCAGCGGAAGTTCACCACAATCCAGTCCACCTGGTCGCGGATGGCCTGGATGTCCTGCACAATTTCCGGCATATTTTGGGCATTGAACCCAGCCCGTTCCTGGAAGGCCGTAGACCGCTTAAAGTTTTCCAACTCTCGCGCCACGGTCTCACTCTCGGCTCCGGCCCGTTCCCGTAGGGCACTGGTGTCGATGGCGGCATCGTTGCCCCCCATGGCATAGCTGAGGTAGGCAATGCGCTTGCCCTTAACATCGAGGATTTCGGGACGGCGGGCTTCGGTGGCATTGCGGCCCGCCCCCACCCGATACAGGCCATTGCTATCGAGGGCGGTGAGGGTTTCCGACAGCCCCTCCGTTCCGTACTGCATTAAGTTGCTGTGGGTGAGATTGACGATATCGACACCGCTATTGGCTAACAGTCGAGCCGCCTCTGGTCGGGTTTGCTGATGAAATTCTTCATTCAAGCTGGTGGCGGCATTGGCTAGGGGCGTCGCCAAATTCACGAGGGAAACATCGGCATTCAAGTATTCCTCGACCTTCGCAAAGAAGCCCCCCTCGGCTTCAATTTGCTCGAAGTTGAGATCATCAAGGGCCACATCCCCACCAAACAGAAGCGTCACCTCATCGGGGGGGACAGGGCTGGGCTTGTCGTGGGGAATCACCGCCACAGGCTCTAGGGTCGTATCTACCACCGAGGGCCGTGGGGTCGATCCAGGGGCGCGGGGTGGTCTCGGGAACTCTGCCGGGGCCGCCGTCGCGGTGCTAGAACGGCTGACCGGAGAGGCGACCGATCCCCCAATGGGCGGCAGACTGGGGGCAGATGCCCGCGCCCCAGGCAGACCGGATTGGGTGGCGTTCCCACCCTCGTCGCTGAGGGTGGGTTCAACGCCTTGATTGCTCCAATCGGTTTGGGCCAACCGCTGCCGATCCTCCGGAACCTGGGCCGAGAAGGAGGGCAAACTGGGCGAAGCCCCCGACACCATCACCTCAATTAAACAGCCCAGCACAAAGGCCGCGACTGCCGACCCCGTCAGCATCAAGGTGCGCAGGGTTTTAAAGCCTTGGCTAGATCGCGGGTTTGAGGCTGACCACCTGCGCCGCCGAGGATTGCGTAGGGACGGGGGTAGGGGCGATCCTCCCTGAGTTGCGGCCTGGGTGATTTGGTCGTTGGCCTGCCGTCGCCGCAGGGCTGGGGTCGATATCTTAATTCGCTGCTTCCACAGCACCCGCTGCCACCCCACCGGACGGGCGACGATATAAATGCCTTCAATGAGTTCTGAGTTAAGCTGCCAAATTCGGTGGCAGAGAAATCGAGTCAGCCGATCCTGAATAGGTGATCGCTCAAATTCCACGGTTAACTTCAGACAGCCCGGTCGGTCGTCCGCCTGCACCTGCACGAAAATGCCTTGGTTCACCAAGGGTTCGTTCAGCCAGAGGGCCAAATCGCGAAAATAGCCCGCCGCCGCCCGATCCCGCACCGACATCGGGGCCGGAGGGGAAGCCTTGGAAGGGAGTTGGGGCTGAGCGATGGGCCGGGGAGGAACAACCGCGCTAATCATGGGACAACCTGAAGGACACACAGAGGCATCAACCCCCCAAACGCCTGGATTTTCGCCAAACGTTGGTTGGGAGGGCCATATCTTAATGGGCCATGATAGCCACTTTTTTCAGAAACGATGAACCTTTTTACGGTGAACGGGTATTCCTGCGATCTGTCCCTGGGCCAGGAGCATCTTGCAAGGACAGCGGCCACCCCAGGTCTCCTTTTCGCCGCCTTCCCATTTCCTGGGTGAGGCTCCTGGATAAGGCGCTACCGCTGGCTTGCGCCACAACCGGGCCTATGCTTTCTCGCCAAATCGTTCTCGGTAGATCACCGAAAGGACAAAGGTAAGCCAAACGCATGGGTGATTTTACGGAATCTGCCCTACCCGTTAGCCCTAGGGCGCGGTTGGATTCGGTATTTATCTCGAAGCATTTACCCCCCCTTCCCGACACAATAGTATCAACTTTGGATAACGCAGGTATAAGACAGCTAAAGCCCACTTGGGGGCAATTGGGCCATAGCCAACTCCAACCTAGCAAACGTTTTCCAAGATAAATGTGCTCGATCCCAGGGGGCTTTTAGGGGTCGGGCACTTTTATTTTAAACGTGACTACATTAAAGGTGGCGACCAAAGGTTCTTTCCCAGCCTTGGCCCTAGGGCGTGTCATCCATTGGATGAGATTAAGCTGCTAGTCATCTAAACCGCATATAATACGTTAAAGTTCTGAAATGAGCCATGGGATTCAGAAACTATCTAACATCCGAGGAAAAGCAGGAACTTCAGAAGCAGTTGAAGTTCCATGAACATC